>SAMEA3663296__coassemble_70_pt1 | contig 64136 bp, 75 predicted proteins | sample SAMEA3663296__metabat2_low_PE_018 | metagenome-assembled genome bin SAMEA3663296 (sample SAMEA3663296) | pig gut metagenome | biome: pig gut; feature: pig-associated habitat; material: faeces | place: China | collected 2013
GCTTTTATCCCTATTTTATTCAATCACACAAAAAAAGTGATTGAACCTTTTTTTTACAACATATTCAGCAATTTAAAAAAATACAGCCGCCCTTGAATTAAGAGCGGCTTGAACAGAACCTAAGCGATCAGCTTATGCTTCTGCTGGTGTTTCAGCTGGTGCTTCAGCGGCAGCTGTTTTCTTAGCAAGTCTTGCTTCTTTCTGTGCCTTATTCTTAAGAGCAGCCTTACAAACCTTGCATACCTTTACTTTCTTTCCGTCAACATCCTGATCGTAGAGAACCTTAATCTGTGTTTTACCACAAACTGGGCATGTTCCACGGCCATGGTTTACTTCTTTGCGGATTCCAGTTCCACGATGTGCTTTAGACATAGCTTACTCCTTATGCTTCAGCCTTTTCAGCTTCAGCCTTTTTTGCAGACTTCTTTGATGCCTTAGCGTCTTCAGCGCCTGCTTCTGGCAACTTGTAGTCAACCAATTCAAAAATTACAGTGTCTGCTGCATCTCCCTGGCGGAAACCAAGCTTAAGAATGCGAGTATATCCACCGTTGCGATCCTTCATACGTGGACCGATTTCTGTGAAAAGCTTGTTAAGAATCTTTTCATCAGCGATGAATTTTGCAGCAATTCTTCTGTTGTGAACAGAATCAACTTTTGCACGTGTAATCAATTTTTCTGCAGCTTTGCGTACTTCTTTAGCCTTTGCTTCTGTTGTTGTGATACGTTCGTATCTGAAAAGAGAAGTTACCATGTTGCGTGACATTGCACGGCGGTGGGCTGTTGTACGTGAAAGCGGATTAAATCCATTCTTGTGGTTCATTCGTTTTCTTCCTTGTGTCTGTTAACCAAGTCAACATCCTTTACATGACTGTAATCGGTCATTCCAAGATTAAGACCATGTTCTTCAAGTTTTCCCTTGATTTCTTCAAGAGACTTCTTTCCAAAGTTACGGGTCTTTGAAAGCTCGTCTTCTGTCTTCTTAGTCAACTCACCAATAGTTTTAATACCTGCATTCTTAAGGCAGTTTGAACTGCGAACTGAAAGTTCAAGTTCTTCTACTGAAGTTGTAAGCAGTTTACGAATCTGCTCGTCACCTTCAATTGGATCGTCACCAGTTGGGTAGTCACTTTCGTTGAAGTTTACGAAGATTGCGAAGTAGTCCTTTGCAATCTTTGCTGCTTCAGCAAGAGCATCTTCCGGAGTGATTGATCCATCAGTCCAAATCTCAAGAACCAATTTATCGTAATCGTTACGCTGTCCTACGCGGCAAGGTTCAATGGAATATTTAACCTTTGGTACAGGAGTAAAGATACAGTCCATTGCAATTGTACCAACAACTTCAATGTAATGCTCGTTTACTTCTGCAGGAACATAACCTCTGCCAAGGTCAACCTGGAATTCAATATCCAAGTGAGCACCATCCATCATTGTAAAGATCTCAAGACCCTTAGTCATGATTTCAAGCTGACCTTCCTTCTCAAGATCATCACTCTTTACAGTGCCTGGTCCCTTGAATTCATAGGTAAATGATTCCTGTTCTACATCCCGCGGCAAACGCAAGCGAATCTGTTTTAAGCTGTTCAAAACTTCCAATGTGTCTTCTGAGATATTTGGAATTGTTTCGAATTCACTTGAAATAACATGTGGAACACCGTCAGCATCATAAGATGTAATGCGAACTGAAGAAATTGCATATCCCTGAATTGAAGAAAGAAGTACACGTCGGAGTGTATTTCCTACTGTTGTACCAAATCCTGGTTCAAAAGGATAAGCAGTGAACTTTCCATAGTTTGGATTGTTCTCAAGATGTTCAAATGTAATTCCCTTTGGTTTTTTAAAACCCTTAAGCAGATTTTTGCGAGCCAATCTGAACTCCTTTAATTTTCCTGAAAAGAACCAAGTTCCCTCCAAGCGTTTGAACTATTAACCTACTACTATTGAAAGATAGGTTAACCCAGTCATTACATACGGCGTGTCTTGCGTGGACGACATCCATTGTGTGGGATAGGTGTAATATCAGAAATTGATTTTACCTTGAGTCCCAAAGTTCCAAGAACACGGATTGCGTTTTCACGACCCATTCCTGGTCCCTTTACAAATACATGTACTTCACGAAGACCATAGCTTGCTGCTCTCTGAACAGCTGTTTCTGCTACTGACTGAGCTGCAAATGGAGTAGATTTCTTTGCTCCGCGGAATCCCAGACCACCAGAAGAAGCCCAAGAAATTGCGTTTCCTCTAAGATCAGTGATTGTAACAATAGTGTTGTTGAAAGTAGCCTGAATGTAGATGTTACCTTCAAAAACGCTCTTTTTCTCTTTTCTTTTCTTACCGTTTGTTGCTGCCATCGTCTACCTCTACTTAAGCCTTCTTCTTGTTAGCAACGGTCTTCTTCTTACCCTTGCGTGTGCGAGAATTAGTGCGAGTGCGCTGTCCACGAACAGGCAATCCTTTGCGGTGGCGCTGTCCACGATAGCTTCCAATGTCAATAAGACGCTTGATGTTAAGACCAATTTCTGAGCGAAGACGTCCTTCTGTCTTAATGTTTTCATCGATGTACTTACGAAGTTTTGTAAGATCATCTTCTGAAAGATCATTGATAAGAACATTTGGGTCAACCTTTGTTTCTTCGCAAATCTTGTTAGCTGATGAGCGTCCAATACCATATACATATGTCAATGCAATGTTGACATGCTTGTTTGGGAGGTCAACTCCCGAAATACGTGCCATCAGTTACTCCTCAACCCTGTCTCTGCTTGTGCTTTGGGTTTTCACAGATAATACGAACTACTCCGTTTCTCTTGATTACCTTGCATTTGTCACAGATGGGCTTTACGCTTGTACGTACTTTCATAAAAAGTCCCCTTGAAAAAACATTATACTTACCAAATCATGGCAGTTCGAAGTGACATGAATATTCACCATGAACTACAATCTGGCAACACCGCAAATCAACCTAGATAGCGGTGCGATAGTATACAAGTTTATTCCTACTTAATCTAGTCCCTAACAACTATTTTCTATAAAAAATACCAGCCGATGACCTAGATCACCGGCAGTAAATCAAATCAGAAAATTAGAGTCCTCGAGACTTTAACCCCTTCTTTGTAAGACCATCGTGATGATGCATCTTAAGAAGAGCTTCTACCTGTGCCATTGTATCAATATCAACGCCAACCAGAATCAAGAGTGAAGTTCCCCCCATGAGCATAGAAATCTGTGCCGGGAACTTGAAGATGATCTGGATGATTGTAGGCAACAATGCGATTGCTGCAAGATACAAAGAACCAGGAAGAATCAGACGGTTCAAAACCTTCTGAAGATATTTTTCAGTCATGTCTGTTCTGATTCCAGGAATGGAACCACCGTTTTCACGGATGTTCTTTGCAATTTCTGTAGGGTTCAGTGTTACCTGAGTGTAGAAGTAAGCAAAGAAAATGATCAACAAAACTTCAATAAAGTTATACCAAAAACCAAGTGGGTTCAAAACTGAAGCAACCTTTGAAAGCCATGTAGCTTTTGACGAAAGGCTGTTTGCAATCTGAAGCGGGAATGTCAAGAATGCAGAAGCAAAGATGATTGGAATGACTCCCGATGGATTGATCTTGAAAGGAATGTATGAACTCTGTCCACCGTACATCTTGCGTCCAACAACACGCTTAGCATAATGTACTGGAATCTTGCGTTCACCAGACTGTTCAAATACAACAAAACCGATGATTGCAAGGAAGAGGAATACAGCTACAATAACGAAAACAACATTGATGTCTCCGCCCTGTACTTTCTTAATCAATTCATACACAGCACTTGGAAGACGTGCGACGATACCAGCGAAGATAATCATTGAGATACCCTGACCGATACCACGTGCAGTTATCTGATCACCAAGCCATACAGCAATCATAGAACCTGTGGTTACTGTAAGGACGGCAAGGAGATTGAAATAGACTTTGTTTTCGAAAATAATCGCACCCGGAACCTGCTGGTTGATGGAATCAGCATACACAGTAATAGCCATAGACTGAATCAAACATACAAAGATTGTACCGATTCTTGTCCAAGACTGTATCTTCTGCTGACCGCCATCTTCCTGAGCAATTCTCTTGAGTGACGGAAAAATTACGAGGGCAAGCTGAAGAATAATCTGCGTAGAGATGTATGGCATTACACCCAGCATCAAAACAGAGAACTTTTCAAAAGCTCCACCCGCAAAAAAGTCCATGTAACTGGCAAACGCACTTTCTGCACCACTTGCGATGTTCTCGAAGTACTGCAGAAGTAAAGTGGCATTGATGCCTGGGATAGTGAGAACACTACCCAAGCGGAAAACAGCAAGAATGAGCAATGTAAAGAGAAGGCGTGAGCGCAACTCTTTTACTTTGAACATGTTTACAACAGCATTGTTTGCCATTTTGTCACTCCAACGTTTTTATTTTGATTCTTTGACTGCTTTCTCAATAATTTTTACTGAGCCACCAGCCTTTTCAATCTTGTCCTTTGCAGAAGCAGAAATCTTTTCAACTTCAACATTAAGTTTCTTTGTGATATCGCCATTACCGAGTACCTTAACTCCGTCAACAACCTTACCAAGAAGACCCTTATTCTTCAAAGACTCACGGTTTACTGTTTCTCCATCAGCGAACTTTGCTTCGAGATCACAAAGATTTACACAAGCAAATACTTTCTTGAATGGAGCATTAGAGAAACCACGGCGTGCAATACGACGATACAAAGGCATCTGTCCACCTTCAAATCCAACGTATGGAACTGCACTACCAGAGCGTGACTGCTGTCCTTTGTTACCCTTACCGGCTGTTGAACCGAGACCAGATGAAGAACCGCGACCAACACGCTTTGGCTTTTTGTTAGCACCATGAGGAGCATGTAATTCAAATTCGTTTTCGTTTGCCATTAGTTAATCTCCTCTACTTTTACAAGGTGAGCAACTGAAGCAATCATGCCCTTGATAGCATCGTTTGCTTCGTGTTCAACTGACGAACTGATCTTCTTGAGACCCAAGCTTTTTACAGTAGCTCTCTTTTCAGGCTTCTGTCCAATAACGCTTCTAACGAGTGTGATACGTACTTTTGCCATAATCAGCCCCACATATCCTTGAGAGTCTTACCACGATTCTGTGCAACAGCACGTGCATCCATCAACTTTTCAACAGCATCGAAAGTTGCGCGTACTACGTTTACAGAAGTGCGAGATCCCTGTGATTTAGAGATAACGTCTGTGATACCACATGCATCGAGTACTGCACGAACTGGACCACCGGCAATAATACCAGTACCAGGACATGCAGGCTTAAGCAATACTTCAGAGCTCTTGTACTTTCCAATCATTTCGTGTGGAAGTGTTCCGTTCTTCATTGGAACTGTGATAAGGTTTGACTTTGCCTTATCGAGGCTCTTTCTGATAGCTTCAGTAACATCATTAGCCTTGCCAAATCCGAAACCGATGCGTCCCTTTCTGTCACCTACTACTGTAAGTGCAGAGAAAGACATTCTGCGTCCACCTTTTACAGTCTTTGCAGTGCGGTTAAGCTTTACGAGCTTTTCTACGAATTCGTCAGCAGGCTTTTTGTCAAAATTCTTCTGGTGTTCCATAGCCACTCCTAGAATACAATCCCGGCAGCGCGGGTAGCGTCAGCAAGGGCTTTTACAACACCATGATAGAGGTAACCGTTGCGGTCAAAAACAACCTTTTCGATTCCCTTTTCCTTAAGGCGAGCACCCAAAGCTTCTCCGAGTTTTGTTGCGCTTTCAACGTTTGCCTTGAGAGCAACAAAATCCTTTTCCAATGTAGAGATGGAAGCAAGAGTCTTGCCTTCATCGTCGTTGATAACCTGAGCATAAAGATTGCGTCCGCTCTTGAACACTGTCAAGCGTGGGCGTTCAGCTGTTCCGTAAATTGACTTACGAATGTGAATCTTTCTATGCAGGCGTTTTCTTTGTTTATCACTAAGTTTTCTGATCATATCAATTCACCTTATTATTTTACGCCAGTCTTACCAACTTTGCGTCTGATAACTTCGTTTTCAAAGCGGATACCCTTTCCCTTGTAAGGTTCTGGACCACGCAATTTACGAATCTGAGCACTGAATTCACCAACCTTCTGCTTGTCGATGCCAGTGATTGTAAGTTTTTCTTCCTTATCAATAGTAACTGTAATTCCTTCTGGAATTACAACTACGAAGTCAGAAGAATAACCAAGGTTCATGTTGATTACGTTACCAGAAACTTCCCAGTGGTAACCAACACCAGTCTTTACGAGAACCTTTGTGTAACCTTCACTAACGCCCTTTACCATATTAGCGATAAGAACGCGGAACAAACCGTGAGCTGCGCTTGCAGCCTTTGATTCGTTTGAAGGGGTTACAACTACTTCTGTTCCCTTAACTTCTACCTTTACAAGGTCATTGATCTTCTGTGAGAGTTCACCTTTTGAACCCTTTACTGTAACTACATTGTCACCAACTGTTACAGTAACACCTGCTGGTACAGTTACTGGAAGTTTTCCGATCTTAGATGCCATACTTGCCTCCTATTACCATACCTGGCAGATCAACTCGCCGCCAACCATCTTTTCAGATGCTTTCTTGCCAGTTGTTACACCGCTAGATGTTGAAACGATCAATGTACCATAGCCGTTATAAACGCGTGGTAATTCCTTGTAACCTGAATAAACACGGCGACCAGGAGTTGAAATCTTTTTCATTCCGTGGATTACTGCCTTGTTTGAATCATCATACTTCAAGAAGATGCGGATGATTGAGTGTTCATTTTCATCCTGAACCTTCTTAAAGTTCTTAATGTATCCTTCTGTCTTAAGGATCTTCACAATTTCCAGTTTCATCTTAGAAGTAGGTACATCTACTTTCTCATGACCGGCCTTTGCCGCATTCTGGACTTTTGCGAGCATGTCTGCAATTGGGTCTGAAGCTGCCATTCTTTTCTCCTGTCACTACCAAGATGATTTTGTGACGCCTGGTAAGAGGCCTTCACTTGCTAATTTGCGGAAGCAGATACGACAAATCTTGAACTTGCGCAAATATCCATGTGGACGACCGCAGATCTTACAGCGATTGTACTGACGTGTGCTGTATTTAGGAGTGCGGTTTGCTTTGATAATCATTGATTTCTTAGCCATGAACTATTCCTTACTTTCTAAACGGCATGTTGAACTTTGTAAGAAGTGCACGTGCTTCGTTATCAGTACGAGCGCTTGTTACAATACTGATGTTCATACCAGAAATCTTGACAATCTTATCAAAGTCGATTTCCGGGAAGATAATCTGTTCTGTAATACCAAGAGAGAAGTTTCCGTGTCCGTCAAAGCCAGTAGCCTTGATTCCGCGGAAATCCTTAACGCGAGGAAGTGCAACGTTGATAAGGCGATCGAGGAATTCATACATGATGTTTCCACGAAGTGTTACCATAGCACCTACTTCCTGACCCTCACGAAGCTTGAAGTTTGCAATACTTTTCTTAGCTCTTGTTTTAACAGCTTTCTGGCCGGTAATCTGAGTGAGATCTGTAACTGCAGCATCAAGAAGTTTCTTATTTGTGAGAGCTTCGCCAACACCCATGCTTACAACAATCTTCTTGATTGCTGGAATCTGCATCTTAGATGTGTATCCGAGTTCTGTGAAGAGCTCTGGAGCGATTTTTTCATTATAGACTTTCTTAAGCCGTGGTACGTAATTTTCCATTACAGTGTTTCTCCACACTTGCGGCAAACGCGAACTTTCTTGTCACCGTCAAGTTTATAACCAATTCTAACAGGACGACCGCACTTTTTACATACGATCCCTACATTCGAGATATCAAGAGGTGCTTCAACTTCAGCGATTCCGCCGGCATCCTGCTGAGATCTTCTCTTCATTGCCTTCTTAACAATGTTGCAACCTGAAACGATTACGCGTCCCTTGCCATTCTTTTCGAATACACGAACGATTGTTCCGCGCTTGCCCTTGTCCTTTCCAGCAAGAATTTCTACATTGTCATCCCTACGGATAGAGTATTTGCGTTCCATTAGACAACTCCTTAGAGCACTTCCGGAGCAAGTGATACGATCTTCATGTAATCCATATCACGGAGCTCACGAGCTACTGGTCCAAAAATACGCTTTCCCTTAGGGTTCTTATCTGCATCAACGATAACACAAGCGTTGTCATCAAAGCGGATGTAAGTTCCATCAGGACGGCGGTATTCCTTTGCTACGCGAACGATTACTGCCTTCTGTACTGAACCTTCTTTAATTGTAGATGTTGGAATTGCTTCCTTAACAGCTACCACTACTACGTCACCGATTCCGGCATAGCGGCGGTGTGAACCACCGAGTACCTTGATACACTGAACTAATTTAGCTCCGGAGTTATCGGCTACAACCATTTTTGACTGCATCTGAAGCATAATCTTCTACTCCTCGCTTATTTAGCTCTCTCGATGATAGCATCGAGACGCCAGCACTTGTCTTTGCTGATCGGGCTGCATTCTACGATACGAACTGTGTCACCTGCGTGTGCTTCGTTCTTTTCATCGTGGGCCTTGCACTTCTTTGTACGTGTAACGTATTTCTTATAAAGGCGGTCCATCTTCTTTGTATCGATAGAAACAACGATAGTTTTGTCCATCTTGTCGCTAGTGACGATACCTACGAATGAACGCTTTGCACCTTTTGACTGTACATTCTGTTCTTCCACGGGTCAGCTCCTAGTTTTTTGCAGAAATTGCTTCACGAGCAGCAGCTCTGAACTTTTCAAGGTCCTGCATGTGAATCAATGTGTTCAAGCGAGCGATGTCCTTGCGGATAGCACGCTTCTGCATTGGGTTTTCCACATGGCCAAGTACGCTCTGAAAGCGGAGGTCCATGTACTGTTTTTTAAGTTCATTGCGCTTTGCAACCATTTCGTCATAAGAAAGGTTCTTAAGGTCATTTTTCTTGTCTTTAGCCATTTTCTTACTCCTACTCTACTGTTGGGCGGAATGCCACTTTTGTCTTGATTGGAAGTTTGCTAGCTGCAAGATTCATTGCTTTTTCAGCAAGTTTCCTATCAACTCCACCAACTTCAAACAAGATCATACCTGGTTTGATTACTGCAGCCCAGAATTCTGGAGAACCCTTACCCTTACCCATACGAGTATCAGCAGGTTTCTTAGAAATAGGCTTGTCTGGGAACACGCGTGTCCACAACTGTCCCTGACGGTTAATGCAGCGGTTGATTGCAACACGAGCAGCCTCGATGTGCTTGGCAGAAAGCCAAGATGGGTCAAGAGCTACGAGAGCTACTTCACCAAAGTCAAGGTAGTTGTCACGTGTAGCATTGCCTGTTGGGCGACCGCGCTGTACTTTGCGGTGTGCTACTCTTTTAGGACTAAGCATTTTCTACTTTTCCTCCCTCAGATTTAGGACCACGTGGCTTACGTTCACCGTTGTTGCGGCGAGGTCTCTTAACTACTTCACCAGCATCTTCATTCTGTTCGTGTCCGTAGTTCATACCATTGTAAACCCAAACTTTGATACCGATCTTACCGTATGTTGTAAGAGCTTCGAATGTACCATAGTCGATGTCTGCACGAAGAGTATGAAGTGGAACGCGTCCTTCCTTAATCTCTTCTGAACGAGTCATATCAGCACCACCGATGCGGCCAGAGATACGGATCTTGATACCCTGAGCTCCGCCCTTCATACAGTTAGAAGCTGACTGCTTGAGAGCCTTGCGGAATGAACCGCGACCCATAAGCTGACGTCCAACATTCTGTGCGATAAGAGAAGCGTTAACTTCAGGACGTTTAATTTCCTTAATCTTGATTACAACTTTCTTTGTAAGCTGCTTCTGGATATCTGCACTAATCTTTTCGATTGTAGCACCCTTAACACCGATGATAACACCTGGGCGTGCAGTGTGGATTACGATTGTAACACGCTGTGGGTGACGTACGATTTCAATTTCAGCAATGTCTGCGTTCTTGCATTCTGGAAGTTCACCAACAATCTTGCGGATCTTCATATCTTCCAAGAAGAGGTCTGCATAATCACGAGAATTAGCATACCAACGAGACTGCCATGTCTTGTTTACACCAAGGCGTAAACCGATAGGATTAACTTTCTGACCCATTATTTTCCCGCCTTTTCGTCAACTACAACTGTGATATGACACATTCTCTTGAGGAGCTGATCTGCACGACCGCGGCCGCGGAACCAAACTCTCTTAAGTCTTGGACCTTCGTCAATGCGAATTTCCTTGATTTCGAGCATATCTTCGTCAAGCTGTTTGTTCTGGTTGAGAGCATTAGCTACTGCAGACTTCAATGTGCTGCTGATGAGCTTTGCACCCTTCTGTGGCATAACTTCAAGAGTTGCCAATGCCTTTGAGCAAGGCATCTTCTTTACTACGTTAGCTACAGGACGAACCTTTGTAGGTGATGCAATAAGGAATTTTGTTGTGGCTACATAGCCTTTCTTTTCTGCCATAATGTCACACTCCCTTATTTCTTTGCAGCTTTGTCGCCGCCATGTCCCTTGAATGTTCTTGTTGCAGCAAACTCACCAAGCTTGTGACCTACCAAGTTTTCTGTAACATATACAGGAATCCATGACTTTCCGTTGTGAACTGAAATAGTGTTTCCAACCATTTCAGGAATAATTGTTGAGCAGCGGGAATAAGTTTTAATCATTTTCTTATCAGCTGCCGATGCTTTGTTCATTTCTAAAACCTTCTTATAGAGAGACTTCTCAATAAAAGGTCCTTTCTTAACTGATCTTGACACGATTAACTCCTATCCTACTTCTTGCGGCGGCTAATAATGAAGCGGCTTGAAGTCTTTCTCTTGTTGCGTGTCTTGTATCCACGACAAGGCTGACCCCAAGGAGTAACAGGAAGGTGTCCCTTTCCTGCGCCTTCACCACCACCAAGTGGGTGATCAACTGGGTTCATTGCCATACCACGAACTGTTGGACGAATACCACGCCATCTGTTACGACCAGCTTTTCCAAGCTTTGTATTCATGCGTTCTTCGTTACCAACAACACCGATTGTTGCATAGCACTTTCCATTTACACGGCGAAGTTCACCAGATGGGAGCTTGATTGTTACGTATTCACCGTCAACACCAGCTACCTGTGCACCAGCACCTGCAGAGCGAACAAGCTGTCCACCGCGACCGAGTGTAAGTTCAACATTGTGAATGATGAAACCTACAGGAATTGCGCTGAGTGGAAGTGCATTTCCAACTGTTGGAGTAGCATTTTCACCAGACATAATCTTCTGACCAACTGTAAGCTTCTGTGGAGCAATAATGTAACGCTTTTCACCATCAGCATATGCAATCAAAGCAATGTTTGCACTGCGGTTTGGATCGTATTCGATTGTCTTTACTGTTCCAGGAATACCGTGCTTATCGCGTCTAAAGTCGATTTCACGATACTTTCTCTTGTGACCGCCACCCTGATGACGAACGGAAATGCGTCCGCCCTGTCCACGTCCAGCGCAAGCCTTGCGTCCAGATGTGAGGCTTTTCTCGGGTTTGTCGGCTGTAATTTCTTCGCGTACCAAGTCAACACGGCCGCGTGTACCTTTTGAATAAGGTTTAAATATCTTAAGAGCCATAAGGTTCCCCTTCTATCTACTCAAAGGCTTAAACGCCTTCGAATACCTTAATTGTTTCACCAGGTGCCAACTTAACGATTGCCTTCTTGAAAGAAGCAGTGCGTCCGGCTGGTCCGCGGAGACGTTTCATTTTTCCCTGTACGTTAACTGTTGTGCAGTCTACAACCTTTACATTGAAAAGCTTGCGTACAGCTTCTTTAATCTGAATCTTTGTAGCAGATGGAGCAACAATAAATGTATATTTATTCTGTTCACGAAGTGCTGTTGCCTTTTCAGAAAGAACTGGTCTAATAAGTACATCTTCGAATGTCATTATTTAGCCTCCTTTTCTTCAGCGTAGAATTCAGAAAGGTTCTTTGCAGCGCTTTCGAGCATGATGATCTTTCTAGCGTAGTAGAGATCGTGTGCGCGAAGACGGTTGAAAGACAAGAATGAAAGTGTAGGAATATTTCTTCCTGCGAGCTTAATCTTTGCATCGTCATCCTTAAGAAGGATTACTGTGCGTGTATCCTTAGCGAAATTGTTAAGAATCTTTACGAGATCCTTTGTCTTTCCGCTTTCTACAGTGAAGTCTTCAACTACTGTAAGGATGTCGCTCTGTGCTCTCATGCTGAGGATTGTCTTCATTGCAAGGCGCTTTTCTTTCTTAGGAATTGCATAGCTGTAATCGCGTGGTTTTGGTCCAAAGATTGTACCACCGCCAACGCAAAGTGGAGACTTCTTGTCACCACGACGAGCATTACCTGTTCCCTTCTGCTTGTAAGGTTTTGCATTTGAACCATGAACTTCTGCACGTGTCTTTGTACAAGCTGTACCAACACGCTTATTTGCCAATTCGTTTGTGATGGCATAGTAGATTACATCTTCGTTGACTGGAAGGTTGAAAACTTTGTCATCAAGATTGATTGTTCTGAGTTCTTTGCCATCGATTGAATAGACTTTCTTTTCCATAATACTATTCCCCCGACCTACTTTCTCTTAACTGCTGTCTTAACGATGAGTGTACAGTTCTTAACACCTGGAACTGCACCACGAACCATCAAAACATTCAGCTCAGGGTCAACTTTAATAACCTTGAGATTCTGTACTGTTACGCGATCAGAACCCATACGACCAGGCATCTTAATGTTCTTAAATGTGTGTCCTGGTGTTGTACAAGCACCTGTACCGCCGGCTTCTCTGTGGAACTTTGAACCGTGAGTTGCGCGTCCACCATGGAAACCCCATCTCTTCATTACACCCTGGAAACCTTTACCCTTTGAGGTAGCAGTTACGTCGATGAAACGAACCTTGTCAAACAATTCTACACCAAGCTGATCGCCTACGTTAACTTCCACTTCATAATCGCGGAATTCCTTCAACTGGCGCTTTGGTGTAATGTTTTCTGGAAACTGCTTTGCATATGGCTTTGTTACGTGCTTAGCTTTCATTTCGCCAAGACCAAGAACAACAGCGTCATAACCGCACTTTTCCTTTGTCTTTGTAGCAACAACTGTGTTAGGTTCAACATGGATCACGGTTACTGGAATCAGATTGCCGTTTTCGTCAAAAACCTGTGTCATTCCTACTTTTTTTGCTATCAGACCTTTCATCTGAATCTCCTATTTGGAAGTACAAACCTTTTGTCTGTATTCCCATCGGCCGCCATCCCCGATCCAGGGGACCGTTACCGTTTTTTTAAGCCGCTCTACGAGCCGCTATTAAAACTGTTTAATTTCTACGTCAACACCTGCAGGAAGTTCAAGCTTCATCAAAGAATCCATTACTTCTGAACTTGGTTCGATGATGTCGATGAGACGCTTGTGTGTTCTCATTTCGAACTGTTCGCGTGACTTCTTGTTTACGAAAACTGAACGAAGCACTGTAATCTTGTTGATTCTTGTTGGGAGCGGAATTGGTCCTGAAACCTCTGCTCCAGCTGCCTTAACCTGCCGTACGATGTCCTTTGCACTCTGATCGATGAGTGATACATCGAATGCGCGAAGGTGTACACGAATCTTGCCGTTTGCCATGACTTACTCCACTTGAATGAAGAGGTCCTTGCGAACCCCTTCATTCATTCATTAAAAACTATTCGATGATCTTTGTAACCTGGCCAGAAGCGATTGTGCGTCCGCCTTCACGGATAGCGAGCTTGAGACCTTCGTCCATAGCGATTGGGTGGATAAGTTCACCGTTGATTGTAACGTTGTCACCTGGCTTAACCATGTCTACACCAGCTGCGAGATTTACTGTACCAGTAATATCTGTTGTTCTGAAGTAGAACTGTGGGCGATAACCTGTGAAGAATGGGCTGTGGCGTCCACCTTCCTTTTCTGTAAGAACGTAAATCTGAGCTTCGAACTTTGTGTGTGGATTGATTGACTTTGGTGCAGCAAGAACCTGACCGCGGATAACATCCTTCTTTTCAACACCACGAACGAGGATACCAGCGTTGTCACCAGCCCAACCTTCGTTAAGTGTCTTGTTGAACATTTCGATACCAGTAACTGTTGTATCCTGTGTTGGGCGGATACCAACGATCTGTACTGCATCACCCATGTGTACTACACCACGTTCGATACGTCCAGTAACAACTGTACCACGACCTGTGATTGTGAAGATGTCTTCGATTGGCATCAAGAATGGCTTCTGGTCATCGCGAACTGGATCGTCAAACCATGTATCCATTGCTGTAAGGAGTTCTTCGATACACTTTGTGTTTTCTGGAGTTGGTTCGTTAAGAGCCTTGAATGCAGAACCCTTGATGATTGGTGTGTCAGCCGAGAAGCCGTAAGACTGAATTGTATCCTTAACATCTTCTTCAACCATCATGAGCATTTCTTCATCACCGTCAAGAGCATCAACCTTGTTAAGGAATACGATGATCTTTGGTACACCTACCTGGCGAGCAAGAAGAAGGTGTTCCTTTGTCTGAGCCATAACACCGTCTGTTGCAGCGATAACGAGAATAGAACCGTCCATCTGAGCAGCACCAGTAATCATGTTCTTGATGTAGTCAGCATGTCCTGGACAGTCGATGTGAGCATAGTGTCTCTTGTCTGACTGATACTCAAGGTGACGAGAGTTGATTGTGATACCACGTGCCTTCTCTTCTGGAGCATTGTCGATTTCATCGTACTTGAGAACCTTGTCACCGTACTTGTTACCACAATATGTTGTGATAGCAGCTGACAATGTAGTCTTACCATGGTCAACGTGACCGATAGTACCAACGTTCATGTGAGGTTTTGTTCTGTTGAACTCTTCCTTAGCCATGATTTTTCTCCTTGCCTTACAGTTTAAACTGCGGCATATAAAAATTATTTTATGTGTTGCACTTTAAGCCAGAAAATATTGCACCTAAAAGGCAACAATACTTTCGCAATCACACTTTACCAATATTATGAGATGAATAGATTGATAGGACAATTTATATTCACCTGTTTCATCAATTCGAAGCAGTTGTTCCGTATCACCTGTCATCTTCTAGTACTGAAAACCGGTATGATATCGTGAACTTTCATTCACTGGCGTGAAATCCGTCAGAATCTCCGAATCTCAGTTATTCAACGAAGAAAACTAACAGCCTTCTTCACTGCATCCGGGTGTAAAAATCTGCTAACTCCTTCAAGTTGGCTTTACGATTTTTACCAGACAGTTAAAAACCGTCTGTCTGACTTCTCAAAGAACCCGTTGCACACATGCACAACAAACCCAATTAGGGCGGTATACAGTTGTACATTTATACTATTTATTGAAAATTAAATCAAGTGGCCAAGATTCTTTTTTGTCAAATTCTTTTTACTTTTGTAACAAAAAAAAGGACACCCCAAAGAGTGCCCTTTTGCCAATTCCGGGATAACCCCTAGAACTAGAAACGGAAGTGTGCAAAAGCCTTGTTTGCTTCTGCCATCTTGTGTGTGTCTTCCTTCTTCTTGTAAGCAGAACCTGTATTGTTGAAAGCATCGAAGATTTCAGCAGCAAGTGTTTCTGCCATACCGTGACCATTGCGTGCGCGAGCAGCTGCAATCATCCATCTCATTCCGAGAGCTTCACGGCGGCCTTCGCGGATTTCAATAGGTACCTGGTATGTTGCACCACCAACGCGGCGAGACTTAACTTCTACGCTTGGCTTTACATTATCAAGAGCCTTCAAGAATACTTCGAGAGGATCCTTGTCAGTCTTTGCCTTAAGCTTGTCGAGTGCATCGTAAACAACGCGCTGGCAAACTGCTTTCTTTCCATCGAGCATCATGCGGCAAACGAACTTAGAGATTACCACACTGTTGTATCTTTCATCCGGCATAACTGGACGATTAACTGATTTCTTATGTCTTCCCATAGTTAAACTCCTCTTAAAAATTATGCCTTAGGCTTTTTAGCACCGTACTTAGAACGAGCGCGCTTGCGTCCGTCTACACCGAGTGTATCTTTTGTACCACGGATGATGTGATAGCGTACACCAGGAAGGTCCTTAACACGACCACCACGAACGAGAACAACTGAGTGTTCCTGAAGGTTGTGTCCAATACCTGGAATGTAAGCTGTTACTTCAATACCATTGCTCAAGCGAACACGAGCAATCTTACGAAGAGCCGAGTTTGGTTTCTTAGGTGTCATTGTCATAACGCGAGTGCAAACGCCACGCTTCTGCGGGCATGACTGAAGGGCTGGAGCCTTAGTTCTCTTTGCAGATGACTGACGACCTTTACGAATTAACTGATTAATTGTAGGCATCGCCTATTCTCCTATTTTAATTGGGCAGCACTCCCAAAAATAAAACAAAACAATTTTTAAAAGTTTAATGAATTCTAAAAATTCATTCAAGGGAATTTCAGGGAATTCATTGCTAAATTCCCTGAAATTCTACGGAATTTTCCGCAAATTCCCTTGTTCTATTCTTCGTCAGAAGCAGAATCAATCATCGGCTGGTTTGCCTGAGCAATTTCAGCTTCCCTCTGTTCCTGCATGCGCTGTTCAAGAATTTCCTTCATCTTTGCATCAAGGTCTGTTGTCGAATCATCAGAAAGCTTGATGTTGCTGTACTGACGGATACCACTACCAGCTGGGATTCTGTGTCCGATGATAATGTTTTCCTTAAGTCCATGGAGGTTATCTACAGCACCTGCAATTGCAGCATTTGTAAGAACACGAGTTGTTTCCTGGAATGAACATGCAGAGATGAATGAATCTGCTGCAAGAGCTGCCTTAGTAATACCCTGGAACATTGGTCGAGCAACAGCTGGTGTACCGCCTTCTGCGAGGATGCGTTCGTTTTCTTCGCGGAATGAATACTTGTCAATCTGCTGTCCATACCTGAACTTTGTATCGCCGACATTGATAACTTCAACCTTTCTAAGCATCTGGCGGATGATTGTACCAATATGCTTGTCGTTGATGTCTACGCCCTGTCCGCGGTAAACGTTCTGAATTTCTTCCATAAGGAATTCCTGGAGCTTATCTTCACCAAGAACTGTAAGAACATCATGTGCGTCGATTGAACCGTCACAAATCTTATCGCCTGCCTTAACTTCATCTCCTTCACGAACGAGGAGACGTTTAACAACAGGAACGAGGTGTTCATACTTTACGCCATATTCATCAGTAACGATGACTGTAATCTTACCCTTAACAATCTTACCGAAAGAAACTGTACCTGTAATTTTTGAGATGATTGCAGGAGGATTCTTCTTTGACTGACGAGCTTCAAAAAGTTCAGAAACGCGTGGAAGACCGAGAGTAATATCGTTAGCCTTAGCGGCTTCTTTTGGCATCTTTGCAAGAGTTGTACCTGCTTCTACCTTACCCTTGTCCTTGATGTCGTTGCTCAAAAGAGCTCCAACAGGCATGTTGTAAGAAGCAAATTCGTTACCGTCTTCATCAGTAATACGGATACGAGGCTGTCTTACATCGATGTGGAGATCAGAAATGCGGCATTCCCTCATTCCAGTCAACTTGTCTTCCCTAACATTGAGTGTAACACCTTCAATGATATCGTCAAAGTGGATGTAACCAGACTGCTCGGCGATGATTGGTTCAGAGTAAAGGTCAAATTCACCGATTTCTTCATTAGCCTTTGCAACACATTCTCCCTTTACGAACTTTGAGTAAACAAGCGAACCGTTGGAAATTTCAACTTCCTGCTCGCTGCGGCTCAAGAGGTAGATTGTCTTGTCTCTGATGATGATACGTCCGTCATCAGATGCAAGAACATCCTGTCCCTTGTGCTTGAGAATTGCATTGTTCTTACGAATCTTACCTTCATCAGAAACAAGAACTTCGTCACCGGCACTGATTGTGTATGTATTGAAAATCTTTGAAGTAAGCATCTTACCCTTACGAGTAAAGAGCCAGTCTCCATTCTTCTTTTCAACGTGTGTACCCTTAACGGAAGAAAGAAGTACATCATACTTCATTACAATGTGGTTATCTTTCTGGCTTGCTTCAGCGGCACCACCAGTATGGAATGTACGAAGTGTAAGCTGTGTACCTGGCTGACCGATTGACTGTGCTGCAATTGTACCAACTGCTTCACCGATTTCAACGATCTTGTTGCGAGCAAGGTCCTTACCGTAACACTTAACACAGATACCGTGCTTGCTTTCACAAGTAAGAACGGTGCGGAGCTTAACCTTTTCTACACCAGCTGCGTCAATCTTTTCTGCAAGGTGTTCGTCAATATACTGGTTTACTTCACAGATGAGTTCACCTGTGAATGGGTCGATTACGCGTTCGATTGGGAAGTGTCCAGCAATTCGCTTTGCAAGTGGAACCTTAACTTCATCGCCTTCCCTAATTGCCGAGTAATAGATACCGTTTATTGTACCACAGTCATCTTCATTAACTACAACATCCTGAGCAACGTCAACAAGACGGCGTGTCATGTAACCGGCATCGGCTGTCTTAAGGGCTGTATCGGAAAGACCCTTACGAGCACCGTTAGAAGAAATGAAGTATTCGATAACCGAAAGACCTTCCTTGAAGTTTGCCTGGATTGGAAGTTCGATGATTGCACCGTTTGGCTTCTGCATCAAACCACGCATAGCGGCAAGCTGAGAAATCTGCTTTTCAGAACCACGGGCACCAGAGTTGGCCATCATATAGATAGTGTTGAATCCGTCCTTATCGGACTTCATCTTTTCCATCATCTTTGCAGTAAGATCCTTTGTTGTCTTTTCCCAAACTGCAATCGAACGGTTGTAGCGTTCATCATCCGTGATGACACCCTTCTGGTTCTGTTCAACAATCTTCTTTACTTCGTCGTTGGCTTCCTTCATCATCTGCTTCTTTTCTTCCGGAACGATGATGTCGTCCATAGAAATTGTAGCACCGTAGAATGTAGCGTTCTTGTAACCTGTTGCCTTAACGGCATCAAGCATCTGAACTGTAAGCCATGCGCGGTCAATTCCATAGAGACTTGGAAGAAGCTTTCTGAGCTTGCTTTCTTCCATTGGTGTTTTTCTATTGAAGATCTTGTTGATTGCAGCAACTGTTTCTGCATCTGCCATAACCTTATCGAGAGTTTCAGCATCCATTGATGTAACTCCGAACTTTTCTTCAATGAGGGCTCTGATGCGCTTATCAGAAGTCTGTTCGTTATGGTATACGCGTTCAATCATTGCCTTGATGCCCTTATCACCAAGACCACTGTCAGCAGTGATCTTCTTCTTAGGGTCAACAATCTGATCATTCATAAAGTCAACTTCTTCCGGCATAGCTTCGTTGAAAGCCATACGTCCGGCTGAAGTGAGAATATATTCTGATTCAGGATTTTCATCGAACTGAACACACTTGTCGAGGATGTTCTTGTGAATCTTGATTCTTGCCTGCCAGTCGATTGCACCTGAAGATGCAGCGAGACGAACTTCATCAGCTGACGAGAAGAACTTTCCAGTTCCCTTTGCATTTGGCTTGATGGAAGTCATGTAATAGATACCAAGGACCATATCCTGAGATGGAGCAACGATTGTACTTCCGTTTGCTGGGTCAAGAAGGTTGCGAGCAGAAAGCATCAATGTCCAGCATTCCATCTGTGCAGCCTGTGTAAGAGGAACGTGGATGGCCATCTGGTCTCCATCAAAGTCAGCATTGAAGGCTTTACATGCAAGTGGATGAAGTTTAAGAGCTTTTCCTGGAACAAGTACAGGTTCAAATGCCTGGATACCAAGACGGTGGAGGGTCGGAGCACGGTTAAGCATAACTGGGTGTTCGCGTACAACTTCATCGAGGATGTTGAACACTGCTTCGTCTTCGCTTTCTACAAGGGATCTTGCTCTCTTGATGTTTCCACAGATACCGTTGGCAACAAGCTTCTTCATGATGAATGGCTTGAAAAGTTCGAGGGCCATTTTTTCTGGAAGACCACACTGCCAGAGTTTGAGTTCTGGACCAACAACGATTACGGAACGACCAGAGTAGTCTACGCGTTTACCGAGAAGGTTCTGACGGAAACGCCCCTGCTTACCCTTGAGCATGTCAGAGATAGACTTAAGAGGACGGTTTGCAGCTCCCTTAAGAACACGCTGCTTGCGCTTTGAGTTGTCGAACAATGAGTCAACAGCTTCCTGAAGCATGCGCTTTTCGTTGCGGATGATGATGTCCGGAGCAGAAAGTCCCTGAAGCTTTCTGAGACGGTTGTTGCGGTTGATAACGCGGCGATAGAGGTCATTAAGGTCAGATGTTGCAAAACGGCCACCATCAAGCTGAACCATAGGACGAAGATCAGGCGGAATTACTGGAATTACGTCGAGAATCATCCATGATGGCTTGTTTTCCGAGTTGCGGAAGTTTTCAATGATTTCAATTCTCTTGAGAAGACGCTTGTCGCTCTTTGACCCCTTTTCAATCATCTTTGCACGGAGTTCTGCAGCGATTTCATCAAGGTTGAGGTTTTCGAGCAATGTCTTAATTGCTTCGGCACCCATACCTGCTGTGAAAGAACCACCGAAGCGTTCTTCTGCAGCCTGGTATTCTTCTTCCGTGAGAAGCTGATTTTTCTTAAGATCTGTATCACCCGGTTCAATTACAATGTACTTTTCATAGTAGAGAATTGAACGCAATGAAGCTACTGGGAGATCAAGAAGAAGACCCATGCGGCTTGGAACTGAATGATAGTACCAAATGTGGCTTACTGGAGCAGCAAGTTCAATGTGTCCTGTGCGTTCGCGACGAACCTTGAAGTGTGTAACTTCAACACCACAGCGATCACAAACTACACCCTTATAGCGGATGGATTTGAACTTACCACAGTAACATTCCCATTCCTTTGTAGTACCGAAAATCTTTTCACAGAAAAGACCTTCTCTCTCTGGACGGAGGGTACGGTAATTGATTGTCTCAGGCTTCTTTACTTCGCCATAAGACCACTGACGAATGGTTTCTGGTGAAGCAAGTGTAATCTTAAGGCTTGAAAAATCCTGAATATCACGCATTTTCATTCTCCTCCTTATCAAATCCAGAGCCTACCTTGTCGATAAGTTCCTGGTCGCGTTCTGTAAGAGCAATCTGCTTGCCCTTGTCGTCGTAAATTGTAAAGTTCAATGCAAGACCGCGGAGTTCCTGAACCATAACGTTGAATGATTCTGGTACACCGATTGGTGCAGCAGGTTCACCTTTAACGATAGATTCGTAAATCTTTGAACGTCCGTTCATGTCATCGGACTTGATTGTCATCATTTCCTGAAGTGTGTTTGATGCACCGTAAGCTTCGAGAGCCCAAACTTCCATTTCTCCAAGACGCTGACCACCAAACTGAGCCTTACCACCAAGTGGCTGCTGAGTAACGAGTGAGTAAGGTCCTGTTGAACGAGCATGCATCTTATCATCAACAAGGTGATGGAGCTTCATGAAGTATGTACATCCAACGAAGATTGGGTTAAGGAATGGTTCACCTGTGAAACCGTCGCGAACAATCTGCTTACAGTCTGGAGAAAGTCCAGCCTGAATCAGCTTTTCTGCAATCTGTTCCTGACTTGGTGTCTGGAATGCAGGTGATGAGTACCATTCGTCAAGGAAGTGTCCTGCGATACCAAGTTCATTTTCCATAACCTGACCGATGTTCATGCGGGATGGAACACCAAGAGGGTTAAGACAGATGTCGAGTGGAGTACCGTCTTCGAGATATGGCATGTCTTCTACTGGGAGAATACGTGCAACAACACCCTTGTTTCCGTGGCGTCCGGCCATCTTGTCACCGACAACAAGCTTACGCTTTTCTGCGATGATAACCTTTACCTTTTCGTTTACACCAGGCTGGAGTTCATCACCTTCATCTCTCTTAAGGCGCTGTATGTCGATTACGACACCCTGGCTTCCGTGTGGGAGTCTGAGTGAAGAATCACGAACTTCCTTAGCCTTTTCACCGAAGATTGAATTGAGGAGCTTGAATTCTGGTGTTGTTTCTGTTTCGCTCTTTGGAGTTGTCTTACCAACAAGAATGTCTCCTGAACGAACCTTTGCACCAATGCGAACAATACCTTCGTTGTCGAGGTTGTCGAGATCCTTACCTGAAGTGCTTGGAATATCACGAGTAATCTGTTCTGGACCAAGCTTTGTTTCACGGATTTCAATTTCGTGTTCATGAATATGCATAGAAGTATACATATCTTCTCTTACTACGCGCTGTGAAATGAGGACAGCGTCTTCGTAGTTGTAACCGTTCCAAGGTACAAAGCCAACGAGGAGGTTGCGTCCGAGAGCAAGTTCTCCGTTGAATGTTGCTGGACCGTCTGCAAGGACTGTTCCTGCTTCTACCTTGTCACCAACCTGAACTACTGGGCGCTGGTGGTTACATGTATCAGAGTTGTTCTTCTGGTACTTGAGGAGAGAATATTCGTCAATCTGTCCCCTTACGCCATCTGGCTTAACCTTGATGAGGTCTGATTCTACCCAGACAACTTCGCCTGCCCTCTTTGCCTTAACGAGAACACCTGAGTCATAAGCTGTCTTGCGTTCCATACCAGTACCAACATGTGGTGGCTCCGGGAACAAGAGAGGAACTGCCTGACGCTGCATGTTACAACCCATGAGGGCACGGTTAGCATCGTCGTGTTCAAGGAATGGAACAAGGGATGCTGAAACAGAGATAACCTGGCGTGGAGAAACGTCCATGTACTGGATATCCTTTGGAGAGCGATTTGTATAGTCCCCGCGGCGGCGTGAAGAAACGAGGTCTGTTGGGAACGAACCGTCCTTCTTCATGCCTTCTGTTACCTGTCCGATGTAGTACTTGTCTTCATCATCTGGATCAAGATAATCAACTTCGTCTGTTGCCTTTCCGTTTACAACCTTGCGGTATGGTTCTTCAAGGAAACCGTAATCGTTAACCCTTGTGAAAATAGAAAGGGAAACGATCAAACCGATGTTTGGTCCTTCAGGAGTTTCGATAGGACACATGCGTCCATAGTGCGTGTAGTGAACGTCACGTACTTCGAAACCTGCACGTTCGCGTGAAAGACCACCTGGACCGAGGGCTGACATACGACGCTTGTGTGTAAGTTCAGCAAGTGGGTTACACTGGTCCATGAACTGAGAAAGCTGGCTCGATGCATAGAAATCACGAATAGCAGACTGCAAAGGCTTCATTGAAATGAGATCCTGTGGTCTCAATGTGTCAATTTCCTTGCTTCCGCTCATGCGTTCCTTTGCAATGCGTTCCATGCGTGAGAATGCTGCCTTAAATGAAGTTGTAAGAAGTTCCCCTACAGAACGAACGCGACGGCGGCCAAGGTGATCGATATCGTCTGTATCTTCTGCACGGATGTAAACTTCCACAAGGTGCTTCATTGTGTGGATGATGTCTTCCCTTGTGAGGGTAAGATCTTCCACAGGATTTTCATATCCAAACTTCTTGTTGAGTTTGTAACGACCTACGCGACCAAGATCATAGCGGCGTGGATTGAAGAACATTGTTGTAAGGTCACGTTCTGCCTGTTCAATTGTGATTGGTTCACCAGGCTGGATAACTGAGTATACCTTTGAAATACATTCTTCCTTAGTTGGTTCATCTGGAGTTTCGCAACCATCCTTAGAGAATGTGATTTCTTCCTTGTCGAAACAGTTAACGATCATTTCACTGTCGAGGGAAAGGTTCTTGTCGTCCTTGTTCTTCTTTGTTGAGAACTTGATTACGTTGATTTCCTTGATGTTGTTTGCAACAAGGGCATCAAGATCATGAGGATGTAGCTTGTCACCTGCGCGGAAGAGTTTCTTTTCTTCGCCAGATTCTTCGTCCTTGATGTATATGTTCTTTCCGAGAACTTTTCCAGAAAGTTCTTCGCGCTTTTCTGCATCAGAAGGAATCTTGATGTCTTCTGTTACATAGAAGCAGTTGATGATGTCTTCACGAGTTGTATATCCGAGTGCACGGAGGAAGATTGTTCCCAAGATTTTCTTCTTGCGGTCAATCTTTGCGAAAATGAGTTCCTTCTTCTGGTCAATTTCGAATTCAAGCCATGATCCGCGGTAAGGAATAATGCGGCTTGAAAGTACACCCTTTTCGTTTTGGAAAATAACTCCAGGTGAACGGTGAATTTGAGAAACAACTACGCGTTCTGCACCGTTAATAATGAACGTACCACGGTCCGTCATGAGAGGAATATCGCCCATGAACACTTCTTTTTCAAAAAGAGCACCTGTTTCCTTGAAATTGAGTCTGAGGCAAGCCTTGAGTCCTACTGTATAAGAAGCACCCTTCTTCTTGCAGTCCAATTCAGAATACTTTGGATTCTTGAAGTCGATTGTGTAATGGTCGAATTCAATTGCAGTACTTTCATCCTGACTTACAATTGGGAAAGTAGAAGTGAAAACTTCCTGAAGACCCTGGTTCAAGAGAGGTTCTCCCTTTTCCATTCTTTCGCGCTGGATGAAGTATTCGTAAGATGAAAGCTGGATATCGATAAGATTAGGCAATTCCATGAAATCCTGGATATCTTTGCCTAAGTACGTACGTTTGATTGTTTTGCTTTTTGCAAACATTAACGATCCCCTAACAAATTGAAGGACGGTACAGATGAACCGCTACAAGCAAAAACTTCGCTCAGCACGAGATCAAATGTCCTTGCAGGACCCCTTCTGTTCCTGATAAATGCCGTTTTATACGACAAAAGCTTCAGGGCAGTTTTGCTTACCCTGAAGCCATAATTACATCAAAAATGTAAGTTTTTGGGCAAGCAAATCGCTAGGATTACCTGCCCGGGAAGAAACAAGTTAACGAATTAACTTATTTCTTTGAAGCCTTACCACCAGCTGCAGCGATGTCAGCGATCATCTTGTCTGCATCTGCTTTTGATACATTTTCCTTGAGAACAGCTGGAGCACCTTCAACGAGTGCCTTTGCTTCACCAAGTCCGAGACCTGTGATTGCGCGAACAGCCTTGATAACATCAATCTTCTTGTCTCCGAATGATTCAAGAGTAACTGTGAATTCTGTCTGTTCTTCTGCTGCTGCTCCACCTGCTGCTGGACCTGCTGCTGCAACTGCTACAGCTGCTGTAACACCAAACTTTTCTTCCATAGCCTTAACGAGGTCAGCTGCCTGCTGAACTGTCATTGCTGCGATTGCTTCGAGAATTTCGTCATTTGAAAGTGCCATAATTGTCTTCCTTTTGCCGTCTTTGCGGCTTTGATTTTGTTGCGGTTAAACCCTACGAGTTTATTTGCCCGCATACTGTTTATTTTCTGCAGATAGTAATCAGCACATAGAAGCCTAACTGCAGTTTTTCAGGACAGAATACTCAATCCTGAAAATGTGTTGTTTTAGCGGCTGCTTATTCAGCTGCTGGTGCTGGAGCTGCTTCTGCGGCTGGAGCTGCTGCTGCAGGTCCTTCCTTTTCAAGCTTCTCAACATATGCCTGCAATGTAGCTGCGAGTTTCTGAGCAGGTCCATTGATAGCAGACATGAGCATAGCGATAAGCTGCTTCTTTCCAGGGAGCTTAGAAAGAGCTTCGATTTTTGCAGCATCGTATACTTCATTTTCAACCCATGCACCCTTTACTACGAGTGATGGAGCTTCCTTAATGAAGTCAAAGAGAATCTTTGCAGATTCGTTTGCTTCATCCTTTACCATGGCGATGGCTGTTGGTCCTGAAAGGAACTGTGCAACATCGTCATTGTTCATTTCGCTGAATGCTACGCGAGCAAAGTTATTTTTGATAACCTTGATTGTTGCATCCTTTTCGCGAAGTGACTTACGGAGCTTTGTGATCTGTTCAACTGTAAGTCCGCGGTATTCAACAAAGATGAATTCCTTGTATTCGCTAAGAATCTTCTTTGCTTCTTCAATAGCAGCTGTTTTAGCTGGCTGTGTCTTTCCCATGATAGCCATTATTCTGCCTCCTTGAAGTCGATCCATACGCCAGGACCCATTGATGAACTGATTGATACTGAGCGGATAAATCCAACCTTAGCATCAGCAGGCTTCTTCTTCTGAAGTTCAGAAAGGAATGTGTCAACGTTTTCTGATGTCTTTGCAGCATCCATTGATACCTTTCCTACTGGAATGTGTACAACACCTGTCTTGTCAGCGCGGAATTCTGTACGACCCTTCTTGAGTTCTGCAACAGCACCTGCGATGTCTGGTGTAACTGTACCAGTCTTTGGGTTTGGCATGAGACCTTTGCGTCCGAGAACCATACCGAGACGTCCAACATCCTTCATCATGTCAGGTGTAGCAACTGCAACGTCGAAGTCGAGCCAACCACCCTTAACCTTCTCAAGGTATTCTGGACCAGCGTATGTAGCACCTGCATCAAGAGCTTCCTTTGCACGTTCTTCCTTACAGAATACGAGAACACGCTTTTCAGCTGTGAACTGGTGCGGGAACACGAGAGTATCGCGTACTGTCTGGTTCTTTTCGAGCTTGAGAGTTACAGAAAGTTCAACTGTTTCGTCGAACTTAACGTAGTGAAGATCCTTTACAAGCTGGCAAGCTGCTGGAACATCATAAGCCTTAGATGGATCATACTTCTTCAATGAATCCATGTATTTCTTTCCGTGTTTCATTTTAAGCCTCCACCTCTACACCCATACTGCGTGCAGTACCGGCGACGATTTTCTTTGCTGCTTCAAGATCTGTTGCGTTAAGATCAGGCATCTTCTGCTTTGCGATTTCTTCAACAGCCTGAGCAGAAATCTTTCCAACCTTGTCGCGGAGAGGATTTCCAGCACCCTTCTGAATGCCTGCTGCCTTCTTGATGAGAACAGCTGCTGGAGGTGTCTTAAGAATGAAAGTGAATGATTTATCCTGATAAACAGTGATAACAACAGGGATGATGAGTCCCTTTTCCATGTTCTTAGTACGATCATTGAATTCCTGTACGAATTTTGGTGCAGGAACACCGTGAGGTCCAAGAGCAGGGCCGATTGGAGGTGCAGGAGTAGCAGCGCCTGCAGGGCACTGTAACTTGATGTAAGTCTGTACCTTTTTTGTAGCCATAATATAGCTCCTTAAGAATTGGTGTGAATTCCCTTCCGTGCGGAAAAGATTCTAGCGAAGCACCTTTGTCCAACGGACTTGTACTTCTCCCAAATATTAAGAAAAGATGAAAAACCTGGCGGTCAATCATCAATTACTTATCAAATATCAGGACACAAGGCGTGTCATATATCTCGTCTATAGACGACAAAAGCCCGCGGCGAAGCGAGCTTAAGTTCATTTAGATTTTTTCTACCTGAAGAACATCTACTTCTACAGGTGTTACACGACCGAAAATCTGAACGCTTACGCGAAGCTTGTTCTTTTCTGCCATAACTTCTTCAACAGATCCGCTGAATGTGGCGAAAGGACCTTCAGTAATCTTAACCTTGTCGCCAACTTCATAAGACTGCTTAATCTTAACAGTCTTGTCACCCTTAAGTTCACCAGCAGCCTGAAGCATTCTTTTTGCTTCTTCAGCTGTAATTGGACGAGGCCTTTCAGAAGGGCTTGTACCTACGAAGCCAGTTACACCCTGGACTCTCCTGATCTGAGAGCAAACATCCTTCCAACCGATCTGCGGAAGATCCATCTCTACCATAATGTAGCCTGGAAGGAGAAGGCTGTTCTTTGTGTATTTCTTATTGTTGCGAACTTCAGTGATTTCTTCTGTTGGAACCTTAACCTGGATAAGAACTGAGGAATCGATTTTGTTTTCGGCAATCATTTCTGACAGCGTACGATTGATTTTCTGCTCGTAACCTGCAAAGACATGAACGATATACCAGTTTCTTGCCATAAGATTTTCCTTGTAATGGTTTAGGTTTAATTAAAATACCAAGAAAAGGCCCTTTGTAAAGAGCCAGTCAAGAAGACCAAGAATTACTGCTACAACAATTGTAGAGATGAAAACTACTTTTGTTGAAGAAAGCACATCTGTGCGTGTAGGCCATGTAACCTTTCTAAGTTCACCTGCGCATTCTTTTACAAACTGAATAAACTTTTTCATCTTCATCCTCTTATGAAAAATATAACAGGCCAGGCAGGACTCGAACCCGCGACAACCGGTTTTGGAGACCGGGACTCTACCAACTGAGCTACTGACCTAAATTAATTTATACAAATATAAATTAGTTTCGTTTTAGCTGGCTGAATAATTATTTAGCCTTTGTTTCCTTATGAAGGATAGACTTGCGGCAGAATGGACAGTACTTGTTCTTTTCAAGCTTTCCTGTGATATTCTTGCGGTTCTTGTATGTTGTGTAGTTCTTGCGCTTGCATTCTGTACACTGCAAAGCGATGATTTCAACAGCAGTCTTTTTCTTGCTTCCCATTTTATTAACTCCTCAAAGTTCTTTATCTCATAGCTCCCAAGCGGAATCGGACCGCTGACCTCATCGTTACCAACGATGTGCTCTACCGACTGAGCTATAAGAGCGTGTTCGGGTTACAATAATCCCGTAAAAATGAATGTTTGGAAAATATATATTAACAATACAATTAAGTCAATAAGAATTCTCTGAATTCAGGTCAAATTCATTACTGAATTTTAGCAAATTCTTGATTTTTTTTGAAATTCCGCGAATTTTCCCCCTGCTGTTCGTTCTGAAGGACAGTACTGTGCGGCGCAACAGATTTTGTAATCCAGGTATTTCCACCTACAACGCTGCCTTCGCCAATTACAGTAGAACCGCCAAGAATAGTTGCATTTGCATATATCGTCACATTGTCTTCAATAGTAGGATGCCTCTTCTTGTTCATAAGCTCCTTCTTTACGCTGAGGGCACCAAGAGTAACGCCCTGATAAATCTTTACATTGTTTCCGATTACGCAGCTTTCACCTATTACAACACCGGTCCCATGGTCAATGAAGAAACTTTCACCGATGGTTGCCCCAGGATTTATGTCGATTCCAGTACGGCTGTGGGCATATTCGCTCATGATGCGCGGTACAACAGGAATCCCGTTGCGGCAAAGGAAGTTTGCAAGGCGGTACACTGTTATGGCCTCAAGTCCAGGATAGGAAACTATTACCTCTTCATTTGACTTTGCGGCCGGATCACCTGCATTGGCAGCCTGGACATCAAGGGCAATCTTCCTGCGGATTTCAGGTATTTCTTCGATCAAGGCAACGGCTGCATTTTCCGCAAGGTTATAGCAATGGGACTGTTCAATCTTGGAATCCTGAACAACGAAGGAAAGGGCCTTCTTTATTTCCCTTGTAAGCATGGAAAGAATGCGGTTTACGCGTTCACCGGTAACATAGCGGAGGGTTGCAGAATCAAGGTCTTCGGCTGTCCTGTAACCAGGAAAAATCAGGTACTGAAGGTCATGTAGAACCGAAATGACATTTTCCCTGTTTGGAAAGCTGCTTGACTCTTCAAGATTTATACCGCCGTATTTTTCATAGGAATCAAGAATTCCCTGAACGGCACTGTCGATGGTGTTTTTCATACTTTGCCCCTTTTTAAAAATGACAGGACTAACTATAGCAGATATGGAGGATAAAAAAAATAGCAGTACAAGAGAATCCAGTACTGCTACCGTCCGATTGCTCGGACATCGGAGAGAGTTTATCAGCTTTTTTCAAGCCTCGTGTAATATAATTCCGACATCCTTTTAAGTCAATACTATTTTAAGAAAATCTTCACACTTTTTTAACACACTGCAATTTTCAGTGCCTTTCAGTATGATTTTCCTGGATTAGTGATGGAACAATCTGATTCCGTTGAAGCACATTGTCATGTTGTACTTGTTTGCACATTCAATGACATTGTCGTCGCGAACTGATCCGCCTGGCTGTGCAATTACCTTTACACCGCTGCGGTGGGCCCTTTCAATGTTGTCTCCAAATGGAAAGAATGCATCAGAACCGAGGGCAACATCCGTATTCTTTGCAATCCATGCCTTGCGCTCTTCGCGAGTAAATACGGCTGGCTTTGTATTGAAGAAGTTCTGCCATACACCTTCTGCAAGAACATCATCATAATCGTCGCTTGTATAAACGTCGATTGTGTTGTCGCGGTCCGCACGCTTTATGTCTGCCTTGAAGTCAAGTCCAAGAACCTGTGGAGCCTGACGGAGCCACCACTTGTCTGCCTTGTCACCTGCAAGACGGGTACAGTGGATGCGTGACTGCTGTCCGGCACCGATACCGATTGCCTGCCCGTCCTTTACATAGCAAACCGAGTTTGACTGTGTGTACTTGAGGACGATGAGGGCGATGATGAGGTTGTCCTTTTCTTCCTTTGTAAGGGACTTGTTTTCTGTAACGATGTTTGAAAGGGCATTTTCATCAAGCTTGATGAAGTTGTGACCCTGTTCGAATGTTACGCCGAAAACCTGCTTCTTTTCTGTTGCTGCAGGAACATAGTTTGGATCGATTTTGAGGACGCAGTATCCGCCCTTTTTCTTTGCCTTGAGGATTTCAAGGGCATCATCATCGTAATCTGGAGCAATGATTCCGTCTGAAACTTCCTTCTTGATGAGGAGGGCTGTTGCCTTGTCACACTTGTCCGAAAGGGAAATGAAATCACCGAAAGACGACATGCGGTCTGCACCGCGGGCACGGGCATAGGCGCATGCAAGAGGTGTAAGTTCCTCATCATCTGTATAGTAAATCTGCTTGAGCGTATCACTTAAAGGACGGCCGATTGCAGCCCCTGCGGGAGAAACGTGCTTGAATGATGTTGCTGCAGGCATCCCTGTTGCTTCCTTGAGTTCCTTTACAAGCTGCCATCCGTTGAGGGCATCAAGAAGGTTGATAAAACCAGGCCTTCCGTTCAATACCGTAACAGGAAGTTCACCTTCTTCCATGAAAACGCGAGCTGGCTTCTGATTAGGGTTGCAGCCATACTTCAATTCCATTTCATTCATAGCTAAATATCTCCATGCGATGTTAAATTATGCCCATAAAATACAGAATATTCAGGTATTTTTCAATTTATAGGGTATAAAAACTAAAGAAAATCGTGCGTTATACCGAAAAAATTTAACAGAAACTCTAATTTCTTTATATACTATGCTTGTTTGACACAATATTTGAATTATATTATTCTTATATTGGTATTTAAAGTGTAGGATCCGGGAGTGTTTCCGGAGCGGAGATATTTATGAATAACAACGATTTAGTTCCAGGATTCAATGACGAAAAAGACGACAGCCTCAAGATTTCTCTTGAAAAAGTTGATGGAATTGAAAATGCGGTTTTAGTAATTCTCAACGGATACATTGACACATACAATTCTGTTTATTTCCAGAAGCAGGTTAACAAGATTGTTGGTGCAGGTCTTGTAAACATCATTTTCAACTGCTCTAACCTTAACTATGTTTCATCAACAGGTATCGGTTCGTTCACTGCATTCCTCAAACTTGTAAAACCAAAGAACGGAGACATCGTTCTCCTTAACATTCAGCCAAAGGTATACGAAGTATTCCAGCTTCTTGGATTCATCCAGTTCTTCAACATCAAGGAAACCATTGAAGATGCTATCATGCACTTCAAGCAGGACCATACACCTGGAACAACTTCTGTATTCCCTAAGGTTTTCAGTTGCCCTGTATGTTCAAGAAAACTCAAGGCTTCAAGAAACGGAAGATTCAAGTGCTCTGACTGTAAGGCAATCCTTGCAATCGACACAAGCGGAAATGTTTTCCTCGGCTGATGCAGGAAAACATTGCAGAAGAGCGTCCTTTTTAGGGCGCTTTTTTTATTTTGTAAAGGCGACATTACGCCAACCCTTGAGTTTTGAAAATACTGACGGTAATATGTTGGAAAACATTCTGGCTTTATTTTTCATTAGGATGACATATGAATCTAGATAACATAGTTATTGTTTTGGACAGGCCTGAAGAGCCCCGCAACATAGGCGCAGTATGCCGTGCCATGGCAAACAGCAACATCCACACCCTCAGGATCGTAGGAAGAAAAGAAGAAATCGACGTGGAAAAGGTGCATGTCCTTGCAATACACGCAGCATATCTTTTTGACAATGCTGAATTCTATCCTTCGATTACAGACGCTACTGCCGATTGCGTTTGTGCAGCCGGAACAACAAGAAGACGCGGAAAAAAACGCGGGAAACTCCTGCTTCCTGAAGAGTTTGCCGCAACAGCAGACAAGATAACTACAGGGAAGAAAAGCGGCCAGGGCGGCAAAGTAGCAGTCGTCTTTGGAAACGAAAGGACCGGTCTTGACGACAACGAAATTCTTGAATGCACCATGGGGGTTACAATTCCTTCAAGCGATGAATTCGGATCAATGAATTTAAGTCATGCAGTCCAAATCATCTGCTACACCCTCTTCCGCTACGGCGGTAAAGGAAAAACAGGGTATGTTCCAATAGACAGAAAGAGGCTTAAGGAAACTGTCGGCAACATCACCGACAACCTTCAGAAAATCGGATTCTTCAAGGTTACCGGCAGAAGCGACATGGAACACTTTTGGCGCGACATACTTTCCAGGGCTGCCCTAAGTGAAGGCGAAGCCCAATACCTTGAAAAAGTGTTCAACAAGGCTTCAGGGCTTGCCCAGAAAAATTCCTGTGCTACAGAATAAGGTCTCTTTCAAAAAGGGTCTTCGTATCTGCAAGGACAGCGGACCGTTCTATACAGAATTTCAGCTGCCTTATGTTGCCTACCCAATCCTGAGATTCAAGAAAAGAAAGGGCATCCTCCGAAAGTTTTACCCCGACATCCCTTGCAAATTCTAAGGCAAGGGGAACTATTTCATCACGGCGTTCCCTTAACGGCGGAATTTTCACGACGAACTTCGCAAGCCTCCAGTAAAGCTGCTTCTTGAAAGTATGATCCCTGGTCCTTGCAAGAAGATCTGCATCCGTGGCAAACACCATTCTGCACCGAACCTGAATTTCCCTTGTGCTTCCAACACGGCAGAATTTTCCCGTATCAAGAATCCCAAGAAGCTTTGCCTGATTTTCCAGAGACAGTTCTCCGATTTCATCAATGAAAAGGGTCCCATCGCCTGCCAGTTCAAAGAGACCTTTCCTGTCCGTAGCATCAGTGTACGCACCCTTTACGCAGCCAAAAAGTTCACTTTCAATCAGGGAAGGGTTCAGTTCTGCAATGTTTCTCCTTACAAAAATCCTTTCCCTTCTTGATGAATTAAGGTGAATCACTTCTGCCATGTGGCTTTTCCCGGAACCGCTTTCTCCAAGAAGAAGGACCGGTTCTTCATGGGCTGCAAATTTTTCAAGCAGCTTAACATGGTTCTTTTTGTCATGAGGATAAAAAGGCGGACTTGGGGATTCAATAAGAAAGGCTTTTTCATCCTGATGAGTAGGACAAAGGGAATCGACCTCCAGGGGCAATGGTCCGAATGCTGAATCGACGGTAAAAAACGTACAGTCGAAATTATCTGCAACAAAATCACGTATCTCGTGAGTTGCGGAGGAATCAAGGGAACTTGTATCAAGAATGACGCAAATAACTGAAAGGACTTCGGCTAAAAGAAGGACTTTTTTATAGTCCTGTATTTTGGAATGAAGAATCTCACATTGACCTGAGAGTTTTCTTGAGCAATACCAAAACAACTCCCGGCTGTCAGAAATGAGTAGAAGTTTACTTTTCACTAACTTTTTTTATCAGTCTTCCTTTTTAAATAGACGGTTCCAGACAAGGGAAATTATATACCAGCTGTATGGGAAAAGCAAAAATATCTTGAGGGGGTTTCTTACGACTTCCCCCCAGATTTCATGCCCCCTTTCAAAGGTCTTCGGATTTATCCTTTTGATTCTGCGTCCAAAAATTCCTATGGCATCACGATAATACATGAAGATGCTGGTATTGAATTTGTCGCGGTTGTAGTATGGCCAAAGTTCCTTGTTCTTAACGCCTTCACTGAGAAGAACCAATGACGGGCTGGACTTTCTGATTGCTTCGATGATTCCTTCTTCTGCCTGAGCCTTGTAATATCCAACATAGCGTCCGACAACACTGAGGGTCTTGAAGGTTTTCTTTACATTTCTTTCCGCCTCAACAAGAGCTTTTTTTCTTCCGCCGAACATGTAGAAAGACTTGTAGCGGTTTTCAAGGAAGCTGAGGATACTGATGGTTGCATCAAAAGGATTGTAGCGGACAGGAACAGTTTTTTTAAGGAATCTTGCTCCCCTGAGGATGCTTTTTGACACAGGAAGAATCAGGTCCGCATTTCTTACGCATTCGGCATATTCGTTTTTTCCGCGGGCCTTGAGGAGATCCCAAATCGAAAGGAAGATGATTTGAGAAGGTCTTTCCCTGTCCATAAGTTCAAGGATTTTTTCTTCAAGTTCCGATTTCTGGCATACATCAACAGGTACGCCAAGTATGTTTATGCGCTGAACAGCCATTTTATTCTCCCAATGAATCCATCTCAGTCTGAACTGCAGCAATTCCGTAGAGGGCCGCAGTTTCACAGCGAAGTATGTTTGTCTTTATATGAACGGCATAAAAGCCAGTTTCCTTTAGCAGGCCTATTTCTTCCGGAGAAATTCCACCTTCGGCTCCAACTGCAAGAAGAACCTTTTTTGCCCCGCAAAGGGTACCCGAAAGTTCCTTTATGGAAACAGTATCGTCAGAACGCTCGTAAAGAACAACCCCGACCCTATCTTCCCCAAGGGATTCTGCCAGCCTACAGGCTTCTTCCACGGTCACGCAACCGAGTATTTCAGTTTCCACAGGAGAACCGCTCTGCTCCCTTGCTTCCGTAACTATTCGCCTCCACCTGTCGTCTTCACCTCCGGATTTTTTTCTTGCAGACTCAACATTGCCCTTCTGACAGAAAGCCCCTGCAATGGGAACAATCTTTGCAACTCCGACTTCAACTGCCTGACGGATGATAAGGTCCATTTTGGGAGGTTTTGCAACAAACTGAAATAGCCACAGTTCGTAGGGGAAAAGTTCTTTTGCCGCAGCCCTGGCATGGACTCCAAATGCATTGTCTGCAACTTCTTCACCGGCAACCTGCATGGTTATCCTTTTTGCGGCACGGTCAATTTTTGCAATGGTCATAGGCTGAAGGATGCCTCCCGGAAGACGAACATCGACCATGTCCCCTTCTTCCACTCTGAGAACAGAATTCAAATAGCGGAATTTTTTTCCTTCAACATAAAGGCACCCTTTTTCAAGGCCGCCGTCTGCTACAAACTGCCTCATTCTTCTTTTTTGGCAGCTTCATCCTCTGCAAGCTGGTCCTTGAGGGTCTTTGTATCCTTCATGAGGGATTCAAACTTTCCGTCCTTGATTACCTTGATTGCAGCATTGAGCTGAATGTCATAGTCCAGATCATAAAGGAGGGCTGTCTTTGTCCTGTATACTTCGTTGCGGATGATTTTCCTTAGGAAGGATTCTTCCATATTGTAGCTCTTCTTAAGCTGCTTGGCATAGGAAGCAATCTGAGCTTCATTCATATCAGGGTGTGCATCAACATAGGACGGAATCACATTGTCCTTTTCGATGCGTTCCCATTCGTTTTTCTGTTCTTCAGTGAATTCCGGATAGAGGACTTCAAGGTCAGGCCTTATACCGCGCTTATCTATGTTTACATCAAGAGGAGAATAGTAGCGGGCAACCGTAATTTTAAAACCATCCTTGTTTACAAGTCCGCTTGGAACCTGAACACTGCCCTTGCCATAACTTTTTTCTCCAACAAGATACGCCGTGCGGGTATCCTTGAGTGCACCTGAGAGAATCTCACTTGCACTTGCTGTAGCCCTGTTGATGAGAACTACAACAGGAAGCCCTCTCACGACAGTTTTTTTCTCATTTGCGTGGTAAACGGAATTTTCATAGGCAATCCTGCTCTTTGTCTGAACGATGATTCCGCTGTCAATGAACTTGTCGGCAATTTCTACGGCAGAAGAAAGAAGTCCGCCGCCATTGTTTCTAAGGTCAATTATGACACCGGACAATTTCTTTTCAGTATTGAAAGAATCGATGGCTTCCTGAACATGCCCTGCAGTATTTGTTGAAAATTCAGAAATCCTGATGTAACCGATATTACCGATCATGCCGAATTTTACGGTTGGATTTTCAATGAGGGCACGGACAAGAACGCGGTCAAATTCAACGGTCTTGCGCCTGATGGTAACGGTAACGCTTTCTCCGATGGTTCCGCGGAGCATACCGAGGACTTCGTCCATTGTGATTGTGCTTGTGTCTACTCCGTTGATTGCAATGATAAAGTCACCGGGATGAATGCCGGCCCTTGCGCCAGGAGTGTCATCTATGGGCTGAACTACTTCTACATAGGCAGGCTTGTCTTTTGATGTTGTGGAAGGCTTGGTGATGGAAAGTCCTACCCCGCCGAAACTACCCTGTGTAGTATCGGAAATATTCCTCCATTCAGACTTATCCATATAGACTGAATACGGATCATCCAATGCCTGAAGCATTCCGCGAAGGGCACCTTCATAAAGAATCTGAGGGTCAACTTCTTCAACATAGTTCTGCTGAATGAAGTAATAGAGCTGATTAATTATCTTGATGTATTCCCTGTCTTTCTTTTTGTCTGCCGTTGCAGACTGTGACTGTGCAAAGCACTGGGATGCAAAAATTGAAAGAATGATTGTATTTACGGCTACTAAAAAATATTTTTTGACGATTTTCATTATTGTGATAACCTCTGAGTCCCTTCTGAATTACATTTTTTAAAAGACATTTATATTCTAGATGGTTTTGGTGGAATTTACAATCAGAATTGCTTGATAGGGCATTTTATGATAAAATCGATGGCATGCAGATAATACCAGTAGCCAGCGGAAAAGGCGGCGTAGGCAAAAGTCTTCTGAGTGCCAATCTTGCCATTGCACTCGGTCAGGCAGGAAAGAGAGTTTTATTGGTTGACCTTGATCTTGGTGCTTCCAACCTCCACCTTGTATTGGGACATCCCGGTGCAAAAGAAGGAATCGGTACATTTTTTACAGGCCAGTCAAAATTTGAGGACATAATCCACCAGACAGACTACATGAACGTATCGTTCATTGCCGGCGATTCAGAAATTCCAGGACTTACATCCCTAAAGGTAAGCCAAAAAAATGAACTCATCAGAAGCTTCAACAAGGTTGAAAACAACTTTGACTACCTGATTTTGGATTTGGGAGCCGGAACCCACCTTACGATTCTGGACATGTTCCTCCTTTCTCCTCAGGGAATCGTTGTTACTGCCCCTACTGTTACTGCAACTTTGAACGGCTATCTTTTCCTCAAGAATGTAGTTTTCCGCATGATGTACAACACATTCAAAAAGGGAACTCCTGCATACAACTATCTTGAAACACTCAAAAAGGATTCGGCATCCCTTCAGCGCCTATACATTCCAAAGCTTCTTGAAATCCTTGAAAAGGAAGATTCTGAAGCTACTGAACTATTAAAGCGCAGAATGAAGGAATTCCACCCTCGACTCGTACTCAACATGATCGACGATCCAAAGGATGCAGAACGTGCCCACAGAATCCGCCGTTCATGCCAGCAGTATCTGGACCTGGACCTGGAACACCTTGGTGTGGTTTACCGCGACACCCTTCAGGACAAGGCACTTGCATCAAGGCTACCTGTAATAGTCTACAAGCCACAGTCAATCATCGGACAGGCAATTTTCCGCATTGCAGAAAAGATCATCCAGTCCGAAACATTGAAGTTTGATTCAGACTACGACATGACACAGGCCGCCGAAACTTCCTTTGAAATCGCAACGGAAGAAGCTACCGACGACTTTGGTCAGAAGATGGCCTATATAGAAGAACTTGCGGGGACAGGAGCCCTTACACCTGGGGAACTTGCAGAAACTTTGAGGCAGCAGCAATATGAACTCACAGCCCTTAAAAATGAAAACATTTTGCTCAAGAAAAAACTTCTTGAGGCCGCAGCACAAGGTTTTAAAGTATGAACTTGCTTTACATAAACTATCCATCATTCATAAAGCCTGAAGTATTTCCAGGAGTACCATTCCTCGGCTTAATCCGCTGGTATGGACTCATGTACATCTTTGCTTTTTCAGGAGCATTTCTTGTTCTTAAGAAACTCCTAAAGGAAGGTGTCCTTGATACTGCAGAAAAAAAGGCGACAGAAGACGACATCTTCAGTTTCATTTCATGGGGCATCGTGTTTCTTCTTATAGGTGCACGAATCTTTTCTACACTCGTATATGACACAAGCGGACTTTACTGGCACAAGCCATGGCTCATTTTCTGGCCTTTCGACAATGTAACAGGCAGGTTTACGGGGCTTGCAGGAATGAGTTACCACGGCGGATTCATCGGCGGACTCATCGGAATGATCACATGGTGCAAGATCCACAAGCAGCCAATGTGGAAATGGATTGATGCCATGGTCGTTGCAATTCCACTTGGATACACCTTTGGTCGCCTGGGCAATTTCCTTAACGGCGAACTTTACGGAAGAATCACGACAATGCCTTGGGGCATGGTCTTCCCCAGGGCCGAACATTTTTCATCAAGCCTTGAGTGGGTAAAGGAATTTGCAGGCTCCATTGGAATGGAACTAAACGGAAAACTTGTAAACCTTCCACGTCATCCAAGCCAGCTCTACGAAGCTTTCTTTGAAGGAATCTTCCTCTTTGCTGTTTTGTGGAACCTGCGCAAGGTAAAGAGATACGACGGTTTCTTGGGCGGATGCTATACAGCAGGTTACGGACTTGTTCGTTTTATAATCGAATATTTTCGTGAACCGGACGCAGACATAGGCTACAGGATTTCTGCCGATGGAAGCACTGCCCTTTATACAAACACTTCCCTTCTTAACATCAGTACGGGACAGATTCTCTGTTTCCTAATGATTGCGGGCGGAATTGTCATCATCATCTGCACCTGGTTCTGGAACAAAAAGAAGCAGAAGGGATCACAGAACTAATTCATGACACCAATCGAAAAATACTACAACAAGCACAAGGAAGACCACCGCCTGACAACACGACACGGAATGGTGGAATACCTTGTGTCCATGAAATACATTCACGACTACCTTCCTGAAAACAAGGACGGATTTAAGATTGCAGACATAGGTGCCGGAACAGGGCGCTACAGTGTCGCCCTTGCCAACGAAGGCTGGGATGTAACTGCAGTAGAACTCGTAAAGCACAATCTTGAAGTCCTTGAAAGCAAGCATGCAAAAGTGAAGTGCTGGCCTGGAGATGCCCGTGACCTTTCCTTTCTGCCGGACAGCACCTTTGACCTGACCATTTTCTTTGGCCCCCTCTATCACCTTCACAGCGACAAAGACAGGCTTAAGGCTTTCAGCGAAGTAAAAAGAATTACAAAGCCAGGCGGAATAATCCTTGCGGCCTATGTAATGAACGACTACAGCGTAATAACCTACTGTTTCAGGGAAGAAAGAATAAACGGGATTTTTGAAACGGGACACATAGACGAAACTTTTCATGTGCGTCCTTCCGAAGAAGAACTTTACGAATATGTAAGGCTTGAAGATGTTGAAAGGCTCAATACCCTTGCAGGGCTAAAGCGAATGAAAGTATTCTCTCCTGACGGTCCCTCCGACTACATGAGGCGGGAACTCAACGCCATGAGCGAAGAAACCTTCGCCCGCTTTGTTCAGTACCAGATGATCAATGCAGAACGCCCTGAACTTTTGGGAGCCGGAAGCCACCTGGTAGATGTGCTTAGGGTTGAAAAATAACTGATGATTTACATCTCCTGAAGTTGCAGGAAGACTTTCTGTGACAGTTGACCTAAAATGTGTTAAAATTGCTTTTATGAGCAAACTTACATATAAATCGCCCGCAGAAAATTTTAAGGACGCATTTCCAGTTGCAAACGGAAGACTTGGTGCAAAAGTTTACGGAAGTCCAGTTCACGAATTACTCAAACTCAACGAAGAATCCCTTTGGACAAAGGCTTACTACAATAGAAACAATCCACAGAGCCGCAATGCGCTGAAAGACATCAGGACCCTCATCTCCCAGGAACGATGGGCTGAAGCAGAAGAACACGTTCTTGAATGCCTTAGCGGAACACCGTCTGAACAGGCATGTTACTGTCCATCGGGAGAAATCCACATTGACTTCTACGATGCGGAACACAGCAAACGAAGCAGCTTTGAAAAATACGATTCCTACAAAAGGGAAATCGATTTTGAAACAGGCATCGTATCGTCTGAATTTTCAGTTGAGTCTTCTGTTTCAGGAGAAAAAGATTTTACAAGAAGTTCTTCGGACAGCTCGATTACTTATACAAGGGAATGCTTTGCAAGCGGCAGCGGAAATGTCATTGTCTATCATATTTCCTCAAGCGTTCCAAAAAGCATTTATCTCCGTGCTTCAATCGTAAAGCCTGGATGTGCAAAAAAATACGCCCTTACCAACGACACAATTTCAGTTCTTGATGTAAACGGATTTCCTTCATGCCTGATGATGACAGCCGTTGCTTCAGGCGGATCAGTCTGCGTTAAGGGAGAATACCTTGTGGTTGAAAAATCAGACGATGTTACCCTCTATATTGATGTTGAAACGGGATACAGGCGCAGACACTTCAGGGCAAAGCAGGGTGATGTCCACAAGAAACCTCTTGCCGCAGCATCAAGATGCGCAGACCTTGCCTTAAAGAGAATCTGTTTTGCATCTGGAACGACCTATGAAAATTTAAAGGCAGACCACATTGCAGACTGGACTTCATGGAACACTCAGGCAATTCTTTCCATTGACGGAAAGGAAGACTTGGATTGGGAATACGCCAAATACAAGCTTTTGTGCGACCTTCATCCACAGGCAACACTGCCTAAAATAAAAAATGGCCTTTGGACAGAAACAGAAGGTGAAAGGTTCAGCCTGAAGGACAACTCTGTATATAGATATGCCGCGGGAATGACAGGCCTTTCAAAACTCAATAGGGCAACTCTGAATATAGCAGAAAGGCTCTACAAACACGGCAAAAACACTTCCGAAATGATGTATGGCGCAGAAGGTTTTGTCTGCCACAGTTCAACTGACATCTGGGGAGATGCAGCTCCTTGCGGAACCAAACTTTCATCTTCATACTCTCCACTTGGTGCCCTAAACTTTGCCAGAGCCCTCATCGAATACTATGAATATTCACTGGACAAAAAAACTCTCAAAAAGTATTTCAAGGTTCTAAAGGCAGCTTCGGTTTTCTTCCTTAACACCATGATTTCTGCTGACGAAAAGAAACACCTCATTCTTTCACCTGCATTTACAGAGGAATGGAAAAACTCTGAAGGAAAAATTTTCTGCATTTCAGAAAGGTCGGGAAAAGATTCCGCTGCAATCATGGAACTCTTCTCGCTGACACTCCGCTCAATGAAGTATCTTGGAAATCATACAGATACCTTTATCTTTGACCTTTCAAATGCTTCGGCAAAACTAAATGTTCCTGAAACTGTTGCAAAAACAGAACCTGTAACTGATAAGGAATTCTTTGACGGATGGTTATGCAGTGCAAAGGATTCAATCCTGAAGTGCAGGATGAACGGTGACAAGGTTGAAATTACACTTCTTGAATCTGTACCTGAAAACTGGAAGAACGGATCCCTAAAAAGAGTTCAGCTTATGGGAAACCTTATCGGGGACATTGAATGGAAAGACGGGAAATTTGTAAGTGCATCGGTATACACTGAACCGGGAACTGCATTCTGGAAAAACCTTTCCGTAGTATATGAGGGTAAGGAATATTCAACCCAGCTTTCCGCAGACGGAAAACTGGACCTTAAGAATGTTCTGCCTTCTACCGTCTAGCGGCGAACTACAGAACCGTCTTCTTTTGCAATAAATGCGACAGGCTTGTTCTTTGTGAAGAAACCGCATTCAACAACGCCTGTGATTGCATCGATTTTATCTTCCATTTCGGCAGGATCTACTGGAGATTTCCAGACACAGTCAACAATCATGTTTCCGTTGTCCGTGATTACAGGTCCTGCTTTTTTTACGCCTTCGCGAACTGTACATGTTGCACCAAGATTTTCAAGGGCCTTGATTACAGGCACACGGGCGTCGGCAATGATTTCCACAGGAAGAGGAAATTTTGTTCCGAGAGTATCAACATCCTTTGAACCGTCTGCAACGATGGCAAGGAAGCCTGCATTGTATTCAACGATCTTTTCACGAAGGTGAGCTGCTCCACCGCCCTTGATAAGGTTGTTCTTCTGGTCGATTTCGTCAGCACCGTCGATTGCAAGATCAAGGTGACCTTCAATTGCCTTGTCGTTGAGAGTGTAAACCGGAATGCCGTACTCTTCGCATGCAAGCTGTGTCTGGAAACTTGTTACAACAGCTTTAACATCCTTGAGGGTTCCGTCGGCAATGCGTTCAGAAAGGCGCTTAACTGCAGGCATTGCAGTAGAACCTGTTCCAAGACCGATCTTCATTCCGCTGAAAATTTTTCCTTCAGCAATCAATGTGTCTACCGCTGTTGTTGCAGCAAGCACTTTCTGTTCATCCTTTGAAATACCCATTAGTATTCATCTCCTGTAAATAATTCAAACTGCTTGTACCCCTGGTAACGAAGCATGTAATATCCGTTGCAAACATGGCATCCTGCAGCCTTTGCACGAGCCATAACCGGAGTTACTTCCGGCATATATATGATGTCAAAAAGAATTTCTTTTCCAGAGAATTCATAGAAGAACAATGGATCGTTTTCCGCGTTGGAACTTTCCTTGCAGTGCATTCCCTTTGAAGTTGTCTGAATTATGATGTCCGAATATTTCCTTAAAAGTTTGCCTCCTTCTGCCGCAAGAGGACCATATTCAAAATCATATTTTTCCGCAAGGGCCTTTGCCTTTCCAAGAGTGCGGTTAAAAACGCAGGCCTTGCCACCAGCCTTATAAACGGCATAAGCGATTGCTTTTGCTGCTCCACCTGCACCGATGATGGCAACTTTCTTGTGCTTAAGGTTCTTGAGCTCCGTAAATTCAAGAAGGGAGCGGGCAAAACCGTCTGCATCAGTGTTGTAGCAAGACCATTTATCGTCCTTCAAAACCATTGTATTGCTTGCACCGATGTCCAGAACTTCCGGCGAAATGAAATTTGCCTTTTCAAGGACAGCTTCCTTGTGCGGAACCGTAATTGAAAAGCCCTGAACGCCTACTGTTTCTGCAAAACTCATTGCCTGGTCAAAGTTTTCTGCAGGGAACGGAATGTAAACGGAATTCATGCTGTGGCGTGTATAGCCTGCATTATGAAGTTCTGGGCTTGAAGTACCTGTCAAAGGCCATCCTGTAATACCAAAGATTTTTGTATTTTCGTTGATGGTCTTCATCCTATAAAGCTCATTGAGTTTAACTGCATCAAGATGAGCAATATTGGCTGTGTTTCCGATGGACTCAGGAGAAGATGTATAGGTCAAAAAGTTTTTCAGCTTTGCCCCCAGGATTCTTGAAGGAATTCCCATAGGTCCCATGGCAAGAAGGATGTGATTGTTGTCGCGGAGTTTTGAAGCTTCCCTGAAAAGATTTGTAACATCATCAAGGCTGTGAGGCATGAAGGCAATCTTTGGAATTTCAAATCCAGATGTAGTCATCTTCTTGAGGCGACAGATGATATCGCTTACAGGATTATGCATGTCATGGAAACTTCTGATTACCTTTGTATCGAAGGCAAGTGTTGCATCTTCAAGGCTTGGAATGTGGAAGTCTTCTTCAAAATCAACATAGGCGAAGTTGCGGGTCTTGTCTTCATCAGCAAAGGAAAGTGCACGGGCAAAAAGAACTGTACGGGCAGCTTCACCTTCCACGAATTTACCGCCGTCAATCTGCCTGCGGATTGTAAGGATACAAGGCACATCTATGAGTGATGGGAAACGGCGTACATAAAGGCGTTCGTCCGTGTTGAGGTAATCAACGCGAAGTTCAGCCATGTCGATTTTGTCCCTGTATTTATCAAGGGTTTCAAGATTTTCCCTGATTGTTGTTCCTGTCAATGTAAGACAAATCTTTGGTCTTTCCATCTTGTACTCCGTTTTTATTTTTTTTTATTTTGTCCTGCGCAAAGAAAGGGCATTCCTGATTTTCTTTACGCGGGAAATTTTTGCAATCTCGATTTCCAAATCAATGGTTTCCTTTGCATCATTGTCGTCTACAGTAAGGAAAACAACGGGAATATCAATATTCTTTACAAGGCCTTTTGGTATTCCAAGGAATTTTCCTTCTTTTCCTGTAATCTCAATTTCAACCAGACAATTTTTCTGGATGGCACTTTCAAGAACATGAACCTTTCCGGTAAAGTTCATGCCAAAGGCTTCTGTAAGTTCAAACTTTACGCTGGCGGGCCTAAGCTGTTCCTTCTCAATAATAATTCTGCGCGCAATCCTGTCAAGCAAACCGTCTTTCTGGTCAGTGGTAGTTTCCATTTCTTCAAGAAATTTTTTGAAGCCATGGAGGATTTCATTTCTATTGGCTGCATCAACACGGAATTTCCCCTGACCTGCTTCATCAAGGGTAAATGCAGCACTTCTTGCAGGCGGCAGAGGCTGAACTTCTTCTTCCTTCTGTACTCCACGAATTCTTCCGCTGACATCAATGCCGGATTTTTTCATTACATTCTGAGCTTCAATGTCGCATGTAAAATCAAGAAGGTAAACTCCAGGCGCAAGAACCTCGCGGATATGAGTACTGAAAATCGGGTTGTTTTCTGCCCTGTAGGCATTGTCCTCGGAAAGTTTAAGGACATATCCCTTGTAAAGGGAAGCGGAACCGTAGGCCTGAGACCACTCGTCAAGGGAAACCTTAAGATTCTGCGGGAGAGGAAAAGACGAATATCTTGAAAGAAGTTCTTCTATTTCATCTTCTGAACACCCCAAATCGAAGGCGCGGATTGCAGACTGCCTTGTGATTTCAAAGTTGCTTGTAATGTCGCAGCGAACGGCATCAAGGAACTTTACAAGGGGAATGTATTCGGCAGTGGAAAGCCCCGGAAGAATCGTTACCGTATATCCCGTGTCTACGCTAAGGACTTTCTTTTCTGCAGAAAAAATATCCTGCCAGAAATCTGTTTCTGTAAACACAAGCTGGCTACCCTTTCCCGTAGTTCCCCTGACAGACATGAGCCCAAAAGCAATGGCACTGTCTATCATGGATTCAATCATTGCGGAACCGATATGTTCTGCAGATTCCTCTGAATCAAGCCCTGAAATAATCCTTGAAAATCTTCTTGCGGTAAAATCCTGATCCCCGTTCTTTTCCTTTAAGAGGAAGGCAACGGCAAAAAGCTTTTCCTTTGTAAAATATTTTCCCTTTGAAAAATCAAGGGTACTGGCAAAAAAGGATGCGTTGGAAACAAGTGCACGGCGGGTAAAAATACCTGCTCCTGCAACACAAAGATAAACTGCCTGGCTTTTGAAAGGAAGGGTACAGAAAGATTCCAGCCTTTTCCAGTCAATTTCCCAGCCCTTGCCGTCATTCATTTCGCGGAGAAGGACAAGGTTTCGCATGCCCATAAAGAGCCTTGAAAAAATTTCCGTGGATTCGATTCCGCAGATTTCCTTAAGGTCTGTGTCAGTCTTCTTTTTGAGTTCACCATTGGTCTTGCAGAAATCCGGATGAGAAAGAACATAGGAAAGGAATACGGCAAAAATCTGCGGAGTAAGTTTTATTCCCGCAGGCATATCTTCTGCAGCAGGCTTTTCTTCCTCTGCTATTAGATTTCCAAGTTCAAGATTGTTTTCAAGTTCATCTTCAAGATGAGGATTTATTGCTATTGTAACTTTACCCGTAACCTTGTCTGTACGGTTATAGATTATGAGTCGTTCTTCAAGGGAAGCAATCTCTTCATAAAGGTCGCCCTGCTCCATGGCAGGCACAAAGAATTTTTCAAGCTTTACAATGTCTACATCAGGAATAAACTTGACTGCAGTCAAAATTTTGACGTCTGTTTCATCAAGATATGCAACGAGGGTTTCCTTGTTTTCCTTTTTGCGCAGGATTACGGAAAGGTCTTCCACAAGTTTGGGCTTATTGTAGGGAGTCTTTATTTCCCCAAGATACATGTGGATTACATCAAAGAAATAATCGTCTGGAAGAGAAGTAAAACTTTCGCGCCATTCAATTATGCGCTCTACCTTTGGATCCAATTTCACAGGCCGCATCCTTCTATCGACAAAGGCTCGTCCAGTTCGTCAAAGCTGCTCTTGTCTTTGTATCTGATGATTCTGTAGCTGTAGCCCTGCTCTGCAAGGAACTTCTGGCGGTTTGTACCGAAATCTTCTTCCACAGAATTTTTAGTAATCAAAGTAAAGAATCTTGAAGTCCTTTCCTTTGGACGGAGGATTCTACCAAGCCTCTGTGCTTCTTCCTGGCGGCTTCCAAAGGTTCCGCTTACCTGAATTGCAATGCTGGCATCAGGGAGGTCGATGGCAAAATTTGCAACCTTGCTTACAACAAGGACATGGATGTTTCCTGCACGAAAATCTGCGTAAATCTTGTCGCGCTCGGCATTCTTTGTTTTTCCGGTGATTATAGGAGCCCCCAGTTCCTTTGAAAGTTCATCCAGCTGGGAAAGAAACTGACCGATTACAAGAATCTTGTCTTCAGGATATTTTTCAATCAGTTCTTTAACAATCTGAACCTTGAGGGGATTTTCACTTGCTATGCGGTGCTTTTCGCGGGTTGCGGCAACGGCATATTCAATTTCGCGGTCCATGGGAAGACCGAAGCGAACTTCAACACATTCAGCAGTTGCAATCCACTTTGCTTTTTCAAGTTCCTTCCATGGAACATCGTAGCGCTTAGGACCAACAAGGGAAAAAACATTTCCTTCGCAGCCGTCTTCGCGAACAAGGGTTGCAGTAAGGCCTACACGACGCACGGCCTGAATTTCTGCCGCAACACGGAACACTGGAGCAGGAAGCATGTGGACTTCATCATAAACGATGAGGCCCCAGTTGTTCTTGCGGAAAAGGTCAAAGTGAGGATATGGACCGGTCTTTTCTGGACGCCAGGTAAGAATCTGATATGTTGCAACAGTTACAGGAGAAATTGTCTTTGATTCCCCCGTGTATTCTGAAATCTGTTCCTTTGTAAGGTTAGTCTTGTCCAGAAGTTCATCAATCCACTGGTGAACAGCCGTAATGTTTGTGGTTACGATCAATGTATTCGTCTTGAGCATGGACATGATGGTCATGCCGACAATTGTCTTGCCCGCACCGCAAGGAAGAACGATGGTTCCAAATCCTGTTCCAGGCCCCTTGTCCCCAACGAGAGCCTGGGCACCTTCTTTCTGATATCCGCGGATTTCAAAAGGCTTTCCTGCAGCGGTTGTTTCCCTAAGGTTAATTTCAAGAGGATCTCCGTCAACAAGAGGAACATCATCCTTAACAGGCCAGCCAAGTTTCAGAAGGTTCTGCTTTACAGTTCCGCGGTCAACAAGCAAAAGGCGGAAGCAGAATTTCTTTTCGTCTTCCGTAAGTTCAACGCTTGCATTTTCCGGAGCTACATAATCACATGGAACCAGCTGCTTTCTTGCATAAGGGTTTGCTTCTATCTGCTTGAAAACGAAAGGCGAAGTAGAAACCAGATAAAGGAATTCTTCATCCTGACCGTTTTCATTTTTTTCTTTTGGAGCTTCCACCAGACGGAGCTTGCCGAATTTTTCCGCCGTTTCAGAAATCCACACTCCCACCGCCTGAGGAATTTCATAGCGGGAAAATTCCTTTAAGGTTTCCAATGCCTGTGCGCCTGTAAAGCCTGCACTTGCGGCATTCCACAAGGAAAGGGGAGAAATCTGATAGGTGTGAAGGTGTTCCGGAGAACGAATGAGTTCAGCAAAAGGAATCAATGCATTTCGGCACTCCTCTGCCCTTGGTGCGTGAACATCAAGCAAAAGTGTCCTGTCAGACTGAACTATAAGCGGATTCTCGGCATTTATCATAAGGAATTATTATATATTGAAATGCCGAAGTCTACAATAAAGATGGGTAAAATTGATGGAAACCGGAGTCCAAATCAGTCGGTAATTGAAAATTCACAGAGCTTGCCCAGTTCCTTCAGGTGCTCGATGAGAGGCGTGTAGATTGTTCGTGCCGGAGACTTTACGGTGTAGTGAAGGAATGTCTGCTTGGAAACAATCACGCGGCTCATGTTCATGTCGCTGATGATGAGACCATGCTTTTCTATCGTCTCCCTGATTTTCTTAAGGTCAATGTCATCGCCTTCGTAGCAAAGGTGAACTGTCTTGCTTTTTTCGGCAGGAAACCATTTTGCCTCGATTCTTTCCAGTCCAACAAGAAGAACAAGAACAAGGAAAAGGGAAACGCCAACCTGAATGTAAAGTCCCGCGCCGATGGCAAGCCCCATGGAAGCGGATGTCCAGATTACGGCGGCAGAAGTAAGCCCGCGGATGTTAAGGCCAGTCTTCATGATGGCTCCACCACCAAGGAAACCGATGCCGCTTATTACGCCAGAAGCAATTCTTGTAGGATCACCCCTTCCGATTGGAGCGAATACTTCGTTTGTTGCCATGAATGAAGAAAGCAATGAAAGCAAGGCGGATGACACACAGATTAAAACCAGAGTCTTAAGGCCGATAGCATGATTATGGGTCTTTCTTTCAAGTCCGAGTAAGAAACCGCAGAAAACTGCAAGAAGAAGCTTTACTATGCTTTCAGTGACAAAATTCCATTCCATCTGCAATTCCCCATGCTATTTCCTGAAGAAGCTGAATTTCCTGTGGCTGCTTTCAGCCTTTGGTTTTTCTCCAGGCCTTACCCAGGAAACATCCTTTCTGTCAGTAGGGTCAGGCGAAACAAAGGCATCAAGGTAAGAAGCAAGCCATCTTCCGGTCTCGTCGTCGCGGCGGAAACCTTCCATCGAACTGTCACCGCGGACAATGATTACATCAACAAAGATGGAGTCGCTGCAGATAGCGGCAATGTTTTCTGCAAAAGATGCAAAGGCTGCGGCCCCTGCTGCAACCAAAGGAGATGCTATTGGGCTCAAACCGTCCTTAACGGCAGGATTTTTCAATACATCAATTCTGTTTGGAGTTTCTTTAAGCAGGAATACAAGCCTACCCTTTCCTTCTGAAGTTTCCCTTCTCTGGAAGGCATTGAGGACTTCAAGGGCAAGATACTGATAGCCAGCAATCATGTCGTCGCACCCACGGACAATTTCTTCCGAGTCCATTTTTTCGGCCTTTGAAGCAAACATTTCTTCATCAAAATAAAGGACCGCTTCATCCATTCTTCCAAAAATGGTTGCAGTCTGGAGCACAAGGGATCTTGCAGACAATGGAGAGGACTTGTTCCATTCAATGGTGCACATTCCACTTCTTGCTTCCTGTGCCTTTTCTTCTTCGTAGGCAGCCTGATTTGCCTTGCGTTCTGCAATGGTAAGTCTTTTGGTTTCTTCAGAGTCAGCGATATTTCCCGAAACTATGATGTTTCTTCCTGAAAATGCAATTCCATCTGTAAAATTGCCTGCTTCAGGCATGTTTTTTCCTGCAATAAGAATGGTTTTAGACATGCAATCAGTATACCATAAATTTGAATTTTTTCACTATGCGTGTTATTCTTTTTTTAATGAAATCCATTCTATTATCTACTATAAAAGTAATTGTCGCCCATTTGTCGGCCTTGCTTTCCATAAGCATAATCGGAGCCATCCTCTACATGATTTTCAACATGTGCTCAACATTGGTGGCGGGCCAGGGTTTTGCGGCGTTCAATCTTTCATTCTTTATCCAGGGTTTTTTCCTTTCGCTTCCCTTTGTTTTTTCGCTTAGCGCTGCTTTTGTTGCCTTCTATTCAATCAGAAATAAAGAAATTCCCACTGTTTCACTTGCGATTTTTGCAGTCATCTACATAGGCATATGGATTTTTGCACAGCCAGTTGTAATCAAGAAGGGAATTCAAAAGGCTTCCAAATCTTCCTATGTAATCCAGAGGAAACCTCTTTCCACAGGCTATTTCAGAAATGTTACCGATAAATATGTTTTCTATTATTCTTCTGTCGATTCAGAAAATGTTGCTTCCGGAGTCTGCATAGACAAGACTGCAGTTTCTGACAATGTATACACTTTCAAGGACGTTGAGCTTGCAGATTCAACATCTACTTTTACAGATTCCCTAATTCAGTCTTCAATTGATATTCCGCCTGTGATGAAACTTGCCATCCACGAAATCAACAGATATCTTAGCGTAATTACATTTGCCTGTTCAGGGAAAAAAATTGAATGGCTTCTCTTTTCTTCCCTTGGCCTTGTTCTTGCATCCTTTGTTTTTATGAGGGGATTTTCCAAGTGGAGGCTCATCAATGTGGTTTCCATCCTTTCAATTTCAGTTGCCCTAATCTGCATGAACGTAAACATGCTTTCATACGGAAAACTTTATTTCCTTACTGAGAGGGTGAACTCCCTTTTCAGTTTTGCACCGCGCAATTCCAACTTCCTTTTATTCATTGTAAATGTTGCTCTTGCAGTTCTTTTCATAATCATTGGCTTGATTTTTACATCCAAGAACAGGGAAGACGACGCTCGTGCAGGTTCAAAATACGGAGAAGATGACTAATGAAAAAACCTGTAATCATTATTTTAATCTATGCACTTCTTACATACCTGATTATTTTAGGCTGCGTAAATGCTTTCCTTAAGCTTCCTCCCCTCATTCAGGGAATGGAAAGAACTTATAAAATGACTGCAACAACCCTGGGATTCCTTACCCTTCTTCCACCAATCGTATTGAGTGGATTTTCAGTTGCCTGTGCAGTCACATGGAAAAAATCAGACAGCCTTAGCCGCAGAAGATTTTCCCAGGCAATGTTTGACCGCTACAAAGTAGTGTTCATCATTTCTCTGATTCTTGTTTCCATTCTCTCCCTCAACGAAGAGATTTTTGTTTCTTCCTTTAAAAAGAAACTTCAGAAGATGGAAAAGGCTCCTGCAGAACTTGCAGAGACAATCGAGACAACGAACAAGCTTCTTGAACAGGGACATCCCTACATTGCCCTTCAGTTTGCAAAAAGAGCTGTAGAAATTGCACCTACAAGCCAGGATGCACTTTCCATGCTCAAGATTGTTCAGGACGAAGTTGACCTTGAACACGACAGGGAACTCTACAACAAGATAATAGACAGGAAAAATCGCGTCCTAAAACCAATCCAGGAAAAGAATACCGGATATACAATCCTTCAACTTCTGGACATGTCCCGTGAAGCCGCATCAAAGAAAGAATGGTTCAATGCACACTATTGGGCTCAGCTTGCCGTTGATGCCTGCGACGGAACAAACACAAACCTTTCTGCCGCAACAGAAGCCGCCAACTACGCATGGAAACAGCTTAACCTTCCGGTTGAATTCGACAACTCTGAAGAAAGACTGTACTACAAGACAAAGCGCGAAGGATACAAAGCCTTTACTGGAGGAGATACCCTTAAGGCATACTACATTTTCCTTGGACTTGCAGATTCAGACATTGAGCACTGCAAGGATCCTGATGTAAAGAAATTCTTTGAGCTTGCAAAGGAAGATGTTGAAAACAAATATTTCTTCCTTGATGAAATTGAAAACATGAAGGAACTTGCCGACAGCGACAACATTTACTTCAGGTTGGACTATCCTAATGGAACAAGCAATGTATTCTACATCGGCAAGACAATGGACATTAAGCGTGACGGTGGTCTTGTACGATACCTAGAAAATCTCAATGTAATTCATTACGACGCCAACGGTGACTTCAGATATTCTTTCTATGTACCTTACGCAAAAGTAACAGCACAGCCAATTTCTGAATTCGATCCAAAATACCACGAAGTTTTAGGCATCAACAAGAAATGGAAGAGCATTCCTGTAATTACCCTTCAGGCAGTAGATCGTGTTACGGAAGGAATTATTTCCCGCCCTGAATATACTTTCAGCAGATCAGGGCTTTCCGGAGAAATCATTTCTGAACTCAAGATGAGGGATCTTTCTGAAACCCGCGAAAACAAAGACACCATATTCTTTAAGAGCGCACCTCGTTCAACGACAATGATTCTTCCAATGCCATATTCGGATTTCCATGTAATCAACCAGGCATCTTCTGGAGCTGAGGACATGACCATCTTTGCCCTCAACAAATTCCTGCCTGATGCTGTTGAATACGGTTTTTCAAAGGAAGTATTTACAGAAAATCTGGTTCAGCGCATTACATATCCTTTCATCATTTTCATCATGCTGATTTTCTGCGCATGCCTTGGATGGAGCTACAGAATCGACAATCCAAAGCAGCTGTTCCGCTTCCGCTGGATCCTCCTTATTCCAGTACTTGGAACAATTACGCTGTTCATCTACAGTGCCGTCAGATATCTCTTTGTAATGGCAAACTATGTTTTCGTAGGGCTTTTCGGAAGCGGTTCCATACTTGTTGCAATAATCACCTACATTGTGATTCTATTTGGAGTTTCATTTCTTTTCCTTTCAAGAAAAAGCTGACAGACCAAAAGGGGCTGCCCAATAAGTATGAGTCATTGCCGTGCTCGACACGGCAATCTCTTGTATTGCAATTAAATTACACTATTTGAACTTATTGGTCATCCCCTTCATTTCCTATACTTCATCAATCATTAAGCCCATCAACCGCACGGATTCTTTCCAGTAGCGGTGGATGACTGTAGTTGAATGCGGAATAAATCTTTGGAGGAACAATCTCCGAAAGGTTTTCCTTGTTCAGCTTGATGAGGGCTGTAGACAACGGGGTTCCGCTTCCGCACATGTCCCTGGAATATCTGTCTGCCTGGAATTCATCACGACGGCTCGAAGCGTTTGAAATCAAAGAAGCAATTGTACCAAATCCACCGAATGAAAGTCCAAGAAGGAACATACCCACAAACTTGAGGGCGGCAAACCCTTTTTCAGGATCAAAACCAAAGCCAGCATAAAGGGAATCGTTCTTAATCAGTACGCCTACTGCAAAGAGAGCTGCAAAAATCAAAGGGACTGTAATGACCATCCTCTTTGTAATGTGATGGTGCTTGCAGTGTCCAAGTTCGTGTGCAAGGACTGCAACAACTTCTTCCGTTGTAAGCTGGTTAACAAGGGTATCGTAAAGAACGATGCGCTTGTTTTTTCCAAGACCCGTAAAGTATGCATTGCTGTGGTTGCTTCTCTTTGATGCATCCATCGTAAAAATTCCGCTTGTTTTGAAACCTGTCTTTTCAAAAAGCACCTCAATCTTTTCCTTGAGTTCTCCGTCTTCAAGAGGAACAAACTTATTGAACAAAGGAGCAACCCAAATGGGGTACACATAGCTCAAGCCCAATGCAATTGCAAGGTAAACAAGTCCAAAGTAAAGCCACCAGAGTTTTTCAAAATGCCCGATGAAGGCAACGGCTGCAAGAATAAGTGGAACAGCAATTAAAAGGGAAACCAGAGTTTCCTTGATGCTGTCCAAAATGTACATTTTGAGTGTCATGTTTGAAAAACCGAATTTCTTTTCGATTTTAAATTCCCTGTAAAGTTTGAAAGGAATCATGAGCACTGTTGAAGGAATGCTTGAAAGGAAAACAAAAAGAAGGATTGTAAGGTAAACATTGCTGGTCCAGTCCCATGACAGATTGAAAACCCAAACATAAAAACCGCTTAAAACAAGGGCCACGGAAATTGCCAGGTTCACAATGTTTTTCGGAATCCAGAAGAAGTACTTTGCATCTTCGTAGGCACAAACCTGCTTTAGTTTTTCTGAATCAACATGTCCTGCGAGTTCCTTTGGAACTTCCGTTCCGTGCTTTTTGCGGAAAGACCAGTCAATGAATTCCAAAAGCTGGTTGATGAAAAAATCGTAAAAAGTTCCTGCAAGAAACAGGATTACAAATACATTGGAGTAATTCATTTTATTTTCCGTCTCCTATTCTTCGTAAACAATTTTTCCTGCAAGGAAAGTCTTAAGAACTTTTCCGGTAACTTTCTTTCCTTCAAGAGGAGTAAACTTTCCCTTGCTTGCAAAGTCAGCACCGCTAACAGTCCACTTCTTGTCTACATCAACAAGAACAAGGTCTGCATCATAGCCTTCCACAAGCAAGCCTTTGTTTTTAAGCCCAAGAAGTCTGGCAGGATTTGCGCTCATGAGTTTTGAAAGCTGCTTTAATGAAACCTTGTTTTCCTTGCAGAGAACCGTATTGCAGACTGCAAAGGCCGATTCGATTCCACTAAAACCAGGTGCACCGTTTTTCTTGTCATCTGCAGTGTGTGGTGCATGGTCTGTTCCAATACAGAATGCCTTTCCTTTCTTGAGGGCCTGGATCAGTTCAAGGCGATCAGCCTTTTTTCTCAAAGGTGGATTTACGATGTTGAAGATTACAGGAGCCTTTCCGCTTTCAAACCAGATGTGGTGTGGGGTAATTTCGTAGGTAACATTTACGCCGTCTTTTGCCGCAAGTTCTGCCGACTTTACGCAGTGGGCTGTGCTTACATGACAAAGGTGAATGTGGCATCCGGCAGTCTTTGCAAGGCGAAGGTTTCTGTCTGTTGCGGAATCTTCTGCACAGGCAAGAATTTCGTCAGCCTGGTTTAATAGATCTGCGGCAGCTTTTGCATCAGGCTTCTTGCCGTGAATCAAAGACAAAGCCTTCTGCCTTAATGGGCGTGCAGCTGCTGCAAGGAAAGGATCTTCACAGTGGCAGCTTACGATTATTTTCTTTGCGGCAGCCTTTTTCATTGCTTCAAGCATCAGGGCGCTGTCCATGACTTCCTTGCCGTCTTCTGTAATTACGGGAACAACTTTTGGATCAAGCTTATCAAGGTGTGAAATTGTCTTTCCGTCAAAATCCTTTGTAATTGAAACCGACTGGATAACATTGCAGAAACCTGCCTTCTTTGCCTTGTCGTTGTTTTCCTTTGCCATTGTCTGGCTTGAACAAACCGGGTTTGTATTTGGCATGAGGACAACAGTTCCAAAGCCACCCTTTGCGGCAGCCTTGCTTCCTGTAATGATGTCTTCCTTCTGAGTAAGGCCCGGGTCGCGGAAGTGTGCATGAGTATCGATGAAAGATGGCATGAGAACCGCACCCCCGGCATCGATTTTTTCTATCTTTGGATTTTCATCGCGAAGCATTTCCTTTACGGTCTGCTTGCATGGAAAGCAATCGATTTTTCCGCCTTTTATTATTACGGCAAATCCCTTCTTGTCCATTGTTGCATCAACAAGACGGGCATTGTAAATGAGAATTGTATTGTTCATATAGAAGATTATATTTTTATTCGGTTAAAAATGCTATGGGAGATTTTTAAAAGAAAACATATTTTTTATTGAATTTAATTTTCAATTCATATTCTAAATATACTCGATAATCTTCTTTTTACCCTGAACACAATTATGCCTGTCATACTGCTGATGACACTTGGTGTTGGCGGAAGCAATGGACAGCGACAGTCAGCTTGCAGGACAATTGGTTGTATGGATATCAATCCTTTCGCTCATAACTTTGTTCATGATAATTTTCATTGTCCGTGCCTTGGGATTGCTTTAGTTGTTTTTAATAAACTAAAATAAGAACAAGGAGTACGGAATGGAACTTGTAAACACAAAAGACGGATACAACTTTAAAATACTCAAGGACAAGACCCTTGCCATCAAGACCGGAATTGACGGAGTATTCTACTGCCCTTTCTGCTACAGCCAGACTTCAGAAACTGAAAGCAAATGTGCTGCATGCGGCAAAAATTTTCCGGAGCTGATCTACTACCACGGGGACGACGACACGTGGATTGCTTCGGGGAATGAAGGAAATTAACCTGCCCCGTAAAAACCATACGTAAAATTTGACATATTTATGTAATATACATATATTATAAATATGACAAATGAAAATCTTGATATAAAGAAAATGATCACCCTCTATGTTTCTGCAGGAATGTATAAGGAGTATCAGCAACAGGCGAAGAAAACAGGGAGAAAGGCTGCGGAACTGATTCGCGATGCCATGGATGAGTTTTCAAAAAACAATTTTCACAAAAAACAAAAGCTCGGGTCCATGGATTTTTCCAATGGCGTAAAGCTTAAGGCTGGGGTAAAAGACTTTCTTGAAGATGATTGGCGCAACGATTTTCTTGATTCGGGAGTTAAGCTTTGATTTGCCTTGATACTACTTTCTTAATCGACCTTTATTGGATGGATTCTCCAAGACACAGCAATGCCGTAAACCTCTTTAACAAGCTTGCTGATGAAAAGGGGAAATACAAGAATGAAGAATTTCTTGTTTACTACAATTGCTTCAATGAATTCATTCATGTAATTACAGACACTCAACGTTTTGAAGATGCCCTTTCCATGAAAGAAGCCCTTTCAATTACAGAACAGTGGAGAAATCTTGAAAGGGTACGGATCGTCTTTCCCGATGAAACAAGTTACGGAAGAGCACTTACTTGGCTTTCAATCTATAATCTTGGTCGAAACAGATTGAACGACACCAACATGGCAGCATGTTATGCTTCGCAGGGAGCTTCCAAAATCGTAACTGCAAATCCAAAGGACTTTGAGATTCTTGAAGTGCTTGAATGCATATCCTACAAATGATTTAAAATGCAAAACCCCTGGCATAAAAACCAGGGGCTGTTTTTTATCTGCTTTTGTTAAGAATTACGAGGGCGGCAATTACGCCCGGAACCCAACCGCAGCATGTCAAAAGCAGGACAATCAGCAGAGATCCGCAACCCTTATCCAGAACGGCAAGGGGCGGAAAGATTATGCAAAGCAAAACTCTCAGTAAGCTCATTTTACCCCCTCTTGTAAAGATCGTCGCAGTAAACGCAGCGGTATTCTTTCTTTGAAGGATTTGTAAGGCGGAACTGTGGAGTTACATAATTTTCTGTAACTGTAATGCAGCGTGGGTTCTTGCATGTGATTACGCCTTCAACCTTTGGAGGAAGTTCCATCTTGATCTTGCGAACAATCTGGGAATTCTGGATTACATTTACTGTAATGTTTGAATCTATGAAGCCAAGAATGCTGTAGTCGATGTTGATGATGTTGTCTATCTTGATGATGTCCTTCTTGCCGCTCTTTCCTGAAGAAGCGTTCATGATGAGGGCTGTTGCAAAACTTGCCTTGTCCAAACCAAGCCAGTTGAAAACACGCCAGCCAAGGCCAGCCTGAATATGGTCGATTACCAGACCGTTTTTAATTGTATCTACATTTAACATCAGAGTGCTCCTGTAACTTTTGCGATGAGTGCCATACGGGCATACATGCCGTACTTAACCTGCTTGAAGTAAGCGGCCCTTGGATCGGCATCAACTTCAGGTGCGATTTCGTTTACGCGTGGAAGAGGATGTAGAACGATCATGTCTTTTTTTGCAAGCTTCATCTTTTCACGGTCAAGAATGTAGCTGTCCTTAAGGCGGATGTAATCCTGTTCATTGAAGAACCTTTCCTTCTGAACGCGTGTCATGTAAAGGATGTCCAGATCGCCGATAACATCTTCAAGTCTTTCTGCAGTTGCAAATTCAATTCCCGCTGGCTTAAGAAGGTCTTCGGTGATGTATTCAGGAACCTTAAGTTCTTCCGGACTGATGAAAACAAACTTGTTGTTCTTGTAGCGGCTCATGGCCTGTGTAAGGGAATGAACTGTGCGTCCGAATTTAAGGTCACCGCAGAAACCTATTGTATGGCCTTCGAATCCACCCTGAAGGGCGCGGATTGTCAAAAGGTCTGTAAGGGTCTGTGTTGGATGGCTGTGTCCGCCGTCACCTGCATTGATTACAGGAACAGGACTGTACTGAGAGGCAAGGAGGGCAGCCCCTTCCTTTGGTGTGCGCATTGCAATTACATCTACATAGGAACTTACAACACGGATAGTATCTGCAAGGGTTTCTCCCTTTGTTCCGCTTGTAACATTGGCATCAGCAAAACCTTCTACAGTTCCGCCCAGGTGAAGCATGGCAGCTTCAAAAGAAAGCCTTGTTCTTGTACTTGGCTCAAAAAAAAGTGTCGCAAGAATTTTCCCGCGACACACATCTTGAAACGATTTAGGATCTACAATCATCTGTTCTGCCAATGAACAAATCTCATCGATTTCTGCAACGGACAGATTAGTTGGCTCAATTACATGCCTTCCTGTTAACATATGGACCTCTCAAATAATTTTTAAGAGTCTATCATAATGAACCATTTTATTAAAGGTATTCTGCCGTAAAAATTCCTCAATTTTCACAACCACAGCCCCGCAATGCAAAACTACTGGTTTTTCCCCAATTCATGCCTTTTTCTATCCCAGTCCAATTTCTGCTTTTTCTGGTCCTCAAGGATAGTTTCCTTGAGCAAAGTCATGCAGTTTTCATAGAGCATTTCATAAAGCTTTGGCAGGATAGTCTGCTTTGCAACTTCTTCAAGCCCCTGGTTTCCGTTAGTATGAACGAACATGAAGACAAAAAGATCGTCGGCACCGTTGTTTACGGGACGGCTTAAAAAGAGAACAGCGCTTGTCCTTATGTGGGCGCCTTTTACCGTCATCTGAATGCCATCTATTTTTTCATACATTGGCATATTAAGCATTCCGTGAGGAAGGATGAAAGAAAAATGACTCAAGGAAATGTCCTGCAACTGGCCTTTGTATGAATTCTTGTTGAATACAAAATCAAAAGTGCAGTTTTTGTTGCAGAGGGCACGAACCTGCTTGCGGCGTCCCATAGCCTGATTTGCATAGAGAACTTTTTCGATGATTCCGAAATTGTTCTTCTTCTGGTATTCAAGCTGAATACATCCGCACATGATTCCGATGTCAAAAAGATAGACCTTTTCAATGACTGGCTTTTCTTCCTTGTTCTGCCTTTTTGTATAGAGGACGCCGATGAGAACCTTGCCTTCGTACTTTGCATTGATTCTTCTTATGAACTGAGACCATGTTTCACCGTTTGGAGGAGGAGAATCAATATTGAAGAAAAGAATCAGGTCATTGAAAGATTCATAAAGATAGTCGATGTAGTTTTCCAGGGAAAAATTAGGAAGTTTTCCGACAAAATATGCTTCAAAACCGTCAACGAGGTATTCTTCGCAAAAATTTTCAGGAAGGAGAGATGTGTCCGGCTGAATGAAAAAAGTTTTGCGTCCAGCCGTAATTGCCTGTGTATCCCCACTCATTCTAAAATCCTCCCATAGTATTACAAGATTATAATATCACTCGGCTGTTTTTTCAAATTAAATGGCTTTAATAATTTTTTTTATTTTGCCTTTTATAGATTCTCATTAACAGCAATAATTGAAACTATATAAACTTTTCTATATTATAAGAACGTTATGGAAAAATTAAAGATTTTGCTGGCTAAAGGCCGCATTTACGAATCAGTTTATGAACTCTTGAACGATGTTGGAATTTCCATTCATCTTCCAGACAGAACTTATTTCCCTGTTACAAACCAGGAAGACTTGGCATTCCAGGTAGTAAAACCACAGATTGTAAGTGCCCTCCTTGCCGGCGAAAAGGCTGATGTTGGATTCAGCGGAAAGGACTGGGTTTACGAAAACGGCGTAGAAAACGACGTTGTAGAAATCATGGACTTTGGCTTTGACCCTGTACGCATTGTTGCAGCTGTTCCAGAAAACGTTGACTACAATTCCCTTCTCAAGAAGCCAGTTACAATCGCAACTGAATACCAGAACCTTACAAAGAAATATATTGAAGAAAAGAACATCAACGGAACAGTATTCCGCACATGGGGAACTTCAGAAGGTTTTGTTCGCGACAGTGAAGATTCAGAAGCACAGATCCTCATCGACAATACTTCCACAGGTTCTTCCCTCAAGGCCAACCGCCTCAAGATTGTTGATACTTTGATGACTTCTTCTACAAGAATGTACGCCTCTAAAAAGGCAATGGAAGATCCAGAAAAGAAGCAGAAAATCATGGAACTCCGCATGCTTTTTGAAGCAGTTATGAATGCCCGCTCAAAGGTTATGCTCGAAATGAACGTTGCAGAAGACAAGTTTGAAGCCCTCGTTAAGGGAACTCCTTCAATGAAGAGTCCAACAGTGAGCCCTCTCTTCGGAGGAAACGGCTACGCTGTTAAGATTGCAGTTCAGAAGAAAGATGTTCCAAACCTTCTTCCAAAGCTCAAGTCTCTCGGTGCAACAGACATCGTTGAATATGAGCTGCGCAAGGTTATGGCATAAAAATTGACCTCCCGTCAATTTTTATACAGAGTTTTGCCAGGCAAAACTCTGGGCCCTGCATTGCTTGCCTTATGACGCACCCTCCTTGGCGCTACGCTTACGCGGTGAAGTGTTGCTTGCTCTATACAGATGCTGAAACAAGTTCAGCATGACAAACGGGCACTGAGAACCGTCCTTTTTAGGGCGGTTTTTTATTTCCTTTAAATCTTCGACCCTATCATTTTTTGATCTACCCTTCGTAGTATTATTTTTTAATTATTATGGCGCTTTTTGATATGAAAATGTATGAATAATCATGAAATGTAAGCGTTAATTTTGACCTACAAAGATTTAATATTGACTTCCAGCAATTTCATATTTTATCGGAATTATCCCTTTATACACTCTTAGTTATTAAAAAAAAACAAGAAATATTACAAACGACAAAACTATATTTCTTGTTTTTTATTATATGCTAAAATTCAAAATCTTTCCAAATTGAATCAAAAAGATATTCATCATAAATATCTATATAATTTTTATGACATCTCATATAAAAATCCTTATATGAGGCTTTCTGTATCATATTGACAAATAATTTATTAATGCTTAATATAATACAAAAAGCGAGAACATTTGTTCCCTTTATAAATAAATATCAGATTGCCGTTTTCTAAAAGTATCTGATAATCCGAATTATAAAGCCTTTCTTTTTAGCCGAAAGAAAGGCTTTGTTTTTATACTATGCATTTTTAAAGTTTAAATCAATATATTAGATCACGCCGCAAAGATTCCCTGATTTAACAGTACATCAAATGAACTTGTGCCATTGTTCTGTCTAAAACAAAATTCATTTACATAATTCTGCAAGTATTTTACAGAAACGTGATGATAGATTCCGAGTATTCCACGCTTCAATATTGCCCAGAATGATTCAATTCCGTTTGTATTTATTCCCGGTCCTGCACTGTACTGACCTGCTGAATGATTTACAACAATATGAATAAGTTTTCCCGGATTACGTGCTTCATCGTCAAGAAAACCATATCCGTGATAATCGTCTGTATAAACAGTTGCATTATCTTTGCATACACTGTCAAGAACATTAAAAAGCTGCTTGCCTGTGAGTTTTTTTCCGTTTTCGTCCGGCATGGTAACTTTTGCATATACACGGTTTGTGGAGCGTTCCTTTACACCGATTACAGGAGTTTTCTTTGTGCCTTTTCCACGCTTTGCAGTTCCGTGAATCTGATTGTTTTCTTTTCGAGGTTTGCCGCCTATGTATGCTTCGTCAATTTCAACCATTGCTTCAAATGCCTTTGACATATCAGTGTTTCCCATTGCAGAGCGTATCTGTTTTAGCATTCTCCACGCTGTTTTATATGTTACGCCGATTTCACGCTGGAGCTGCAAGCCGGAAATTCCTTTTTTAGAATTCAAAAACAAGTGAATTGCATAGAACCATTTACGCAGGTCTGTTGAGGATTTTTCAAAGATTGTGTTTTTGAATGGTGAGAATGTATTATTGCAGTTATGGCAGTTACAAAGTTTTAGATTGTCGCTTCTGTGCTGAACACGAACTTTTGAACTGCAGTGAGGGCATATAAGAACATCGTTATATCTGATTTTGAGAAAGTATTTTATAACGGCTTTTTCAGTCGGAAACTTTATCATAAAATCAAAGAATGTCATATATGCCTCCTGCTTTTTAGTTTTTCAAAACAGAATCAATAATCAGTCTGCTTACTGTTTTATTCTGTTCTTTTGCTTTTTGTTTTATTGCCATTTCTTCTGATTCTAGGCAGGAAATGACAATCCGTCCGTTTTTATATCCTGTGTTGTTTGTTGTACTTCCTTTTTTTCTGCCTGCTCCGGCTCTTGCTCCGCCGTGCTGTGTTGTCTTTTCCATAAAATCACCTACATTATGAACCTTAATGCAATATCTAAAACTTGAAGAATTAAAATTGCTATCAGTATTTTTTCCATTCTGTTCATTGTTGACACTCCTATATAATTTGATTATTTTTTAAACCGTTCATAGATATTGGCGGTATCTATGAACGGCGGAAAACTAAGCAGCCAGCTTAGAAAGCAGGTCAAGTATGAACTTTAGAAGTTCTAGCAGAAAAACCAGCAAGGCAATTTTATCTGCTCTTGACCAAGCTTTTTTCTTTTTGTGTTTCACATTTCTATTACCTCCTGATGTTTATAATATAACACATCTTGATTTTTATGTCAATAAAAATCAAATAAAAAAGTAAGAAAATATGAAAATTTATCGGATTTTATGTTATATTAAGAGTGTGTGAGGGGATAATTCCGTATTTTATAAAAGGGGTTTTATTTCTATCACAAAATAAAGAGATTCCATCAGCAACATTTTTTCATTTTCAGAGTAATGTTTTGTTCTTATAAATCAAGACTTTTCGGTAGTTTTGATTTTCCAAACATAGAAATCTTTTCCCTCTATGCTTTACTTATTTTTTTCAATCGACCTTAATTATTCAGAACCGAAGCCAACTGAAGATTATGTTTCAGACTCGGGATATAAATTCTGTAGGGGTAACAACCACTATTGTAGAATTTCTGTAATCTTTTATGTTTCTTGTGACTATATAGTCAGCTCGTATTTGAGATGCTACTTCATGCTGTACAGAATCTTCAAAATCAGGCCAGGTGGAATTTAAGGCATTTATTATACATGTATCATCAACTCCAGCTATGGAAACAAACTTTAAGATGTTCCGTATCAAGCTCTTGGATTTTTCAATATCTTTTAAAGTTTTGTTAAGGATATAAAAAATGTCTGTTAAAGAGGCAGCGGAAATATAGAAGTCAATATTTTTTGTAACAGAAAGTTTTAGTACAGAAAAAGCCTCATCCGCATAGTCAGCATTTGGAACTAAAAAATCAAGAATGATATTGGAATCTAGAAATACAGTCACAGTTATACCCCATACTTTTCAGATATGCGGTCGTCTCTGGCAGCTTCTATTGAACGATACTTGCATCCTGACAATGTACCTTTTAAGGCTTCAAGTTCAGATAATAGAGTTCTCTGTTTTTCAGAATCATGCTCTACTTGAGACTGATTTTTTACTTTCATGACAAGAGAATATATCAGCTGTTCAACAAGCTTCTGATCTTCAATTTCCAAAGTTTCATAGGCCATCATTAGATTTGTAGGCATGACAATATCCTCCATGTATTTAAATTCAATATAACACAAATTTCCTTAAAAAGCGACATATTCTTTGAAAGAAGCTCCATTACAAGCTTCACATTAACTTTGGCCATAAGCTAGCCTCCTTAAAATAAGATTTGAACCTTTTAGTTCGTAAGCGTCAAATCTGACGCTTTTTGCAAGAACTTACTTTGAACTGACAAAATCTATACTGCCATTTGCTCGCTTGGGGTATTCAATCATCCAAGGCTTACATTCATTTGTTTTTATCAAAGTCTTTAATTGATTATATGTTGAAATATCATATTTGCAGAAAGTGGCAAAAAAATGCTTTTTGTCGTTTACATAAATATCAACATAATCGCCATCAAATTCAAAGATAAGGGAAATATTTTTTTTCCCTTCAAGTTTTTCAAAACCAATATTTAATTCGAAATCTGCATATTTGTTTGTTTTTAGATTATCTTCTGAAATAATAATAATCATCTTGTTCTTAACTTTTTTTACTATATCATATTCATGTTGTCCAATAACAAAACTTTCTATAGTTTTTCCATAACTATAAAATTCTTTTCGTTCTTTGAAGGATAGTTTTATAGGTTCCCATGAATCCGATTCATACCATTTAATTATTTTGTAATCAGAAAAATGGGGATCGCTGAATTCTTTTGTAGGATGTTCTAAATAATAAGGTGCATATTTGTAATATGTATCTCTGCTTTCAGAAGACAAAACATCATTATATAAAGTAGGAATCCAAATTTTATGCTTAAGCATTTTTTCAATATCGATGTTCTGTACATAGCATGAAGAAATGCAAGTAAGAATAATTATTAGAAATGTTGACTTTAAGATTTTGTTTTTTTTGGCTCAATCCTAAATTTTGTGTGATTTTTGGTTTCTGACATAAGTTT
>SAMEA3663296__coassemble_76_pt1 | contig 62535 bp, 57 predicted proteins | sample SAMEA3663296__metabat2_low_PE_018 | metagenome-assembled genome bin SAMEA3663296 (sample SAMEA3663296) | pig gut metagenome | biome: pig gut; feature: pig-associated habitat; material: faeces | place: China | collected 2013
CTGTAACGAGAACATAGTTTCCGTTTTCATCTGGGAAAGCTGTACCAAAGCGGTCTGCATCCGGGTCTGTTGCCATTACAACATCAGCCTTTTCCTTCTTTGCAAGTTCAACAGCCATCTTGAGTGCCGGTGCTTCTTCTGGATTTGGCTTTTCTACTGTTGGGAATGCTCCGTCAGGTTTCTTCTGCTGTGGAACTGTAATAACCTTGAGACCGAGGTCACCGAGAACCTTTTCAACGTGCATTGCACCAGTTCCGTGGAGTGGTGTGTAAACGATCTTAACGTTCTTTGCTTCCTTCTTGATGAGAGCTGGGCGGAAGAGTTCCTTCTTGATCATTGCCCAGTATGGTTCGTCTATTTCCTTGTCGATTACGATGATCTTGCCAGCCTTAACTGCTGCAGCTTTGCTCATTGTGTTGATTTTTTCAACAGCATTAACTTCCTTGATGATGCCGACATCATGTGGTTCGATAACCTGTGCACCGTCATCCCAGTATGCCTTGTATCCGTTGTACTGTGGAGGGTTGTGTGATGCTGTTACAACAACGCCTGTCTGTGCCTTAAGCTTGCGGATTGCAAATGAAAGTTCTGGAGTAGGGCGGAGTGACTTAAAGAGATAGGCTGTGATTCCGTTTGCGGCAAAAATGCGTGCTGTAGCTTCAGCGAACTTGTCTGAGTTCTTGCGGCTGTCGTAAGCAACAACAGCCTTGAGAGTTCCCTTCTTTGCCTTAGCTGGGAATGCCTTGATAACATAGTTAGCGAGACCCTGTGTTGCCTTGTTGATTTCTAGTGTGTTCATGCGGTTTGTTCCGCCACCCATAACACCGCGAAGACCACCTGTTCCAAATTCGAGAGTTGTGTAGAAACGATCTTCGAGTTCCTTCATGTCTTTCTTAGCAACGAGAGCTTCAACTTCTTTGCGGAAGTCAGCGTCTTTTTCTTCTGCAATGTATTTTTTTGCAGCTTCAAGGATTTCGTTCTGGTTCATAAAAATCTCCTGTATGAATACCGATTAGAAAAATTATAGCAGATAAATTTTACTTGTTCCATTATAAGTTTAAAGAAACTGTAAAAAATTTGTTGGTCTTGCTATCTGTCAGCTTTTTGCAAAACCTCTGTTTCCCACTGAAGCAGTTTCTTTTCAAGTTCTGGATTGTTACCTTTTACATCGCACATTACGCGGAATACAGGTTCAGTACCACTGGGACGCATCCAGATAAAGGCAAATGGTTTCTTGTTTTTATCATGGAATTTGATTTTAAGTCCGCCGTTTGCATTGTTCCAGTTTTCTTCTCCGACAGTTTCTTTTGTTCCGTTTGTAAGGCAGCAGGTCCAGCCAAAGATTCCGTCGGCTTCAAATTCTGCCTTTTTGTCTGCAAAGAATTTTTCAAATTCAACTTTGAAATTTTCCTTTAGCTTTCCCTTGTCTTCCATTTTTACCTGGAGGACAGCACGTGCTTCACTTACGCCTGTGGTTGTGTAAGCAGGAAGGGTTTCAATAATATCGGCAAGGGTAAAGTCATCTTTGTATTTGTCTTCCTGACCGCTTTTTTTGCACCAGATGTGGAAAAGACCATCGCCGTATTTTGTGTCGCGGAGGGAAAGAACCTTAACCATTGCAAAAATCGTTGCAACTGGATCACGGACTGCTGAAGGATATGTAATGTTTCCTCCATTGCTTCCTTCTCCAAATATTCGGACGTTAAATCCTTCCGCTCTTTTTTCACGGGCAAGATTTACAACATTTGCTTCTCCGACTTCTGCTCGGAAAACCTTTGCCCCAAGGGAAGCCGCAATTTCATCAATGCGCATTGATGTAGGGCAGTTGACGGCAACAGCAAGGTCTTTTGCTGAAGGATTCTTCCAGTATTCAAAGGAGAGTTCTGCCATTACGCAAAGGGCAAACACTTCCTGTGCTGTAATAGGTTCAGCCTTCTTTGTTTTGTCGTTCCAGAAAACAATGTTTCCGCGGTCTCCGTCACAGTCAGGCATGTATCCTAGAAGTGCTGATGTAACACCCTCTTTTTGCATCTGCTGCATTCTATCTGCACAGTGAACAAGATTTTCTGGTTCCGGAATGATGGCGTGAACAATCTGTCCTGGAACATTATTGAATGCTTCAAGTTTTATTTTGCATGAAGGAATGAATTTTTTGTCTATGGAGTCAGCCCTAGCAGAACCATTCATATCGCAGACAAGTGTCAGTGGATTTTTTTTGCAGGCCTTTTTTATTTCGTTGAAAACAACTTTCTGTGCCGCAGGTTTTTCACATCCACTGATTACATGGCGGATAAATTTTTCGTAGGACTTTAAGCTCTGCTTTTTGTAATATTTTGCAGCGCCTACGGCAGGAATGCCTTCAAGTTTTTTTAGGAGGACCTTCTGTTCGTCTTCGGAAATTTCAGCACATTTCTTCTTGAAACTTTCGATAACTTTCTTTGCTTCACTTCCTTCAAGAACGCCTCCGTCACTAAGACCGAATTTAATTCCGTTGTGTCCTATAGGATTGTGGCTTGCCGAAATATAGATGAATCCGTCAAAGTTTTTTGCATAAGCCATGATTTCAGGGGCTGCGGCATATCCAAGATATATGCACTTGATGTCGCTGCAGGTGCAGGCATTCAAAATCACTCGGGCAATTTCTGCACCTGTTGGGCGGGTGTCCGTAGCAATCACTACTTCCGGATTGTTTTTCCTTGATGCTGATTTTATGTATTCAGAAAAAGTTGTTCCTATCAAATAGGAAAGAATTTTGTTATCGTTGCCGATTTCTTTTGTTGTGCTTTCGCCGTCTTTATTTTCTGTGAAAATTTTTCTCCACCCTGATGCGGAGAGAATCATATTGTGTTCCATAAAAAAAGAGTATAATGAAAAGAAAAGAATTTGGAAACAAAGAGTTTAGTAAGGCATTACCTTGATTTTTCCAAAGTGTCCCCAGCGGTTGTCGGGATAAATGAAAACACAGCCGATGGTTGTTTTGAATTCTTTTTCAATTGTTGAAATTACATCATAGATTCTTTCTGCGCCAAGGATAAAGGAAGCAGTTGAAAGACAGTCTGCAACAATACTTTTCTTGCAAATGATTGTAACGGAATAGACTCCTCTTTCCGCAGGCATGCCGGTTTCAGTATTCAAAATATGATGGTATCTTTTCCCGTTCTGCTCGAAATACCTTTCATAGTTTCCGCTTGTAACTATGGAACTGTTTTTTACATAAACCTTGAGCATTGGATTGCCATTGGGATTTTTTGGGTTTTTAATTCCGATTACCCATGGAATATTGTCTGCTTTTCTTCCGAAGGCATAGATGTTTCCGCCAAGATCAATGATGGCTCTCTTTACCCTGTGTCTTTTCATTATTGAAACAATTTCATCAGCAGCATAGCCTTTGACAACTGCACCAAAATTAAAGGACATGCCGGCTACGGGAAGAAAAACATTGTTTCCGTCAACCTGTATTTTTTCATAGCCTACAAATTCTTTTGCAGCTTCAATTTCCTTTGATGTAGGGATTTTCTGGTGGTCAGTGTTGATTCCCCAAAGGTCGATCAATGGACCTGCGGTTACATCAAGGGCACCTTTCGTAATCCTTGAAATTTTCTGTGCGGTAGAAAGAACCGTCAGAAAATCTTCAGAAACTTCCACAGGACTGATTCCTGCCATCCTGTTTATTTTGCAGACTTCAGAATCATGGAGGGTAGGACTGAAAACCTTTTCAATCTCATCAAGTCTTTTGAAAATGTCGGCGTAGAGTTTCTCTGTTCCATAGTCAAATGCATTTATTGAACAAACCGTATCCATGCAGATTTTTGACTGCGGAGGAAGCACTGATTTTTTTGAACAACCGGAGAAAAGAACTGTAAGTGTTAATGCTGATATGATTAGGTGATGAATATAGAAAGATTTTTTCATAGAAGAAAACTTATGAACTTAATAATGTCTATGCGCGAGAATTTCAGCGTATGCTGAAATTCTCGTCGAGAAAATCAGGAAACAGAGTTTCCTGATTTTCTCATTTTGCTACGAAATTTACCATCTTGCCTTTGACAACGATAACCTTGACGATTTCCTTGCCTTCGGTGAATTTCTTGTAGCCTTCTGTTTCAACTGCGCGGGCCTTAAGTGTTTCGTCGTCTGCATCTGAAGCTGCCTCAAACTTGTCGCGGAGCTTTCCGTTGATCATGACAACGATTTCCTTTGTGTCTTCCTTGCAGTATTCTTCGCTGAAGGTTGGCCATGCTTCGTAGGCATTTGTCTTTGTGTGGCCAAGCTTTTCCCAGAGTTCTTCACCAAGGTGAGGAGCGTAAGGGCTGAGCATGAGGACGAATCCTTCCCACATGGCCTTAGGCATCTTTTCAACCTTTGAAGCTTCGTTAATGAAGATCATCATCTGGCTGATTGCAACGTTGAAGTCAAGGTTTGCTGTATCCTTTGTTACCTTTGCAACTGTCTTTGCATAAGTCTTGCGGAGTTCAACTAGAGCCTTGTCTTCGATTTTTGCAGTGATATCGATGTCTGCCATAGGCTTTTCGCTTACCTGCCATACTTTGTCAAGGAAGCGGTTGATACCAACGAGTCCCTGTGTGTTCCATGGCTTTGAAACAGTAAGTGGACCCATGAACATTTCGTACATGCGCACAGAGTCAGCACCGTACTGATCGATCATTTCGTCAGGGTTTACGACATTCTTCAAAGACTTTGACATCTTGGCGATGATCTGTTCAACTTCTTCGCCTGTTGCCTTTTCAATGTACTTGCCGTCCTTTTCTTCAACTTCGTCAGTTGGAACAAGAGTCTTGTTCTTGCGCTGGAAAGCAAATGAAGTTATAAGTCCCTGGTTGATGAGGCGCTGGAACGGTTCCTTTGTAGAAACTACGCCGCAGTCATAAAGAACCTTGTGCCAGAATCTTGCGTAAAGAAGGTGGAGAACTGCGTGCTCGGCACCACCGACGTAAAGGTCAACAGGCATCCAGTAGTTTTCAGCTTCCTTTGAACAGAAAGCATTGTTGTTTTTAGGATCAAGGTAGCGCAGGTAATACCAGCAGCTTCCTCCCCACTGAGGCATTGTGTTAGTTTCGCGCTTTGCATCTTTTCCGCACTTAGGGCACTTGCAGTTGACCCAGGAATCGATGGCAGCAAGAGGAGATTCACCTGTACCTGTAGGCTGATAAGACTTAACATCCGGGAGCTTAACAGGAAGTTCGCTTTCAGGAACTGCAACAGTACCGCAGCAAGGGCAGTGTACCAGAGGAATTGGTTCACCCCAGTAGCGCTGGCGGCTGAAAATCCAGTCGCGGAGCTTGTAGTTTACTGTAGCCTTACCGATTTTCTTTTCTTCAAGGAATTCAATCATCTTTGCGATGGCATCCTTTTTGTTGAGGCCGTCTAAGAATCCTGAATTAACGTGGATTCCGTCCTGAGTCCAAGCCTGTGTCTGAACATCAACTTCGCTCTTGAGAACTTCAATGATTGGAAGATTGAACTTCTTTGCAAATTCCCAGTCGCGGTCATCGTGGGCAGGAACAGCCATGATTGCACCGGTTCCGTAAGAAATGAGAACATAGTCTGCAATCCAGATTGGAATCTTCTTTCCATTAACAGGGTTGATTGCATAGCTTCCTGAGAAAACGCCGGTCTTGTCCTTTGCAAGGTCTGTACGCTGAAGGTCAGATTTCTTTGCGGCTTCTTCAATGTATTTTTCAACTGCATCCTTTTGTTCAGCTGTCGTGATTTTCTTTACTGCAGGATGCTCTGGAGCAACTACCATATATGTTGCACCAAAAAGTGTATCACAGCGTGTTGTGTAGACTGTAAGCTTTTCTCCATTATGACCGTCGATTTCAAAATCAACTTCAGCACCGAATGACTTACCGATCCAGTTGCGCTGCATAGCCTTAACGCTGTCCGGCCAGTCAAGGGTATCAAGATCTTCAAGAAGGCGTTCTGCATATTCTGTGATTTTCAAAATCCACTGGCGGATTGTCTTGTGTGTAACAACTGCACCACAGCGTTCGCATTTTCCTTCCTTAACTTCTTCGTTGGCAAGACCTGTAAGGCATGAAGGACACCAGTTGATTGGAGTTTCTGCTTCGTATGCAAGTCCCTTTTCGTAGAGCTTGAGGAAAATCCACTGAGTCCACTTGTAGTAATCTGGTTCACATGTAGAAACGCAGCGGTCCCAGTCGTAGGAAAAACCGAGGGCCTTGATCTGGCGTGTGAAGTTTTCGATGTTTGCGTTAGTTGTGATTGAAGGATGTGTACCAGTCTTGATGGCGTAGTTTTCTGCAGGAAGACCGAAAGCATCGTATCCCATTGGATGAAGAACATTGTAGCCTTTCATGCGAAGGTAGCGGCAGTAGATGTCTGTTGCAGTGTAGCCTTCCGGATGTCCTACATGAAGACCTGCTCCCGATGGGTAAGGGAACATGTCCAGAACATAGCGTCTCTTGTCTGCCGAAAATTTCTCATCTTCTGTTACGCGGAATGTCTTGTTCTTATCCCAGTAATTCTGCCACTTCGGTTCAATGTTTTTGAATGGGTATGCCATTTTTATAACTCCTTTGTTTCACGTGCCATGGAGGGCGCGGCAATAGTTTTGCAATTATAGTAGATTGTTAAAAGATTGTGAAGTTTTCGTCGGGCATTATGTGAGTCATCATAATCTTTCAGTCTTGACCTTCAATTCAGCTGGTGTATTTTTCACTGCTTCCCAGATTGCGTTAAAAATTCCAAGGGCTGCCTGGTAAGGTAGGTTATGTCTTCGCTGTGAATTCTGTAATATCTAGGCATTTTTTTACTCCGGCTATAATATAACCCGCTGACAAAAAAAAGCATTAAGGGACTTGTTTAGTTTATTGGGCCAGCTGCAGTTTTTCATTCACCATCTGGATCAATTTGAAATGCCTGTCATTGGTGCATAATGTAGTCTTGTATTTTATGGCAAGATATGCAATCACTGCATCCTGGAAGGGAACGGAAAGCCCAGATTTTCGTAAATCTGCAATGAACATCCCGATCTTTTTCCAGTCTTCTCCTGATGCATCAGAATCCAATAGAAGTTCATCTACTGCATTCACAAACAGTTCAACTGCATTTTCTTCCGCAGCATTTTTGATTCCTCTGTAAAGTTCTGCAATTACAATCCCGCAAACAACCACGTCTTCCTTGTTCAATAATTCCCAATGTGCATCTTGTGAATTGTTTATCATATCGATGACGACGTTTGTATCTAAAAGAATCATATGAGGCTTTCCTCCCGCAGTTTTGCTATGTAGGAAGGATCCATTTTTACTGTTCCGATCTGCTCAAAAAAATCAGTCTTGTTAAATTTTTTTGATTTTGAATAGATGGATTTTTTAGTTTCTGGTTTTTCCTTCAGAAAATTGAGCTCCGCCTGCAAGGATAAAATCATTTCCTGCATCTGGAATAAAATTTCTGAAAAATGTGCAAATCTGGAATCTGTATTTATGTCAAAAGAAACAGGAGATTCAGAAAACGCAGGAGCAGGGGAAGCTACGGCAATATAACCATCGTGATTATATTTATAGAAGATTTTCTTATCTGTTTTGGAACCACTTTCAAATTGATTGTCAATCAGTACTTCATAAGGAACCTTGTATATTTTTGCAAGCTTTCTGACGATTTCCACGGATGGTTCAACTTCCCCTGATTCATATTTCATGTAAGCCTGACGGGAAAGTCCTAGTATCTTTGCCAGCAGTTCCTGAGAGTATCTGTTCTTTGTACGCAATTCCTTTAAGATTTCTTTCATACTAAAAAACTAAGACTATTTTTATTAAAAGTCAAGTTTTATATACTGAATTTGTTGTGTTTTATTTACTTGGATTTTAAAAGGGATTGATAGAGGGGACAGACCCCCTTTGGTTTTAAAAGTGATTTTAAAATCATCGCCGATTATTTTGTAAAGCGAAGGAAGATACCGGAATATCGTGGATCAAAAGATACGATAAAGCATGTGGACGAGTTTTTTAAACTCATGAAAATTTTGACAAATGACAATGAAATAGAAACGGTGTATAATGAAAGCATATTCACTGAACAAGGAGGTGCTGATATGGCTGGATATTTTACGACTTTGATTAATGAAGGGAAACTTGAAGGCAAACTTGAAGGGAAACTTGAGGGAAAAGCTGAGCTCATTCAAAAGATTATCAAGAACGGAAATATGTCCATTGAACAGATTGCCACCCTCCTGGAACTTCCTGTAGAGAAAGTAAAAGAACTTTCCCAGATGGAACTTGCATCAGCATAAAATATTACATAAATCTGGTCATATAAAAACTGGTGAAAACTGGATATTTTAATAATGTCAGATTATATCTATGATTTAGACCATGAAGAAGATTATGACTGTTATGGCAGCCTTTGTGGCCTGCGTTGCATTTTCCGCATGTTCCGGAAAAAAAGACAATACTCTTAAAGTTTATTCCATTATACACGAATCGGAAACTGAGGTTATCTGCAACCTCTTTACAAAAAAAACTGGAATCCCGGTTCAGTATCTGCGTGCTTCTACAGGCGAGCTTGTAAACCGTCTTATTTCTGAAAAGAATGATCCTCAGTCAGACATTCTGTTTGGCGGTGCAACTTCATATCATATTCTTGCCCGTGATGCAGGTGCCCTTGCAGCCTATGTTTCACCGGAAGCTGAAGGTTATCCTGAATATGCCCTTTCTGACGATGGCAGCTACACGGGTTTTTGCGTCCTGACCTTGGGAATCGGTTACAACACAAAAAGATTTGCGGAAAAATTTCCGGGTGTTGATGTTCCGCTTACATGGGACGATTTGCTCAACGAAAAGTTCAAGGGAGAGATTGTCCTTACAAATCCACAGGCTTCTTCCACAGCATACCTTTTCGTCCAGAACCAGCTTCAGCGCCTTGGCATGGATAGGGGTTGGGATTATCTTTCTGCACTGGCTCCACTTGTGGGACAGTTTCCTGACAGCGGAAGTGCTCCTGCAAAGCTTTTGGGCACAGGCGAATATTCCCTTGGCGTTTCATACCTTCACATGATGGCAAAATACAAGGACCAGGGATTTGATGTTGATTATGTGGCTCCTCCAAAATCCGTTGGGGATGTTGACTGCATTGCCATTACAAAAAATGCGCCGCACATGGAAGAAGCAAAGAAATTCGTGGACTTTATTTTGAGTGCAGAAGCACAGGAAGTTTTGAGCGGAATGAACTACACGCTCCCGGCAAATCCTCGTGCAAAACTCAAGGAAGGTTCCATCACTTTGGATAAAATCGATTTGATTGACTACGATTCTAAAGCTGCTGCTGAACAGAAAAAAGAAGTTCTTTCAAGGTGGGCAGAAATAGTTGAATAATAAAACCGGGCTTAAGGAAAAGGATTATGTTCTCTGGTTGCTGTGGGTGGCAGTTGTTGCAGTCCTTGCGGCAACCATGCTTTTCCCTTTGCTCAGGATCTTTGCTGAACTGAAAACTGAATCCTTTGGCACTGTTTTCAATTCCAGAAAATTTCTTGCCGTCATGGGCAACAGTGCCCGTTCTGCATTCTGGGGAGCTTTGATTTCCGTTGTCCTTGGCTATGCCTTTGCCTATGCTGTAGTCGTGGCAGGCATTCCGGGTGCAAGATTTTTTTCAATGGTTCCTGTCCTTCATCTGATTACGCCTCCTTTTGTCGGTGGACTTTCCTTCATTCTGCTTGCGGGACGTCAGGGCTTCATTACAAAAACAATCCTTGGTCTTGATGTTTCTCTCTATGGATTCTGGGGTCTTTTGGTTGCCCAGGTTCTCTGTTTCTTTCCAATTGCATTTTTAATCTGCGCCCAGAATCTTGGAAACATGAACGGTCATTTTGCAGAAAGCGCCTTGTCACTGGGAGCAGACAAAGTCAGAATATTTTTTACTGTAACACTTCCACTTTCCCTTCCTGGCATAAGCGCAAGTTTTCTTTTCATTCTTGTAAGCATTTTAAGCGACTTTGGAAATCCACTGATTGTTGCAGGCCGCTACAAAGTTCTTGCTGTGGAAATCTATACGCAGCTTACAGGCTGGGTCGATTCTTCCGTTAGCGTTGTACTAGGAATTGTGCTCCTTGTTCCGTCAGTAATATTGTTTTTGGTTCAGGCATGGCTTGTAAAAAAATATGCGGTTAAAACTGCAACTGTAGGCGGAAGATTTTCTTCTTCTGATTCCGTAAAAAGTTCCCTTGTAGCAAGAACCCTTCTTTTTGCAGTCTGCACATTTTTATCTTTGATTGTCCTTGCCCAATTTGCATCCATTATTGCCGGAAGTTTTCAGAAGCTCTGGGGAATCAATACGGCATTCACTCTGGAACACATTAAGTCTGTCGGTCATTACGCTCAGGCCTTGTTCAATACAATTTCTTACGCTTTGATTGGTGCTGCTTTAAGCACTGTCCTTGCTTTCCTTGCAGCCTTTTTCGTACACAGGTCTTCTTTTCCGTTGAAGAAAACCATTGATGTTCTGATTCAAGTTCCGGCTTCCATTCCAGGAACTTTTCACGGTCTTGCAATTTCCCTTCTTGCAGCATCCCTTAATTTTCATAATGCAAAGGTTCTCGTAATCACTGCAATTTCCGTAGGCTTCATTCCATTTTCATATAGGATAATTTCTTCTTCCATGATGCAGGTTAGGACGACTCTGGATGATGCGGCATTATCCTTGGGCAGCACAAGAGGTGGAATATGCGGAACCATTATTGCTCCTTTGTGCAGCGAAGGAATTTTAAGTTCTTTCATCTACACTTTATCTAGGGGGATTGGAACTGTAAGTGCGGTAATTTTTCTTGTGTCATTTGATACTCCCCTCGCATCCCTTAAAATTCTTAATCTTGCAGAGCAGGGGGATTGGGGGCAGGCGGCATCCCTTGCCTTAGTGCTCACGGTTTTGACCTTTGTAATTTTGCTTGCAGAAAAACTTCTGAAAAGGAGATTTTATGAACACAATTCTTGAATTCAAAAACCTTTCTTTCAGTTATGGAAAGACAAAAATAATAGATGATTTTTCCCTTTCAGTTGAAGAAAAAAGCTTTGCCACTTTGCTTGGGCCATCAGGCTGCGGCAAGACAACTTTGCTTCGCCTTGCTTCGGGATTTATGGAGCCTGATTCAGGAGACATTCTTGTAAACGGAAAATCTCAGAAGGGCATTGCACCAAACAAAAGGAACATTGCCTATGTTTTTCAGGATTACGCCTTGTTCCCTCACATGACTGTTGAAAAAAACATTCTTTACGGTTTGAAACTTCATTCAGATGAAAAAGAATTGATGTCCTATAAACTTGAACAGAAACTCAGGCTTCTTGGTCTGGTGGGCCTTGAAAAAAGATACCCCCATGAACTTTCCGGTGGCCAGCAGCAGCGTGTTGCCCTTGCTCGTTCCCTTGTTCTGGAACCGGAAATACTTCTTATGGATGAACCTTTATCCAGCCTTGATGCAAAGCTTCGTTCCCAGCTTAGGGAAGAACTTAAGGAACTTCAGCAGAATGTTGGAATTACAACAATCTATGTTACCCACGATCAGGAAGAAGCCATGGGCTTGAGTGATAATATTGCCGTTATGGATCATGGAAAACTATTGCAGCAGGGCACAGGACCTGAACTTTATTACAGGCCTAGAACAAAGCAGGTTGCAGATTTTACGGGAAGTGCAAATTATTTTGGAAATACAATGGTAAGAAACGAATGGTTTACCCTGGAAGAAAATGACGGCATGAAATTTTCAGGGACGGTAGTTTCAAAAACTTTCCTTGGAAAAACTACCAGAATAAAGGTAAAGTCTGATTCTTCTTCCAGCGGAATGTTCTGCGCAGAAGTTGAAACTTCAAAGGCTCAAGAATTATCCGCCGGAAAAAATGTTGTTTTTTATGCAGAAAATGTTGTGACTTTTTGATTAATCTTTTCCGTAAAGGGTTTCCCTGTGAAAAGACCATCTCCAGTAGATTTCTACAAATTCTTCTGAATGAAGTCTTCTCGACAATTTGTATGTAGTTGAATTTTCCAGTGAATAACTTGAGTTCCAGGTACAATTTCCAAAGTCTTTTTTTGTATGAATTGTGATGTCCACTTTCTTGCTGTCTTTTGTTTTTTCACTGAAAGTAACCGTAAATTTATTACAGTCACTACCTTCCCAATAGGCATTGTCGGTGCAACTGATGGTATCTTCAATTAATCTGCATGAAGAGAGTCCCAGAATAAAGATTGCCATTAATGATATCAAAATGATTTTTCTTGTATTTTTTGTTTTCATGTAGGACAATTTATTATGTAAGGAAAGTTTTGAGAATTACTTTTTCTGTCGAATTTTGACTATTTCAGATACTTTTTTTCCATCTACTGAAATATTATGCGATAAAAAAGGTAATATCCAAAAAATTAAAATTGAAGGGCTTTTGTGTTTATCTCTGTACATAAAGCGTAATGTGAGATGAATATTGTGATTAACTTGAAGTGAGGAAACTATGAGAAGAAAAGACAGGGAAGTAAAGGATTTTGATGAGATCATTTCGATTCTTGATAAATGCAAGGTTCTTCATCTTGCCATGATCAGCGAAGGAAAGCCTTATTCGGTTCCTGTTAACTTTGGTTATATCGTAAGGGAAGAAGACGGAACAAAAAAACTTTCAGTTTATATTCATGGAGCAGGTGAAGGAAAGAAAGTTGAAGCCCTCAAGAAAAATCCTGCAGTAAGCTTTAGCTGTGAATGTGGTGTTGAAGTTGATTCTTTAGGAGATAAGGCTGATGCATGTAAGTGGACCTGTTACTACGAAAGTGTAATCGGTTTTGGCAAAGTGAGATTCTTAGAAAAGTCTCCTGAAAAAACTGAAGGCCTTGATTCCCTTATGCTTCATAACGGATATAAAATTGCGGCTGGTGTAAAAAAAATTGCCTACGGAATGATGGAACTTGCAAAAACTATGGTTGCCTGTATTGATGTGGATGAAATTACTGGCAAGAGGCATATAAAAAAATAAATGGAATGATTTATGTTCTGGGATAAAATAGCGGGATTATATGATCTGTTTGAAAACATTTACAACAAAAGTGTTTTTCAGGAAACGGGAAAAACTGTTGCAAAGTACATCAGCAGTTCAGATGAAGTTTTAGAATGTGCCTGTGGTACTGGTGCAATAAGCATTTATATTGCAGAAGTTTGCAAGAAATTATTTGCATCGGATTTTTCTGAAGGCATGTTGAAGCAGGCAAAAAAGAAACTCCGTAATTTTAATAACGTGGAATTTGACAAAGTTGATATTACGGCAATTGATGTGGCGGATAATTCTTATGATGTGGTTGTGGCAGGAAATGTAATTCATCTTTTGCCGGAACCACATAAAGCCATGAAGGAACTTGAACGGGTTTGTAAAAACGGCGGAAAGTTGATAATTCCGACTTATATAAACGGGGATGCAGGAACAAACAAGCTGGCCGTGAAGTTTCTTGAAAAACTTGGTGCGAATTTTAAAAGGCAGTTTGATGCAAAGACCTATGAAAAGTTTTTTGCTGACATGGGTTATGAAAAGGTCAGCTATGAAATTGTCAGGGGCCGCATGTCCTGTGATGTTGCGGTAATCGAAGTGAAGAAGGTAATGAAAAAGAAATTACCACCAGTTTTAGAAACAGAGCGATTGATTCTGCGTCCCCTTACAATGGCAGACAAAAATGAGATTTTCAAGTGGACAGGAGATCCTCGTGTTGCAAAGTTCATGCTTTATCCGACTTACAAATCTCCTGACGATGCTGATTTCTGGCTTGAAAATATTTATAAAAATGACGGAGAACTGGACTACGGTTTTGTCTGGAAAGAGACGGGCGAACTTATTGGTTCCGGCGGATTGAACTATGATGAAAAAAGCGGCAACTGGAAACTTGGATACAACATGCGCTTTGACATGTGGGGCAAGGGAATTGCGACTGAGGTTTCAAGAAAGGTCATAGAATATGCCCGAGAAAAATACAAAGGAAATAAAATTATCGGATGCTTTGCTTTGGAAAATCCTGCAAGCCGTCATGTAATGGAAAAACTTGGCATGAAGTTTTTGCGGGAGTGTGAATATTCCAAATTCGACGGAAGTGAAACATTCAAAGCTCAGGACTGGGAAATGGATTTTTAGAGGATAAAAAAAATTAGTAAATTTATTGCATACTGTGGACTTGACTGCTAAAAATGTGAGGCACGAACTGCTACTGTAAACAACGATAACGAACTTCGTAATAAACTTGCCGTGAAATTTCTTGAAATGCTTGGTGCAAATTTTAAAAGGCAGTTTGATGCTGAAACCTATGAAAAGTTTTTTGCCGGCATGGGTTATGAAAAGACTGGCTATGAAATTGTATGTGGCCGCATGTCCTGTGATGTTGCGGTAATAGAGGTTAGGAAGAACCAAGGAAAAATTGTGGAAAAAATTATTAAAGCTGAAAGAATGATTCTGCGCCCTGTGCAGGAAAGTGACTTGGAAGCAGTTCACGAATATGCCGGGGACAAGGAAATCACAATGATGATGTTCCTTCCAAATGAAACAAAAGAAGAGACGGAAAAATTCATAGGCGATTCGATTGCAGACTGGAAAAATGAAAATCCCCATGACCGGGAATTCGTAATCGTCTATGAAGGCAAAGTGATTGGCGGAATTGACCTTGAAAACTGCGGTGATGGAACTTTTGAAATCGGTTGGATTGTCAACAAAAAATATCGCGGTCTTGGAATCGCATCTGAAGCAGCAAGTGCTCTGGTTGATTACGGATTCAAGGAACTGGGTGCAAAAAAGATAATTGCCCACTGCGACTCAAAAAACAAGGCTTCGGAAAAAGTGATGGTTAAAATCGGCATGAAGCTAAAGGATGATAAGGAAACAAGGGTTTACCCCAAGACAGGCGTTGTTTCCGGGGAATATTTGTACGAGCTGGAAAATAACAGGGAAAAACATGGAGAAAATTGAATTCAGATTTGCAGAAGAAAAAGATACCGCTTTGATTCTTGATTTTATAACAGCCCTTGCAGATTATGAAAAAATGAAAGATCAGGTTGTGGCTACGGAAGGGCTTTTGCGGGAATGGCTTTTTGAAAAGAAAACGGCGGAAGTTATTTTTATTATGGAAGACAAAAAAGAAGCGGGATTTGCTCTGTTCTTTCATAATTTTTCTACCTTTCTTGGAAGGGCCGGAATTTATCTTGAAGATCTTTTTGTCCGTCCTGAATTCCGCGGAAAGGGTTATGGAAAAAAAACTTATAAAAAAACTGGCTCATATTGCCGTTGAAAGAAATTGCGGCCGCCTTGAATGGTGTTGCCTTAACTGGAATAAGCCAAGCATTGATTTTTATCTTTCGCTCGGTGCAAAGAGAATGAGCGACTGGAATACTTACAGAATTACCGGTGATACGCTGAAAAAACTTGGAGAATAATTTTGGAAAGCAAGTGGCAGAAAAAATTGTCAGCGACATTGAATATTAGAAAGCTTCAATTTTGAGAAAACCAGTCAATAAATCGGTCGTGGAATCTGCACTAAACTTATCAAAAATCTTGTAGAGTATGGCAAAAATCGCGGTCTTTCTCGGATTGATTTAAGTGCAACAAAAGACGGATATCCTGTTTATAAAATGCAGGATTTGAAGACTTAAACAGTCATTACACAGAAATGAGAATGAGGTTTTAAATGGCATCGAGCAAGGAATATCTTGATTTTATTTTGGAGCAGCTTTCTGGTCTTGAAGAAATTTCTTACAGGCAGATGATGGGGGAATTCATTATCTATTACAAAGGGAAGATTGCAGGCGGAATCTACGACGACCGTTTTCTTGTGAAGAATATAGATTCTGCACGCCGTCTTATGCCGGATGCAGGTTTTGAAGTTCCATACGAAGGTGCAAAGGAAATGCTTCTTGTGGACAACGTTGACAGCCGGGAATTTCTGACAGAACTTTTTGAAACGATATATGATGAACTGCCAGCGCCCAAGTCAAAGAAAAAATGATTATGGATTTTTAAGAGGAGAAGAAAATGAAAGAATTTATTGCTTACTGCGGACTTGACTGCGAAAAATGTGAGGCACGAATTGCTACCGTTAACAACGACAATGAACTCAGAAAAAAAGTAGCCGCTGAATGGACAGAAATGAATCATGTGGAAATTACGCCGGAGATGATAAACTGTGCCGGGTGTCGTGTTGACGGTGTTAAAACTCCGTTCTGTGATTCACTCTGCCAGATTCGTCAGTGCGGTTTATCAAAGAAATTTGAAACCTGCGGCAGTTGCGGAGAGCTGATGACCTGCGGCAAAGTAAAGATGATTATCGGGAATAATAGAGTAGAAAGATTAATAGAATCATGTATTATTTTAAGGAACGTTTAAAATAGATGGCTAAAATTTCACCATCTATTTTAAGTCTCGAGTTTTTTTAGAAAACTCTATTTATTTACGTGTTCGCTTGCGCGAACGTTTTGTAAATCCTCAGTTGTTGAAACAACTTGCGGTTTACAAAATTAAGGAACAAGAAAAATGATTGAAACAGAAAGACTGGTTTTAAGAAATTACACAATGGATGATTTTGATGCCCTTTATGAAATCGTAAGCGATGCAGAAACAATGCAGCATTATCCTGCTCCTTTTGATGAAGAAAAAACCCGGGGATGGATCAAATGGAATCTAGAAAACTACGAAAAATATGGTTTTGGTCTTTGGGCTGTTGTATTGAAAGAAACCGGAGAATTCATTGGCGACTGCGGAATCACAATTCAGAATATTGACGGTGAACTTCTTCCTGAAATCGGCTACCACATTCATAAAAAATACTGGCGGCGCGGTTTTGCAAAGGAAGCTGCCCGTGCTGTCCGCAACTGGGTTTTCACAAACACTGACTACAACGAGATATATTCCTACATGAAGTACACAAACGTGGGTTCTTATTCAACAGCCATTGCAATGGGCATGCGGAAAGTAAAGGAATATCTTGACCCAAAAAACTATGTTTCCTGTGCCTATTCCATCAAGCGTGCAGACTGGGAAAATATTATTGCAGGTCCAAAAACTGTAACAAAGGAAGACATTAAATCAGCCCTAGAAAAACTTGGCGTTGAAAAAGGCATGATCCTTGAAGTCCACAGTTCATTGAAAAGCTTTGGAAAAGTTATTGGCGGTGCAACGAGTGTAATAGATGCCCTTAAGGAAACAGTTACAGAAGAAGGAAGCATCTTCATGCCAGCCCTCAGATTGAGTCCCGAAATGGAGCCGACAGAAGAAGACAAGAAGTTTGGAATCAAGGTGAAGATAAAGATTATTGGCCGCGATGAAAAGAAAACTGCCATGGGAATTATTGCCGACACTTTCAGAAGTCTTCCTGATACGTACACTGGCAGAGAAGTAATCAGCACCAGCGGATGGGGAAAGCATGGAAAGGAAGCCTTGACCGGTGGACTTGATTATGCAATCCATAATGGGGGAAAGGCACTTCTTTTTGGAGTAGACATTTACAAGCTTACAACCATGCACTATATGGAAGTTCATACTCCAAAAGAAATCAATGAACTGTATGCACCAAGTGATGAAGTGAACAAAATCTATCCGCCTGAAGAATGGTTCATAGAAACTGGACATCCGCCATTGAAAGCATGGTATACTATTCAGAACATGGCATACAAAAAGGGATTGATAAAGGAAACCTACATCGGCAACTGTCATGTAATGTTTTTTGATATTCTTGATGTAGTTAGCCTTTATGCCGAAGAACTGAAGAACAGACCCTTTGAACTTTGGGGAATAAAAGAATAACAGGAGAAAAAAAATGGACGCAATTTGGACAGAACTTTATAACGCCGCAAAGGAAGTGCAGAATCCAAGACAGATTTCTGACTATGTTTCTGGCGGAGAAGTTGCCGCAGCCATTCTTTCAAAAAGTGGAAAAATCTACACTGGTGTTTGCATTGACACCTGCTCAACTTTGGGAATCTGTGCCGAGCGAAACGCAATCTTCAACATGATTACCAACGGCGAAAATGAATTTACGAAAGTTGTCGCTGTAATGCCTGACGGAAAATGCGGAGCTCCATGCGGTGCATGCCGTGAACTTATGGTTCAGCTCATGCCAAAGACTTACAAGGGAATCGAGATTTTAATGGACTACGAAAATGAAAGAATCATAAAGCTTGGAGACATTACTCCAGAGTGGTGGATCGGGGAATAAAGCGTGCCCATTTGATGAATGTGTATGTGAAAAAAGATTTTCGCCGCAAGGTGCTCGCAAAAAATGCTGGAGCTATAAATGGAGTCAAACAGTGAATATTAGAAAAGCAAATACAGAAGACGCCGCAAGAATTTTTTCCTTTGTAAAAGAGGCCGTTAATAAAATGGATGGCCAGGGGATTAATCAGTGGGATGAATTCTATCCGACACTGGATGACTTTGAAAATGATGCTTCAAAAAATCAGCTTTATATTGCGGAAATCAATGGAAAACCTGCTGCCTGCTTTACCCTCAACAAAGACTGCGACGAAGAATATAAAAACGGATCATGGGTTCACACAGGTGACAATTACATTGTAATTCATCGTCTCTGCGTAAATCCAGAATTTCAGAATCAGGGCCTTGGCCGTAAGGTTTGCATTGAAATAGAAAACCTTGTAAAACCTCAGGGCATAAAATCAATAAAGCTCGACTGTTTTACCCAAAACCCATATTCGCAGAAATTGTATCACAAACTTGGGTATACGGATGTAGGTTTTGCAGACTGGAGAAAAGGTCGTTTCATTCTGATGGAAAAAGTTCTTTAACGCTTCTAAAATTAGCATTTGGAATTCATGTATTGCAAATGAAAATTTCTTTTTAGCATCAGGAATTCCTTCATTCTTTTAAGCATTATGAATAGAATCGCCCTGTCTTCAAATTCATCTCTGTCTTCCGGCAGTTTTATTCTCTTCATTTCTTCGTGAAGTTCAGAAAGGTCCTGAGTCAAAGAATGAACGTCATTGTTTCTTTCATATTCAAGGGAAACCTTTTTGAAAAAATCTGAAACCTTAGACGCTGTTGAAGGTACTGTCTTAAGTTCAATAATGCACCTGTAAATTTCCTTGAGAATTTCTTTCTGGGCTTCCCTCATTTCGATGTATTTTTCATCATAAACATCAGCCTTGCGAAACTGATTGTTTGCATTCTCCCTTGCGAAAATCCTTGCATCTGTTATTGCCTTGTCAAGTTTTATAAAACATTCACCGGTGTATCCTGAAAAATCCAGATCCATAATCCGCATGGACATTCTGTTCAATATTTCCTTTATCTGCTGATCTGCAATGTTTTTCAACCTTTCGATTTTATCAGCCTTCTTGTGAAGGAAAATGTTTGCAAGGATTCCAAATCCAACGCCGATTATAAAAAGAAGCAGTTCATTTTTAAGTTCTGCAAAACCAAAATTTTTAAGGCTGATGAAATGGGAGATCAAAACAGAATCCATGGCCATGGCAGAATTCCATTTGAAATGATGACAGATAAAAATGAAAAGAGTCAGGTAAACAAAAAAAGCGTAAACCGTAAAGCCAAGGAATTTATAGCAGGCAAAGGAAATTGCAAGGGCCACGACAAAAGCCTGGAATCTTGAAAGGGCAGTGCTTAGGGTTTCCTTTTTAGTCGGCTGAACGGAAAGAATTGCTACAATTCCTGCAGAAATTGAGAATTCTAGTTTTAGTAAAATTGTGACCACAATGGCAAATATAGCCGCTGCGATTATTTTTATTGGCGTGATGATTCTGTTCATAAATAAAAAAATCCCGAAGTGTCCTCGGGATAGATTAACATATTAGTGCAGGTTTGAACAAAGATAATTTAATCAAACCTGCAGTTACAATTAACCCCAGGTGCGGATCAATTCATAGTTTTCTTCAGTTACCTGAGTATATGCATTGTATTCGTTACAGGTTGGGCAGTAGTCAGGTGCATTTGGTCCAACTACAATGTGACCGCATTTAAGGCATTCCCAGATTTTTACAGAACTGTCCTTAAGCTGTGCCGATGCTGCATCTTCATCATTTAGCAATGCACGGTAGCGTTCCTCGTGTCGCTTTTCAACTGCTGCAATTGCACGGAATTTGGCTGCGAGTTCAGGGAATCCTTCCTTGTCTGCAGTTTCTGCGAATTTAACATACATGTCCGTCCATTCAAAATTTTCACCGTTGACCGCTGCCGTAAGGTTTGCCTTCGAGTCTCCTATGCCTTCAAGTTCATTAAGCCACATTTTTGCGTGGTTCTCTTCGTTGTTTGCTGTCTTTGTGAAAACATCGGCGATTTTGTCGTTGCCTTCTGCCCTGGCTACCTGTGCAAAATAAGTGTACTTGTTCCTTGCCTGTGATTCACCAGCGAATGCTGCCAAAATGTTCTTTTCTGATTCTGTTCCTGAGTACTTGCTCATTTTATCCTCCAAATATATCTCTAAAAATTTTATTTTTTAATTATAATAAGATTTTTTTTGAAATGCCAACTTTTTGATGGAAAAGAAAAATAAAATTTTGTTTAATAATAGAGGGTATGGTCAGGGGCTTCCCACAGCAGACTGTGGTCGGGCGTTCCACCACTTGCTGCCGCGCGGTGCTTCGCACGGGCTCCGCTTACGCTTCGCCCTGGTTCCATGCCCTAAGCCATGGAATTATCCATTGATTTTTGCTTCCATTTTGCTGCTCATCTTTACGAAGAAATCCATGTTGTTTCCTACGAAAAGGAAACACCAGATGCAGATCATTGTAGAAAAAGAAATGGTACTGACGAGGGAAAGAAAATCCTGACCCTTTATGATAAGGAGTGGAACCATGATGACAAGACATGCAAATAGACCGGTTCCTGAAAGGGCCCACTTTCGAAGTGAAGTTTTGTTTTCATGGAAATCAAGGTTTGTGTTCTCTATTGCGTTGAGTACGCTTGCTGCAGTTTTTGAACTTTCCCGTGAAGGAGCAACTGCTTTTTCCAAAAGAAGTTTTTCTGCCTTTGTAAGTTTCCTTACTGTAGTTCTACATTCCCTGCAGAAAAGCAGATGGAGTGAAAGTTTTATGGGCAGGTGTTCTTGCTTGTCCAAACCGTAGAAAATCTCAAGATAATCGTTGCATTTATTTCCCATTTTTTTCCTCTTTAATTCTTATAGTCTTTTAGTTTTTCTGCAAGAAGTTTTTTTGCCCGAAAAACATGGGATTTTATTGTATTTACAGGCAGCCCTGTAATGTTGCTTATTTCTGCATGGCTTAATCCGTTGAAAAAATACAGGTTGATGCATTCTGCATATTCCTGCGGAAGATTTTCAACCGCCTTTCTGATGGCGTCGGCAGTTTCCTTTGCAAGATGATGTTCTTCGGGAGTTTTATCTTTGGAAATCAACTCTTTTGAATCGTCTATAGGTTCAGTCGGTTTTGTCCTTGTTTTTTCATTCAATGCCGTCGTAAAGGCAATTTTTGTAAGCCAGGTTGAAAAAAGACTTTTACCCTTGAAACTGTGCAGGTTCGTGTAAGTCTTCATGAAAACATTCTGGCAAAAGTCGTCTATGTCGGATTTCTGCTTGAAAAATCTGGCACCAATTATGCGGATTCTGTTTTCATATAATTCAACGAGCCTTGCAAAGGAAAGCCCGTTTCCGTTCAGAGTTTCGGAAATCAGTTTGGCATCCCTCAATCGGATGAAAAGTTTTCCCAGCTCCTTGCCTGGACTTTTTCCCATCTGTTTGAATGATACCTTTATTTTCTAGGGAAGATTTTGTAGAAGATTAGAAGTGTAATTCCCAAAGAAAATGGAACAAGTCCTCCAAGAATTCCAAAGGAATTAGGCTTCAATAGGAGAAATATTCCTGTAATTACCACACCAACACCAAGAAGACAAAGTCCTGTAAAAAGGGAAAAGATTTCAAGGTTGAAATTGATTTCCTTGAAGGTGCCGTTCATGATCTTTAATTTATTTTCGCGATGCTTCCATAAGAGTGCAAAAAAAACAATTATTGCTGCAAAGGTGATTCCAACAATAGGAACAATCGAAATGATTACCTGTGCTACCTGTGATATTTCTTTTTCCATTATAAACCTCTATTTCTCTGCCATTATATTAGACACATGTTTTTTAATAAAGTTGCATAAATATTTATTTTTTCCCCGGGAAGATATCCCCATGAACAGAATTCACTAAAAACATAAAAAACACTGCCAGTCAGTACGCAGATGACAAAACCGCTGTCCAGTGCCGCTACACGTACAAGTGTCGGCAAAGAAAATCCCGAGTTTTTTGCTTTTCCTGGAGGCTGAAGCAACTGAGACTCTTACATTAAATGGGGTTAAAGTTTCCTGACTGCATAGAAAGCTAGATTTTCTATCTTGAGTTTTTCAGGGGAAACGTAAATACCTTCCTTTCTGAGCATTTCCGCCTGCTGCACAGGTCCTCCGAGTCCAAAATTTTTCCCCATTTCCCCCCGGGAATTTACAACCCTATGGCAGGGAACCTGCTGAAAGTTTTCTGGTATTTGTTCTTCAGGGGATTTTAGACCGGCCAGATGCCAGAAAGGAAAAGGATTCCTGTGCATCACGTTTCCCACAAACCTTGCTAGTTTTTTGTTGCCTGCAGCTTCTGCAATCTGCCCGTAGGTTGCGACTTTCCCTTTGGGAATTCTTCTTACGATGTCGTATATCTTTTTTTCAAGTTCAGTCATTCACAGTTGTCCTTTACGATGCGGATTATGTAGTATCCGAATTTTTCCGCCTTGTTTTCACCGATGCCGTAGCAGTTCATTAATTCACGTTCAGTTTTTGGTTTCCTTGCGGCAATGTCCAGCATGGTTTTGTCTCCGAAGATAACATAGGGTGGAACGTGAAGTTCGTCAGCGGCCTTCTTTCGCCATTTCTTCAGCTGATCTGCGATAGTCTTTGATACAGAATCAGTTTCTGTCCGTGGACTTTGTATTGCCCCGAAAGTTCTTTTCTTTGTGCTGACTGGCTTTGGAAAACTCTTAAATCCAGAAGTCTGTTCTGCTTTTCTGTCTGCGGCTTTTATAAGAATAGCCTTTGGTTTTGCTGAAGCATCTTCATTCCAGCAGATGTCGCAGCAGCAGGACCTGTCTACCTTTTCCGGATCAGGAACATAGACTTCCCCAAAGTAGGAGAGTAGGTTTTTCCTTCGACACTGCTGACTCGTTGCATATTGAATCATCCCCTGAAGGAGATTTTCTGCTTTTGAAGGATCCGATGCCTCGTTAAAAAAGAAACGGATTTTCTTTATGTCGCCAGGATTGTAGAGGAGCAGGGCTTCTGATGGCAGACCGTCTCTTCCGGCTCTTCCTATTTCCTGGTAATATTGTTCTATGGATTTAGGCATGTCATAATGAATTACCCAGCGGACATCAGGCTTGTTTATTCCCATGCCGAAGGCAACTGTTGCAACCATTATTTCTACCTTATCCTGAATGAAAGCCTTCTGGTTGTTTGCACGGACAACATCGCTCAAGCCTGCATGGTAGTTTAAAACCTTTAGTCCTTTTCTCTGCAATTTTTCTGTAACTTCATCAACCTGTCTTCTTGAAAAACAATAGATTATTCCGCTTTCGCCGTTGTGGCGGTCAATGAAATCCAGAACCTGCCCAAGGGCATCTTCCTTTCTTTCTATGTTAAGGAAAATGTTTGGCCTGTTGAAACTGGCTACAAGAATGTCCGGTGTATCCATATTGAGGTTTGCAACAATGTCATGCTGCACCTGCTTTGTGGCAGTAGCTGTAAGGGCAAGGCAGACAGCCTGTGGGAATTCCTTTCGGAAACTGGCAATCTCCATGTAGTCTGGCCTAAAGTCATGTCCCCATTGGCTTATGCAGTGGGCTTCGTCTATGGCTATGCAGTCGACTGTAACATTAGGACTGTGTAGCAGTTTGCGGATTTTTTCAGTGTTGAGACCTTCAGGCGAAACATAAAGCAGCTTGATTGCTCCGCGGCGGATTCTGTCGTAGTAGTTTCTGCAGGTGTCCCAGTCCAAAGAGGAATTTATGTATACAGCCGGAACTCCAAAAGATTCCAGCTGCTGAACCTGATCCTGCATGAGGGCAATTAGAGGGGAAACTACTACTGTAAGACCATTCATAATTAGGGCAGGCACCTGGTAGCAGATGGATTTTCCGCCTCCCGTAGGCATAACGGCAAGGGTATCCCTTCCGGAAAGAACATTCTGAATGATGTTTTTCTGCATGTGCCTGAAACTGTCATAGCCGAAAACTGTCTTCAAAATGTATTCTGGAGTTTTTGTGTAGTGCGGAAAATCCATTTGATCCTCTTTGAAAAGCAAACCTGTTTCTGCCGCAAATTTTAAGGAAACGGTGCGGACAGATTCCATAAGCTGATTATATTCTATGCTGTTCAAATATAGTACCCCTTTTTATTGATGAAAAGTAATTTTAAATAATTTGTACGATAGTCTTTTTCACATATCTATTGCATAACCAACGGATTTTTGGTATATTTTCATCACTTGCCGGATTGGTGGAATGGTAGACACGAAAGACTCAAAATCTTTTGCGCGCAAGCGTGTTAGAGTTCAAGTCTCTAATCCGGTATACAGGACAACCTGATGAAGGTTGTCTTTTTTTTGCCCAGATCATTTCATTACATCCATGGCTCCCTGTGGCTTTCTGTAGACTATGGCTTCTTCCATGGATTTCCCGTCAATGTCTGGTTTGCTTTCCATGTCTGCGATTGTCCTTGCAAGCTTGAGGCAACCGCTGACGGCCCTTGGTGAAAATTCATACCTATCGCTTGCCGTGTCCAGTAATTTCCTTGCTTCTTCAGTTAGTTTGCAGAATTCTGCGATTTCCGATGGTGTAAGGAATACATTTTTCTTTCCCTGCCGTTTTCTCTGGATTCTTATGGCACTGGCAATTTTTTTTCTTAGTTCTGCAGAACTGATTCCTGCTTCACCTTCCTTTGCGGCTTTGCTTTCCACCTGAACCCTTATGTCGATTCTGTCCAGAAGAGGTCCTGAAAATTTTCTCCAGTACTGTTCGACGGCTCTTGAAGAACAAAGGCAGATTTTTTCACTGGAACCGAAGTTGCCGCATGGGCATGGATTTGTGGAAAGCAGCAGCTGGAATTTTGCAGGGAAAATTGTAGAGCGCCCGGCCCTGCTTAAAGTTATGGATCCGCTTTCCAACGGAACCCTGAGCATCTGCAATACCGATGACCTGAACTCAGCCGCTTCATCAAGAAAGAGTACTCCGTTATGGGCAAGGGAAATTTCCCCGGGCAGGCAATGGGGGCCTCCACCGCACATGCCTTCTATGGTTGCTGTCTGATGGGGCATCCTTACGGGAACTTCCATAACTGAATTTCTACCGGGACAGAGGAGCCCTGCTATGGACCAGATTCTTGTAACTGTCTGAGATTCCTCCCTTGTCAAAAAAGGAAGTATGGAACTGTATCTCATCATTGAAAGGGTTTTTCCGCATCCAGGGGGACCGAATGCTATTATGTTGTGTCCTCCCGCCGCAGCAATCTGCAGGCCACGGACAAGAAGTTCCTGTCCCGTAACATACTTATAGTCATTTTCATCATTCACAGGAGGAAAGAAAACTCCGTCAATGGAAACGGCCCCTTCAGGAACTTCTGTACTTTCGCTTGCATCTTTCTTAACCGTAAATGCGGCGGGGTTGAATAGGGAACTGAAGGCTTCAACAATATCCCCGGCTCCAAAAACTTTCATGCCTTCAACTTCCCTTGCTTCTTCGGCGTTTGCGTTGGGAACAATGCATCTTCTGATTCCGCTTTCATAAGCCGTACTCACCGCTGCGTGGATTGCACGGACTGGCCTAAGTTTGCCGTTTAGTTCAAGTTCTCCCATGACAAGAACAGGATCTTCTGAAAAGGCAAGGTTACTGTGTTCCAGTTCTTCGGGATTAAAGGCAGTTTCATCCCGTTCCAGTTTTTCCTTTGCCGAAAGAACTGCCAGGGCAATGGCCAGGTCAAATCCCGCGCCTTCTTTTTTTAAATCCGCTGGAGAAAGGTTGATGAGTACCCGCTCGGGCGGAAACTGAAAGCCAGAATTAGTAATGGCACTCCTCATTCTTTCCCTTGACTCTTTTATTGCACCGTCTGCAAGGCCTACAATGTCCACTGCAGGAATTCCTCTTCTTAAATCAACCTCAACGGAAACCATAGAGCCTTCATATCCAAAGGCTGAAAAACAATAAATCTGCATGATACCTCCAGGCATTTAATTGATGCCATAGAAATTATTTTCAGCAGAAATTTAAAAGTGGAAAAATAAAGAAAAAAAATCGTAAAAATGATATGGTATGACCATGCTGAATATTACGGTTCTTTGTTCTGTCATCGACAACTACGGCGACATAGGTTTTGTTTACCGACTGTGCAGAAGACTCGGTGAAATTTCAAAAGACATAAAACTTCGCATTGTGTGTGACAACCTAAAATCCTTTGCCTTCATGAATTCCGGCATTGATCCTGAAAAGGCAGAGCAGGAATTCAACGGATGGAAAATCTTTGACTGGAATGATTCCCAATTGTGTACAAAGGAATTTACGGACGAAGAACCTCGTTTCATACTCCAGTGCTTTCAGTGCAGGCTTCCTGAATGGCTTGAAGAAATTTTATATGAAGGCAAGCTGAAAGGTTCAGCCTACATAATCAATGTGGAATATCTTACTGCAGAAGAATGGGCGGACGGATTTCATAAGCTAAGGTCCGGTACCAGATCCGTTCAGGTAAAGAAGTCTTTCTTCATGCCCGGCTTTACAAAGAAAACTGGCGGCCTTGTTCTTGACGGCAATTTCAGAAAATGCATCGGAGACAAAAAATTTGCAATTTCCATGGCTTCGAAAAGACTGAAGGAAGACCAGAAAAAAATATTGAGTGGCAGTGATTATTTTAAAATTCTCGTTTTCTCTTATCCACGCAATTTCAACTTTCTTGTTGAGGCAATAAATTCTTTTTCCGATTTTTCAAAAAAGAAAGTTCATGTATTCCTTGCCAGGGGAATCAGCTCTGAACCTTTTGTTAAATCATGCCTGGAAATAGGTGCTGCTTTTGAATATTCAGAGCTGCCTGCTTTGGAACAGGAACAGTGGGATGCCATGCTTTGTTCCATGGATTTCAATTTCATCCGAGGAGAAGATTCCTTTAGCCGTGCATGTCTTTCCGGAATTCCTTTCGTGTGGCATGTCTATGTTCAGGACGAAGAATTTCAGCTTGTGAAGCTAAATGCCTTTCTTGAACGAATAAGACCTTTCTTTAATGCCGGCCATTTTGAAGACTACAAGAAATTCTGTTTTCTGTACAATCGTACTTTCCCTGTTGAACCGGGTGATGAAGCCTGCCAGGCAATTGCAACCTTAAAATCCTCTTTGCCTGCAGATGAAGGCAGAGCAGGAAAAGAAATGAGTTCTCTTGCTGCAAAACTTCTGTTGGGTGCAGAAAGGGATAAGGAAAGCTTTGAAAAGGCTTCCGCTGAATTCCTGGATAACGGGGACCTTGCGGAAAATCTTCTAGAGTTCATCAATACCTTGCAGGTCTGAATTTTCCTTTTTGTTTTCAGAGTCAGGGCTTGCAACTTCAAGGAGGGCCATGGCAGCCAGGTTGTGGTTCATCTGGAATCTTGCGGCCTTTTCTTTTGTAGTTCCAGGCATTCCAAGGGATTCCCTCTGCATGTCCTGTTTTTCCTTTTGCTTTATGTATAGGTTTCTTGCCTGCAAAAGAATGTCACTTGCAGCTTCTGCCTTAATTCCCAGAGTTTCCGCAATGTCTGCTTCTGTTGCAGAAGCAAGGGCCGCAATGGTTCCGTATTTCTTTATGAGCTGTGCTTCCCGCTTTGGACCGACTCCGGAAATTTCCTTGAATATTGAAACGGTGTTTTCCTTTGTACGGAGTTCCTGATTGCGGCTTGTGGCAAACCTATGGGTCTCGTCTCTGACCCTCTGGAGTAACCTCAGACCGTCGCTTCTTTTGGGAAGGCAAATAGGATTTGATGTATGGGGCCTCCAGATTTCTTCATCGCGTTTTGCAAGACCTGCAATGGGAATGTCCAGACCCAGAGTCCGAAGAATTGAATCTACGGCATTTACCTGACCAATACCACCGTCTATCAGGAGCAAATCAGGAAGTTCTGCCTTTTCATTCAGCAATCTTGTGTAGCGTCTTGAAACGGCTTCCTTCATGGAGGCAAAGTCGTCTATGAGGCCATCGGTAGTTTTTAGCCTGAAGTAGCGGTAATTCTTTTTGTCCGGGTTCCCGTTGTAAAAGCTGATGAGGGAAGCAACAGGAAATTTTCCGCCGATATGGGCAATATCGAAACCTTCTATTCTTACAGGAAGTTTTGAAAGTCCAAGTTCCTTCTTGAGTTCTTCCATGGCAGGGAAGTCGCCTCTTTCGCGGACACGGCGCACAATGTCTTCCTTTGCATTCTGCTGTGCCATGTTTACGGCAGCACGGTGCATCCTCATTTTTTCAGAATCATCTACGGGAATTATTTCCGTTTCCATCCCGTATGTTTCCTTTAACCAGCGCTTCATGAATTGGGTGCCTTCTTCGGAAACAACGTATATGGAAGGAGGTATTATCTCTTTTTCCGTATAGTATGCGCACATGAATTCCGGAATCAATTCTGTGTCTTCATTCATGGAAAGGGTGCGGTAGTTGTCGCGTCCAAGGAGTTTTCCGTTCCTCATTTTTAGGATGGTAAAGCTTACAAGTTCACCTTCGCGCCAAGTTGCAATGTAGTCGCGGTCATCCTGATCAAAGCCTTCCACTATGTTCTGGTTCTGCATGATGGAAAGGGCCTTTAGACCATCCCTCAGGCGTGCTGCCTTTTCAAATTTCAGTTCTTTTGCCGCCTGTTTCATCTGCTCTTCAAGTTTTTTCACCGTATCGTCTTTACCCTCAAGTAGAGAGGTGATTTCGCCGATAAATTCACCGTAGGTGGAGTCGTCGGTTTTTTTGAAGCAGGGGCCTATGCACTTGCCCATATGGTAGTAGAGGCATCCTGAATCCTTTTCGCGAAACTTCTTGCAGTGGCGCAACGGATATATGTCGTAGAGTGTTTCTATGAATGTATCGAGGGCGGCTGCATCTGGAAAAGGACCAAAATAAACCGAACCGTCTTTCACTACATTTCTTGTTTTATAAAGGCGAGGAAATTTTTCCCTTGTTATTTTCAGGACAGGGTAGGATTTGCCGTCTTTAAGGCAGATGTTGTACCTCGGGTTATGCTGCTTGATGAGGTTGTTTTCCAGAAGGAATGCCTCATATTCGTTTCCCGTGGTAATATATTCAATGGATCTGGCCCTGCTGATGAGGAGCCTGGTTTTAATGTCCTTGTTTCCGCTGAAATAGGATGTGAGCCTGTTCTTCAGATTCTTGGCTTTTCCGACATAGATTATTGTTCCGCCTTCGTTGCGCCACATGTAGACTCCGCTCTGATTTGGAGCCTTCAATGCAGTCTGATGAAGGACTTCCCTTGGGGAAAGAGGTTTAGATAATGTTTGTAAATTTTCGTTTGGCTCGTTCATATTTTAAAACAACTGCTTCCATTATAGCACTTTTCCTTTGCGCTTTGAATACTGTTTCTGCAGTAGACAAGGCAGTAGTCATGGGTGGCAAGGAAGGCTGGCCTTTGCTTTCAAAAATGGATGGAGTGGTTACCGGCAAAGGCAAGTACGGTTATGATGCCATGGTTCTTGCAACCAATTCCCACGGCGTGGACGAATACACAGACCTTCTGCTTTCTTTTGAAGATGGTGCCAGCGATGATCTTACTGGCAATTACAACCTTACAATGAATGACTCCATTACAACTGAAGTTCATTCCCTTATGGGTAAAAAATCTGCCCTCACCCGAGGAAAGGGTGGAATTAGGCTTCGCGGAAACAGGAATACAATCTTCGGAAAGGAAGGTCCATGCGGTTCCTTCAGCATTGAGTTCTGGCTTAATCCAAGCATTGCAGAAAACGGCGAAGTTGTTTTTTCATGGCGTTCATCAAGAACAGTTGCAAACTATCCTCTCTATCAGATGATTACGGGAAGTTTTGCCGGCAATCACCTTGAATGGTCCTTTACAAATGTATTCAACGGATATGTGGATGATGACGGAGAAATTACACTTTCAAGTTACCGTACCATCGTTCCAAACCAGTGGATGCATCATGAAATCAGCTTTGATGAAAATACAGGTCTTCTTGAATATAGAATCAATGGTCTTCTTGAAGCCCTCAAATATGTAACTACAAACGGACACGAAACAGGCGGATCGATTTATGTTCCGATTCTCGGTGTACCCGCTGACATTGAAATCAGTCCTCAATATACAGGTCTTATGGATGACTTTAGAATTCAGCGTGCACCAAGACCAGAAACAAAGGAAACCGGCAGAATGGATACTTTCCGTGTTGAAGGCGGACGCTTTGAAACTCAGCCTGTACTCCTTTCGACAGGCGCTGAACTTACAGAAATCGATGCTCTGGTAAGCATGCCTGCTCAGACAGACATTCAGTTCTATGTTCGTTCCGGTGACAATTTCTACAACTGGACTGACTCGTATCCTGAATGGATTCCAGTAAAGAATCATAGGAAAATTGAAGGCGTAAAGGGACTCTATTTCCAGGTTGCCTGTGATCTTCTTCCAGACGGAGCAGGAAAAAAATCTCCTTCAGTTACAGAACTAAAAATCAAGTACAAGGAAGTCCCATCTCCTCTTCCTCCATTTGAATTGAAGGCCTTTGCCGGTGACGGTGAAGTTACCCTGTCATGGCCTTATTCTGTTGACGACACGGTTGGCGGGTATTATATTTTCTATGGGGACAGACCTGGCGAATATTTGGGTCGTGAGGCTGTTGAGGGATATTCTCCCCTTGATGCCGGCAGCGTAACTTCTGTTACACTTTCTGGGCTTAAGAATGGAAAAATCTATTATTTTGCAGTTGCATCATATTCAAAATATGACAATAGAATCATGGGAGAACTTTCAAGGGAAACTTTCGCCCGACCAAAAAGAAAGTAGGCAGTTACGGCAAGGAACTCATATATGATTACTAAAGAAGAACAGAACAGCGTAATTATTGACCGAGCAAAAGCAGCAATTCTTGCAAGAGATTATGAACAGGCCGCAAGAATTTACAAGGGACTTCTTAAGTCTGATCCAGAAAATGTAACTTATCTAACTGCCCTCGGTGATCTGTACATAAAGAACAATGAAGACAATATTGCCCTTGATTACTACAAGGAAATAGTTCGCCTTCAGCCACAGAATGTCGATGCCCTCAATAATCTTGGCGGCATTTACAGGAGACTCAAGCTCTACGATGAATCGATTTCAGTTCTTGAACGCGCAGTAATGCTTGACAGTTCGAATGTTCAGGTTTTCTATAATCTTGGATTTACCTACAAGCTCATGGGGCACAATTCAGATGCCATCGACTGCTTCAATACAGTTGTTGAAGCAAACCCAAGGGATGTCCTTGCTTTAAATCACATCGGAACCATCTATGCTTCAGAAAAAAAACATCCGGAAGCTGTTTCTTCATATTTAAAAGGACTTAAGGTTGATCCAAATCATCCGATCCTTCACCTAAACCTTGCAAAAAGCTATGACAGGATGGGGGAATTCCTTAAGGCTCAGGCAGAATATGAAGCTGCCTTAAGGTCTAAGCCGGGTTGGATAGAAGCCATCGAAAGCTATTCAGATCTCCTCATCAGAAAGAACAAGACAAAAGTTGCTTGTGAGATTGTAAAGAAGGCATTGAACCTTAATCCTGAAGATGCAGCAATGCACACAAAACTCGGTGATGTATACAGCTGCCAGGATAATTTTGACGATGCAGAAGTAGAATACAATTCTGCTCTCCATGTTTCTCCTGAATACAAGCCTGCCATGTCTGGACTTGCTAGAACTTATGAATCTACAGGTAAGATGGATGATGCCCTCGAAATTGTAGAAAGAATGGAAGTTCTTTCACCGGAAGATTCTTCAGTAAAAAGACAGCATGCACACATCCTTCTTTCAGCAGACAAGATAGAGAAGGCTGGAGAAAAAATACAGGAACTCTACAGCAGGGACCCTGATGATGTTCATACGCTTAATCTCCTTGGACAGTACTACATCTGTATCGGTGATGAAAAGAAGGCAATGGGATGCTTCAAGAAGATTAAGGCTGCAAGACCTGAATATACAAACTTCTATCGTGAAGCAGGAAAGCGTCATTCCCAGAAGGGCGAATACAAGAAGGCAGAAGAATTCTTTCAGAAATACATTGACCAGAACCCTGAAGATGTTTCAGGATACAAGAGTATGGCAAGCAACTACGAAGCTCAGGGAATGCTTACTCAGGCTCTTGCAAGCTATAAAACCATTGAAAACTTTGACTCGGCAAATGTTGCCTCAAGAAAAGGCCTTGAAAGGGTAAACGAACAGATCATCAAGGAAAGGGACAGCAGACCTGAAACAAAGACTTCCCTTGATGCAGAATTCTTCGGGGCAGACGACGATATTTCCATTGGGGAAAGAGTTCGTGTTGCAGAAGAAGTCAAGCTTTCCTTTGAAGACATGGACCATCCTGAATCTGAACACGAACCGGAATTAAAAAAGGAAAATCTTCCTGAAGAAAATGAGGAAAGCCAGGTCTATGATTTTGACAATGGTTTTGACAAGCTTCAGCAGGATGAAATCAGTTCCGATGAGGTATTCAAGGAAGGACGCCTTGATGAAGAAATAGAAGCCGACAATCAGGAGCACTATTCAAAGAGCCTTGATGACCTTATTGGTGATGTGGATCTTGATGAAGAAGGTTCAGGTCTTGAAGAAGACAATACAAGTGCAGAAGATTTTTTCTCGAACAATCCATTTGGCAATGGTGGAAGACCAGGTGCACCTCGGGAAAATGATTTTGTACCTGAGTTTGGTATGGATGAAGAAGAAAAACCAAAGAAACAACAGACTGCCCACGACGATGTGATTTCCCTTGACGAAGGGTGGGCTGATGACGACGATTTTGAAGAACCGGAACCAGCTCCTCAGAAATCTGCACCTAGAAGGCGGCCTCCAAGAAGACCAGCTCACGAACCTTTTGATGACTATGCATTTGAAGAGGAAAAACCTTTTGTAGAAGAACCTGTTGCGGAAGAAATTCCAGAAGAAGATGTTTCTGAAGAGGAAATGGTTCAAGATGTAATATCCGAAGACGAACCTGTTGATGAAGAATTTTTCGAAGAAGAAACAATTTCTGATGAAATCTCGGAAGAACCTGAATATATTCCGGAACCTTCTCTCACGGAAGATGATATCATCAAAGAAGAATATGATACCATGGATGAAGAAAATTCTGGTGTGGAAGAAGAAACATTTGAAGAACCTGAATCAGAGGAAGAGGAAACGTCCTTCACTGCAGAAGATGATTTTGAATCTGAAGAAATCATTGAAGATGACTCCGATGACATTCTGGACGAAGACCTTCTTGCAAACATTCCTGATGTTGAAGATGAAGATGATGGATGTGTCGATATGGAAGTTCTTACAAAGGCTGCCGATGCAATACAGACTGTTGCTGATGCCATTACCGAAAACAAGGTGATGAAGAAGACCAATGTAAACGCAGACCTCTTTGAAAAGCTTAGATCCCTCAGTACATATTTGCCTGAAGAAAAGCGTGAAGAATTCCTTGAAAGCAAGATTCGCCTTCAGCTGGACTACATCATATCCAAACTGTCAGGAAAGAAGGGGCTTTTGGGAACTGCCACAATCCTACGCAATCAGATCGGCAAGGAAGATGAAGCAAAAGAACTGGACAGCGGAAAAACACTCCTGGTAAAGGTCCTTGAATATTCAAAGGATCTTGTGCGCGGTCTTCCGGATGCAACCATGGTTGCATCGTTGAACGGTCAGCTTGAAGATTTACTTTCCCGCATATAAGCATTTATAGTGTATGAATGAAGCCGTATGGGTGATTACCTTACGGCTGTTTTTTTACCATAGCTGCAGATTAAAAACTCATAAATCCCCTTGAAAACCTTCAATAATTGAAATTTTATCTATTATATGCTATATATTCTCAATATTTTAAATTACTTATGCAGGTAATTCCAGTTTTTTAGGAGTACATTTATGCTTACACTTAAATTTGGCGGAACAAGTATGGGTTCTGCCCGCCGCATTCTTGACAGTGTGGAGATTATGTTGGGGCGTGCAAAGACTGACCGTATCAGCGTTGTAGTCAGTGCAGTAGCCGGTGTATCAAACAAATTGCAGGCAGCAATTGACGGGTGCATCACTGGCGGAGCCGCTCAGACTTTTGTAAGCGAACTTCGTTCAATCCATGCAGACATCTGCGCAGAAATAAAGTCTACTCTTGCTGATTTTGATACAGCCGGAGTTACAGCAAAAATAGAATCTCACCTAGCAGAACTTGAAAAGCTTTTGACGGGCCTTGCAACTTTCGGTGAATGTCCTGCCAGCGTTCATTGCCGCATCATGGGTATGGGAGAACTTATGTGTGCTCCTATCGTTGAAGCAGTAATCCTTGCAAAGAAGCAGAGCGTCCTTCTTCTTGACAGCCGCAAGTTCATCTATACAACAGGCGACCAGAAGGAAGGTGATCCTGACTATGCTCGCTGTTCGGAAGCTTTTGCTGCATACCGTGACGGTTCACAGTCGGCACAGATTCTTCTTTTCCCTGGATTCATCTGTTCTTGGATCGGCGGAACAGACGCAAAGCCTGTAATGGGCCTTCTTGGACGCAACGGTTCAGACTTCAGCGCAGCCATCGTGGGAGCATGCCTTGGTTCTTCAAAGGTAGAGTTCTGGACAGACGTTGACGGCGTTTATACAGCAGACCCACGCATCATCAAGGATGCAATTCTTGTTGACGACATGAGCTATGAAGAAGCAATGGAACTTTCCTTCTTCGGTTCAAAGGTTCTTCATCCAAAGACACTTTCTCCACTTGCAGCAAAGGGTATCGAAGCCTGGTCGTTGAACAGCCACAATCCATCTGCACGCGGAACAAGGATCGGAAAGGGACCTTTCGATACAAAGGAAACAGGACCTGTTCGCGGCATTTCTTGCCTCAAGGACTGTGCAATGGTTTCCGTAAGCGGTTCCGGAATGAAGGGACGCAAGGGAATGGCTACACGCATTTTCCAGGCAGTTTCAAATGCGGGGATTTCAGTTCTCCTCATTACTCAGTCTTCATCTGAATATACACTTTCTTTCTGCGTTCGCAAGGCTTTTGCAAATGAAGTTGTTGATGTCCTCAAAAACGAATTCGCCCTTGAAATCAGCACGAAGCTTGTAAACCCAATCGATGTTCGTAATGATGTTGCCATCGTTTCAATCATCGGTGATGCAATGAAGCAGAAGCGCGGTGTTGCAGGAACATTCTTTGATTCCCTCGCAAGCCGTGACATCAACGTTCTTGCCATTGCCCAGGGATCTGCAGAACGCTCAATCTCAGCAGTTATCAACGGAAGCGACGGTGACATGGCAGTTCGCGTTGTTCACCAGTTCTTCTTCAATACAGTTCAGTCAATCCAGGTTTATGCCTTTGGTGTTGGTACCATCGGCGGAACAATGGTGGACCAGATCCGCGACCAGTACAAGTCACTTCTTGAACAGGGCATCGATGTTCGCGTAATGGCAATTGCAAACATTGACGGAATGATTTTTGATGCAGAAGGCCTTGATCTTTCAGACTGGCGCAACCTGGTTAAGGAAAAGGGTAAGAAGACAAACCTTGATGAAATCCTTGAGTTTGTAAAGGAAACAAAGCCTCTCAACCCAATCTTTGTTGACTGTACGGCAAGCTACGATCTTCCTGAACGCTACCTTGATGTATTCAAGGCCGGCATGTCGATTGCAACACCTAACAAGCGTGCAAACAGCATGAGCATGGACTTCTACAAGAAGCTCCGTGAAACAGCAAACGAAATGCATGTTCGCTTCCTCTATGAAACAAACGTAGGTGCAGGTCTTCCAATCATCGATACTCTCCAGAACCTCTTTAAGTCTGGCGATAAGCTTACAGGCTTCAACGGAATCATGTCAGGTTCCCTTTCCTACATCTTCGGTAAACTTGATGAAGGAAAGAAATTCTCTGAAGCAGTTCTTGAAGCAAAGGAACTTCGCTATACAGAACCTGATCCACGCGATGACCTTAAGGGAACCGATGTTGCCCGCAAGGCCCTCATCATTGCCCGTGAAGCAGGAATGGAAATTGAACTTGAAGACATAGAAATGCGTTCAATCTTCCCTAAGGACTTCAACATCGAAGGTACAGTTGAAGAATTCCTCAAGAGACTTCCGGAACTGGACAAGTACTTTGATGACAAGATGGCAGCCCTCAAGAAGGAAAACAAGGTTCTCCGCATGGCCGCTTCAATCAAGGACGGAAAGGCTTCTGTAGGAATGCTGGAAGTTGGACCGGAAGATCCATTGTATACAGTTCGCGGCGGTGAAAACGCATTTGTATTCCACACAGCACGCTACACACCAATTCCACTTACAGTTAAGGGTTATGGTGCAGGTGCAGGCGTTACAGCAGCCGGTGTATTCGGTGATGTTCTCCGCCTCGTGAGCTGGAACCTCAGCAACTAAAATGAGTGCAGGCAATAAAAAGTCTCTCGCTGCATACTGCGGAAAACCGGGATGCAACGCAGAGGCTGCCGTAATCGGCTATTTCAATGATTCAGTTCAGCCTTTGCCTTTGAATTCCTTTGATGAAGTTTTTCAGCAGGTAACGGAAGGAAAGGCTGATTACGGAATGATCCCCATTGAAAATTCATTGGGTGGCAGCGTTTACCAGAATTATGATAACTTCAGGAAATACCCAGAGGTTTTCATTTCCGGGGCCATTGCCATCAAGATCAGCTACTGTCTTCTTGCCGTAAAAGGTTCTAAAATCGAAGACATTAAGAAGGTTTATTCCCATCCCCAGGCTTTGCTCCAGACCAGCAGGTTTTTGAGCAGCCACAAGGAGTGGCAGCAGATTGAAGCTTACAATACTTCCGGGGCAGCCCTTTTTGTTTCTGAAACAGGATCAAAGGATAATGCTGCCGTTGCAAGTGAAGTAAATGCAACAATATATAAACTTGATGTTCTTGCAAAGGGAATTGAAGACGATCCTAACAATTTCACGCGCTTTGTCGTAATTACAAAGGAACAGAAAACAACTGAAGATGCCCACATGGCAAGTTTCATGTTCAAGGCAAAGCATGAACCTGGATCCCTTTACAAAATTCTTGGAGTACTCAACGACTTCGGAACTAACCTTACGCGCCTTGAAAGCCGTCCAATTCCAGGTCGTCCATGGGAATATCAATTCTATGCTGATGTTGACTTAAAAAGTGTCAGTGGTCAGCCTGATGGATATGTGAAAAAAATTATTGAAAAATTAAAAGAAAAAGCAGAAGAAGTTCGACTTTTGGGTGTATACTCTGAAGTAGGACGATAATGTTACTTGGAGGAATAAAATGGAAAAATATGTACTTTCAGTTCTTGTAGAAAACCACGCTGGTGTTCTTAGCCGTGTATCAGGTCTTTTCAGCCGCCGCGGTTACAACATCGACTCTCTCGTAGTTTGTGAAACAGCAGATCCAGACAAGTCTCGCGCAACAATCGTTGTCAGCGGTGATGAATATATTCTTGAACAGATAAAGAAACAGCTTTCAAAACTTGTTGAAGTAATTTCCATCGAACACTGCGAAAAGTCTGAAACATGCCAGAGAGAAATGGCACTCATCAAGGTAAAGGCAAGCGGTGAACAGCGTGCAGTCATCATTGAAACCTGCAACATTTTCCGTGCTCACATCGTTGATGTTTCTGAAAATGCCCTCATTGTAGAAGCAACAGGTAGCGAAGACAAGATTGATTCCCTCATCCGTCTTCTTGAACCATTTGGAATCCTTGAACTCCTTAAGTCTGGTCTTGTTGCAATGGACCGCGGAAGCAAGATCATCAAATAATTTATTTTTTGATTTTAATCCATTTGTCATCAAACAACTGCCAGCTGTTTTCTTTTATGATTGCAGTTGCAGTTCTGAATATGCGTTCCTTTTTTGGGAACGCATTTTTTATTTCTTCAGGCAACATGAAAGTTGGCATGTCCGTTTTGCCTGCTGTTCTGGCAAAAGGAATTGCAAGGTTTAATTTAGTTCCGTTTCCTTCTAGAATAAGTGGAAATACAGCCAGTTCTCTTTCTGCTTTTGGAAAGCCAATGGTGCATGAAATTATTTTCCGCGGAATAGTTTCTTCCGTAAAGGCATATAACGGATACTGTGGGTAAACCAGTGTTTCCTTTTCTAAAAGAGAAATGATTTTCTTTTGAATCCCTGCAAGGAAAAACAAAGTGTCCTTGTGTGCAACGATTGCTTTCATACTTAGGAACAGTGTAGAGCATTTGAAAGAAAAAGTGTAGAATAAAAATTATGAGAAGATTGGTCACTGTTATTGAAGCATTTTTACTTTCATTGCTTTTTGTTTTCACCTCATGCACCTATAAGGTTCAGCCATCTGTTCTTGCAATGAACGGTGAAAACTTCAGTGCCCTCAATAAAACTGCCGTAAAATCAAAGGCCGATGGCAAAAGAAATAAATTCCTCTGCTATGGTTTTTCAAAAAATCAGATTGCTCATTTTAAGAATGCTGTTTATAAAAATACGGCTGCAGCTCTTTCGGTTAGAATTAACTTTGATTCAAAAGGAAAACCAAAACTTCCTGAATACCCTTATGCCCTGGGATTTCTTTATGAAGAGGATTTTGCTCTAATTGGCAGCGATGAAGGAAAGTTGCTTTCAAGACATCTTTTTAAGGGGGACTATCTTGAATGTCAGAAAAATAATTTCAGGATCTCTTTTTCAGTTTCATCATCACAGGACATACCGTGTGGTTTTTTTGTCTATACAACAAAACCTGCAACCGTTTCTGAATTCAGAATTACTGAAGCTAAAATCGGGTGGGACAACAGCACTGAAGTACCTGTTTTTGCCTGTGGTGCCGACGGTGGTGTTGTAACCTGGAATTTTTCTTCTGTTGATTTTTCTTCTGCAAAAAGCCTTTTCCCTACAGAAAATTCATTTAAGAAGGTTATGCCTAAAATTGAGGTTGGACTTTTCCCATTGGAAGACAATGGAACCTGGAAAAAGCAGATGGCGGTGGGGCTTGATTTCTGCGGTGAAAAAATAGATGTTCGTCTTCAGAAAAAACAGGAGAAGATAATGCTTCAGACTGGAGCATTAAGAAAAGGTTATGCAGAAGTTCATGCAATCAATCATCCCGAACTTGTATCTTCAATGATGCTTACGGCAAACAATCCGTCCCTTTCAAAAAATAAATTTTCAAAGGTTCTGGCTCCACTTAAAACTGATCTTGGCCTTGTCATGGACTGGCCACAGGGGAACTGGCGTGTGGAAGATTATGAGCTTTACCAGTGGTATCAGTTCCCTGAAGTTCTTTTCTTTGATTTTGCAAACTATAAGATTCAGAATCAGTTCTTTACTCGCCTTGCATATTTTGTAGAAAAAGCAGGTTACAAGGGTACTCTTGTCGGCAATGATTTTGTTGAAAACAAGCACGGCTACAATGCCCACGATTATAAGGCAGAGGATCTTGCTGCATTCTTTACTACTGCTGAAATTCAGGAATTTACTCTTAACGAAAGGGAATATCTTCTCCGGGAAATTCTTGAAACAAACAAAATAATCATAAAGAATTCAGATGGAACTTATAAAGCTGGAAAGGGAGCTGTCATTTCCATTTGCCGCGAGTCACCGAGATACTTGCGTTATACTTTCCTGGCTCACGAAAGCTGGCATGGAATTTACTTTATCGATGAAGATTTCAGAAATTTGGTTTCCGCCTGCTACAATATGTTTGACCCGGATTCAATGGAATTTCTGAAGACTTTCTGGGAAACTCAGCCTGGTCTTGGCTATGACCGCAGTGATGAATACCTAATGCAGAATGAATTCATGGCATATATAATGCAGCAGAGTTTTTCAAATATTGCACCTTACTTTCTTCAGGTTGCAGGCCGCGGTTCAGTAAACAGAATCCAGAAGGAAGGGGCTGCCTATATCCGCAACACAGGAGCCCAGGCCTTTGTTGATGCCGGACAGATTCTGAATGATTACGCCTTTGAACAGTGGGGACTTGCATGCGGAAGAGTTTCCCTCATGATCCGCGAATAATCTTTAAGTCAAATCAATATTGAACTGTTTTTCGCTTTCAATTGTTCCTGGTGCTCCGTGTCCTGGGAAAATGATTGTCCTGTCTGGAAGTGTAAAAAGTTTGTCCTTGATTTTACTGCAGAGAAGTTTCTTTGAGTACTGACTTGAAGTGCTTCCCGTTTCTCCAGGAATCAACGTGTCTCCGGTAAAAAGAATTTCTCCGATCTTGTAAACCATGCTGTCAGGTGAATGTCCGGGAATGGAAAAGAATTCAACATTGAGGTCTGCAATTCTTGTCATTCCGTCACCGTTGATGATGGAAGAATTCATTCCGTAAGTTTCTGAATCAGCTGCATATACTGTAGCGTCGTAAATCTTTGTAAGGGTCCTTAATCCTTCGATGTGATGTTTATGGTTGTGGGTAATGAGGATTGCAACCAGTTTGTAACCGCCGTCCTCAATTTGCCTGATGATTTCAGTAGTAATTTGACCTGGGTCTACAATGATTGCTTCCATTACGTTTGGATCATCGTTGACGATTACGTAGGTATTTGTGAAGCCTTCAATGCAAAGATGAAAATAAACTTTCATAGTGTGTCCTCTCCTGTAATGCTGAAGTCTTCTATGAGGCCACCTTTGTTTCTGTCTATGAGGGCTTCCCTTGTGTTTGAAAGTTTAAAGGAAACTTTTTCCCTTGCTGAATTATAGAAAATCGTTTTCTTAAGGTTGCAGTCCTGCATGGATGTATTCATCAAAATAGCCTTGATGAACCTGCTGTTGTAAAGATCAGAATTGTCAAAACTACACTGGTACGAAGTTATTCCGTTGAAGTTGTTGTGGATAAGGTCACTGCCGGTAAGAACAAGATGAACGAATTTTGCTCCTGAGAAAGACGAGAACTGAATGTTGCTTTTGATGAAATCACAGTCTGTAAAAGTTGCAAAATCCATCATGCACATTCTGAGCCTGATATTCTCGGCGTGGACATTCGTGAAAAGTACATGCTGAAAGTTGCAGCCGTAGAACTTTTTGTCCGTAAGGTCCATTCCCTGAACTGTAATTCCGTATGCATTCAATCCAACAATTTTGTCGTGAGACTCTATGAACTTCTTTAGATGGGCAAGATATGCTTTTTTGTCTTCTGTGTGTTCAAAGCAATAGCCTGGTTCATCTGTAATTTCATTGTCGTTGAAAGATGATAGGGCAGGTTTTTTGCATTCAGGACACTGACATTTGTTGATTGTAAACATAGGGAAATGTTATGTTATTGATAAGAAATAGTCAAATGAATATTATTTAAGTCATGTGCTGGAAATGCAAGAATAACATTGAAATTGAAACTATAAGCAGAACTTCTGAATGTCCTGTTTGCCATGCAGACCTTCATTCCTGCAAAAACTGTAAGTTCTACTCTCCTGGCTGTCATTTCGATTGCCGTGAAAATATTGATGAAAACATTGTGGATAAGGAAAGGGCCAATTTCTGCGATGCCTTTATGGTAAAGAGAGAATTCAATGGAGCTGATGGTATTAATTCACCTGCAGATGATAAAAAAGCAGCTGCAAAAAGTGCCTTTGATGCATTGTTCGGCATTTAGGATTTTTTATGAAGAATGTAATTGATTTTGCTTTTCTTGACAGCGGAACGGGAGGAATTCCGTACATGCTTTTGCTTAAGGAAAAATCTCCTGAAAGCCGGTGTGTGTATCTTGGTGATACGGTTCATTTCCCTTATGGAGAAAAATCCTTTGAAGAAATTGTTCGGTGTTCTTCTGAAGCCATAGATACTATCGTAAAAAACTGGAATCCTCGAGCTGTAATAATTGCCTGCAATACCATTTCCGTTACCGCTTTGGATGAACTCAGAAAACTTCATCCTGATCTTCCTATAATCGGTACTGTTCCTGCCATCAAGCTTGCCGCAAAAGTTTCCCTCAATAAAAAAATCGGTTTTCTTGCGACAAATGCTTCCGTTAACCACAAGTATTCAGAAAAGCTCATAGAAGATTTTGCAAGTGACTGCACCGTATTTAAAAGGGGTGATCCAGAATTGATTGATTTCATCGAGCATAAATTGTTTACAGCCTCAAGAGAAGAAAAAATTGAAGCTGTAATGCCCGCTGTAGAATATTTCAACAGCAATGGATGCGACACCATAATTCTTGGATGCACTCACTTTACCCACATGGCCAGGGAGATTGAAGAAGCCTTTGCCTCAAAAAGTTGGAAAAAGGTTTTTGTAGTGGACAGCCGCGATGGGGTTTCAAACCATGCCCTTGATGTCATAAAGACAGCACCTGAAAAGGAAGGAAGAAATAATCTTCCTGAAGACATGACCTTCTTTGTTACAAGCCTAAAAGGGGATGCTGACAGAACCGAATATGAGACTCTTTGCAAACGCTTCAATATTCCTTTTGGTGGCTGCATAATTTAATTTACTGTTTTCTTCAGTTTTCACCTTGTAGTTTTAATGAAAAAAAAAGTATTATTTGTCATATTAACAGGAGATGTTATGAAAAGAATTTTTGCTTTAGCAGTTTCAGTTATGGCAGCATCTGTGGTGTTTGCAGGTGGTGTTGACAACAAAACAAACCTCAACGCAGGCTACGAAAGAAACCCAAGCCGCAATACAGAATGCAAGAGGCCAGAAGCCGTATTCTATAACATTGGCGGCATTTCTTTCATGGACGATGGTCTTTATGTTGAAGCTGGTGATCAGCTTGTTTTCAAAAACTATGCAAATAAGCTTGATTTTCCATCGTTCAATGCTCTTGGAATCAATAAGTCTTATGAAGACAACAGATTGGTATATCTTTATCCAAACGCAGAAGTAGTTTACAAGAAGGGTGATTCTGCAGTCTTCTTTGGTTTTGGCGTTTTTGGTGGTGGCGGAAACCTTGAATACAATGATGGTACAGCTGCAACTGGTCTTGCATTTGCCGGCAAGGCAATGAAGTCAGGTCTCAATACAAATGCAGGAAAACTTTTTGCAAACATTGCAAAGAACCATAGCCTTGATGTTTATTCAGTTCAGCTTGGTGAAATCATCGGTCTTTCTACAAAGGTTTTGGACAACCTTTCACTTGCTGTTGCAGCCCGCTTTATGCACGGTACTCAGTCAATTGAACTTTCAAGCCCTTATCTCGCAATGATTAATGGCGGAAGTGATACAGTCGGATACAAGGCTGACGGATACAGTGTTGGTGCAATGTTCGGTATTCACTACAAACCAACGGAACTCATGGACATCAGTGCACAGTACCAGTCGATTACAAGACTTAACTATGAATATCATTCTTTCAAAGGACAGTATTCTGTAATCAAAGAAATTATTACAAATGAAAAGGATTCTTTTGCAAACGACCTTCCTGCTGTTCTTAACCTTGGTTTCGGATACCAGATTCTTGAAGACCTTTATGCAAGCACAAGCATCAACTATTACTTCAACAGATTTGCTACTATGGAAAGTCCGATGGACGGTTCAAAATACGATTACGGAAATTCTTTTGAAATAGCATTGGGTGCAGATTATCAGATTAACAGCTGCCTTATGGTAAGTGCCGGTATTTCTTACGGTACAAACGGAACTAAGTCTGATACAAACAATATTTTCAGTCCAGTTCTTGATAGTCTTGCCTTCGGAACAGGTTGTGAATACAAAATTACTGAAAAGATAGCCCTCACAGGTTCTTTCATGTACTGCAAGTACTTTGACCAGGATTACAACGTCAGTGGTTATCCAACAACCCTTTCAAAGAATGTAGTTCTTGTTGCATTCGGCGTTACATGCAAACCTTTTTAAGGAAAGAAAGTGACGGATTGTCGTTTATTCAATGTTTAAAAGCGTCAATATTATTTTCCGCGCCTTCAGATGCAGTGCAAGTGTAATTTCAAAATAAGTGTCATCGATGAAAGAGGTTGGGTTCAGGTTATAGCAGACATTCCTGATTTCTGTAATCGTTTCCCTTGAAATGCGGGCTCTTTCTTCGTCAACTCCTTTGTAGATTTCAGTATTGAGTCTTTTTGATTCCCTTGTCTGATGTTCTTTGGAATAATATAACGTGATGATGGAAATTGCGGTAAAGAAAAAGACGGAGAAAAGAATGATGAATAAATTCGTGTTTCTTTGTGCTGAGCTTTGGATTGAAATAAGTTCGAAGGCAAAATGTTTTATGCTTTTTGAAATTTTCAATGAATCCTGCCGCAACAGTAAAAATGGAGTCCATATAGAAAGGAATCTTAAGTATTCCAACAGCAATGCTGTTTATCATAAGATTCATGAGACCAAAGAAAATGCCGTAGACTATCTGTACCGCATGGGAGTTTTTTTTAAGGAATAGTTAAATACGTTCATATTATGATTATAATCTAAAGATGGTAAAAAAGAGGAATTAAAAAAAGAAGGCTGTCCAATAAGTTCAAAAAGTGTCATTTTCGATCTTGACCCGAAAATCCATTTAATTGCAATACAAGAGATTGCCGTGTCGAGCACGGCAATGACTCATGCTTATTGGTCATCCCCTTTTTTATATCCTTTCGGATTCATATTATTTTAACTTTGCAGCAATAGCATCAATGAAAGCCCATGAATCAAGAACCTGTTTTGCAGGTGGGTTTGCTAGGCGTGCAAGGTCACCTGTCATTGTTCCTTCTTCGATTACATCGAGGGTTGCCTTTTCAAGCTTCTTTGCAAAATCTACGAGTTCTGGTGTTCCGTCAAGTTCACCGCGCTTTGCAAGTGCTCCTGTCCATGCGAAGATTGTAGCAACAGGGTTTGTAGATGTCTTTTCGCCCTTGAGGTAGCGGTAGTAGTGCTTCTGAACTGTTCCGTGGCTTGCTTCGTATTCAAAGTTTCCGTCAGGGCTTACGAGGACAGAAGTCATCATTGCAAGACTTCCGCATGCAGAGGCTATCATGTCGCTCATAACGTCACCGTCGTAGTTCTTGCATGCCCAGAGGATTCCGCCTTCATGCTTCATGATGCGTGCAACACAGTCATCGATGAGAGTGTAGAAATATTCGATTCCTGCAGCATCAAATTTTGCCTTGAATTCTTCGTCGAAAATCTTCTGGAAGATTGCCTTGAAGTTTCCGTCATAAGTCTTTGAGATTGTGTCCTTTGTGCCAAGCCATACGCTGATTTTCTGGTCAAGGGCGTAGTTAAAGCAGCAGCGTGCAAAGCTTTCGATTGACTTGTCCATGTTGTGGATGCCCTGAAGAATTCCAGGTCCCTTCATCATCTGGATTGTCTTGCGGATTTCTGTTCCGTCTTCACCTGTAAAAACAAGTTCAGCCTTACCAGCACCTGGTACCTTGATTTCGCAGTTCTTGTAAACATCACCGTAAGCATGACGGCCAAGGACGATTGGCTTCTTCCAGCTTGTAACGCAGCACTGGATGTTGTTTACGAAAATAGGTGCGCGAAAAACTGTACCGTCAAGTTCCTCGCGGATAATTCCGTTTGGTGAACGGGTAAGCTGCTTGAGGTTGTATTCCTTTACGCGTGCTTCGTTTGAAGTGATTGTTGCACACTTAACGCCAACATGAAGTCTCTTGATTGCTTCTGCTGCAGCATAAGTAATCTTGTCGTCGCTGTCGTCTCGGCTTTTGAGTCCAAGGTCATAGTATTCAGTCTTGAGGTCTACGAATGGTTCAAGAAGTTTTTCCTTGATTACTGCCCAAAGAACGCGAGTCATTTCATCGCCGTCGAGTTCTGCGATAGGGTTCTTCATTTCAATCTTAGCCATATAAATCTCCTGTATATCTTATATGTTACCTGTTTATTTCAAACAAGAATTACCGTTGTAGTCGAGGTCTGTAAGAATCTCGTTGTGGTCTTCAAAAACTGCAACCGTGTGTTCTTCGTGGCAGCTCCAGCTTCCGTCTGCAGTAACGACTGTCCATTCGCTTCCGTCTTCAATTTCAACATCAGCAGTTCCTTCGTTAATCATTGGCTCGATGGCAAGAACCATGCCTGCCTGAATGCGAGGGTTAGGACCAGCAGAAGGGCAGTTGGGAATGCTTGGGTCTTCGTGAACTCCGATTCCAACGCCGTGCCCGCAGTAGTCATAAACTACGCCGTAGTGGTTTTCTTCTGCACAGATTTTGTACACTGCATTTGCAATGTCACTTACCCTGTTGCCTTTCTGGCATGCCGCTATTCCAGCCATAAGGCTTTCCCTTGTAACGCGGCAAAGCTTCTGGTGAACAGGCTTTACGTTTCCAACAAGAACAGTGTGTGTGCTGTCGGAAATGAATCCGTTAAGGTTTATGCCAATGTCCAAAGAAACAAGGTCACCGTCCTTCACAATTCTTTTTCTTGATGGTACTCCGTGAATGACCTGGTTGTTGATGCTGATGCAGGCACATCCAGGAAAGTTTTCTTCATACCATGCAGGAACTCCGCCAAACTTGCGTACGAAGTCGCAGCACCAGTCGTCAATTTCCTTTGTGCTGATTCCAGGCTTTACCCTTGGAATGATTTCGTTGAAAAGGTCTGCCAGAAGGTGGCAGCTTTTTCTGATTCCTCTAATCTGATCTTCGTTTTTTAAGATAATCATCTATATGCTCCATATTTTATTACAAAGTATTTTTCTGTTATTGTAATTTTTAGAACCTTTCTTACCTGCCTAATTTTACAGCCTCTTCCTTGCAGCGTCCCGCCGTAAAACTGTCTCCGATTTTTTCATAGGCATTTGCCATTTTCAAAAGGAAGAATGCATCATCTTCTTTTCCAAGGTTCAGGTCCAGTGCTCTTTCCCAGGCATCGATGGCAAGTTCCGGACTGCAGGCTTCTTCTATATTGTTGCGGAGTACATGTCGTGCAAGGCTGAGTACTTCAGGAAAGAAATGCCTGAAGTAACTGAAAGAATATTCCATCTTGATTATCTGCTCAAGAAGAATGACTGCATCGTAGTATTCCTGCCTCAGGACAAGTTCTTCTGCAAGAATGAATCCAAAATCCATGAAGTCTTTCCTGATGAGCCAGTAGGAAAGTCGGAAGTTTGGATGCTCCATGTTCATCCTCTTGAATTCTGCAACGGCTTCATCGTCGTTGTTGTGGAGAAGGTCGAAGAGAATGAGCTTTGCACGGCTTTCATCGTCAGTGCGTTCCGAAAGCCATTTTCTGTAATCAAATTTTTTGTAGCCGGATTTATTCCTGAATGGATTTTCCGTGTAAGTGTTGTGAGACTGTTTGAAGGAGTAAGATTCGTCAAAAAGCTGGCGTGCCTTAAGGTCGGATAAAGTTTCGTAGGCTGACTTCAGTTCGCGGAATTCCCTAGAATCCTGTCCCGTAATGTCAGGGTGAAGAAGCTTTGCTTTTTGTCTGAAGGCGTGCTTTATTTCTGCCAGTGTGGCATTGTGAGGTACGCCCAGGATTTTGTAACAGTCTTTCATTCTTTATCGTCCTATATAGTAGTGATTTTAAGGGATTTTGAAAATATAGGCAGAAAGAAAATGAAAGGCTATCAAAACTCCCTAGATTATGAAGATTTTGCTGTGCAAGAGAAGTTCGTTGCCCGTTTCGGTAATAAGGACATCGTTTTCAAGTCGAACTCCACCCAGTTCAGGATCGTAAAGACCAGGTTCCAGGGTGATTATGTTTCCAGGAATAAAAGTCTTGTCCTTTGGGGCTCTCTTGCTTACGAAAGGTGCTTCGTGAATCTCAAGCCCTGTTCCGTGACCAAGACCGTGGGGCATGTTGCGGCCTGCCTCTGCAAAAATCTGGTCAGCTTTTGCTACTGCATCGGATATTTTCATCCCAGGCATGTAAAGCTTGCGGCATTCGTCGGCTGCAGTTTGAACCAAGTCCAGAAGTTTCTGCTGTTCTGCGGAAGGTTTGTTTGCAACTGTGATTGTACAGTCGCTTGCATAGCCTTCATAGCATACTCCGTAGTCAAGGATTGAAAGGCCTTTGCTTGCCCATAGTCCGCCTGTGTATCCCGGAAAGGCGTGGATTGCAAAACTGCGGGCAGGACCTGCTGCAAGGGTATCGAAACTTGTTCTTTCAGCTCCCTTTTCGCGAAGGTAGCGTTCAACAAAGAGGGCCACATCCATTTCTGTTGTGAACTTTCCGCTTTTTACGCCGTCCATGATTATGAGGGTCATGTCATCTGTAATTGCACAGGCTTTTTTAGTGCATTCGATTTCGTAAGAATCTTTTACAGCCCTCATGTTGCGGACAAAGTTGTGGACGCTGTCTTCCTTAAGCTGAATGTCCCAGTCCTTAAGTTCTTCCCTGTATTTGGCATACTGGCAGTATTGGGTTTCCTCGCAGAAAGCAATGACACTGCCTTTTTCATAGGCGTATGAAGAAAGGAGTTCTACAAGAGCTTTGGCATAGTTGCGCTCGTATTTTGTAGAGGGAATTATCTGGTCTGCGTGGGCCCTTTCCTTTGCAAGGTTTTCGTCCCATGGAATGAGGATGCTGTTCCCGTCGTCGGTAATGAGGAGGAGGGCATCTGTTGGATGTCCCGTCAGATACCTTAGGGCAGGTTCGCGACGGTCTTCGCTGTCTTCAAAAACTGCGGCCTTGATTCCCTGTTCCTTCATGTAGGCTGAAACTTTATCTCTTCTTGTTCTATATAAAACGTCAAAATCCATGGTCCGTCCCCCTGGTCACTAAAATGCTATTTCTATCTTCTTTTTATTTTTCCTGCTGCGGCCTTTACGATTCCGTCTTTTGTTGCAAAAAGCAAAATTATTCCGACAATTCCAAAAACTGCGGCGGTTGCGGCAACCGGAATTCCGTGGCTGACGATTCTTGTGTGCCCAGCAAAGAATCCGATGACAGCATCCTTCATAAAGTAAACCGGAACCGAAGCTATCAAAGAAAAGACTGCAATCTTAAGGGTGTAGGCAATAATTGATTTTACAAGTTTTCCGACTTCAATTCCCTTTGTCTTTTTAAGGAAGAAGAAAAGAACTGCTGTGTTTACTGCGCTTGCAGTTGTCAATGCGATGGCAATTCCGCGTCCCTTGTAATTTCCGGCAAGCAGGGAAGCAAGGGTGATGTTGACCGCAAAGTTTACAAGGCCGGCTATTGTTGGGCTTTTTGTATTCTGCTGTGCATAGAAGGCAGGACTTACAATTCTGTTTACGGCAATGAAGAAAAGGCCGATTATGTGGAAATTGAAAACTTCCATGGTCATCTTTACTGAATCAGCGTTGAATTTTCCGCCTGAGAAAATAAGGCTGATGATGTTTTCGCTCATGAGGAGTGAATAGAAGGTGATTGGAACTGCAATGAGGGCCATGATTTTAACCGACTGTCCAAGAAGTCCGTTGAAGTTGTCCCATTCCTGCTTCTTTGCATATCCCGTAAGGTCTGGAAGGATGATTGTTCCGATGGTTACGGCGCAGATGCCAAGGATGAGTTCCTGAAGCCTTAGAGAATACTGGAGGCTTGAAACAACGCCTTCTCCGGCTCTTGTTGCCAGGGCAGAAGAAACGATGTCGTTGATCTGGTAGCCCGCCATCCCTATGATTGTTGGACCTACAAGGGCCAGAACTTTTTTTGTCCCCGCATTCGTAAAGGCTTTCTTCAAGGTTGTAAAGGTAATGCGCCAGTTGTTTTTCAATACGAAAGGAAGCTGAAACAAAGCCTGAACTGTTCCGCCGGTAATTACACCGATGGCCATGGCGCGGGCAGGGTTTGCGGTCCATCTTGAAAGGATGTAGGTTGCCGCAATTACAATGGTATTGAAAAGAATCGGTGTAAAGCCTGAAGGTGAAAAAATCTTGAGGCCATTCAATATTCCCTGGAAAAATGCTGCAATGGAGATTACCACAAGGTAGGGGAACATGATTCTTGTAAGGATAATGGCTTCGTTCATTGCTACAATGTCTTCCGTAGAATAGAAGATTTTGAGGATAAATGGAGTCAAAGCCATTCCGATTGAAACGAAGCAAACGGTAAGGAAGGAAACGAGGGTAAAGGTTGCCTTTACAAAATCTTCTGCCTCTTTCTTTCCTTCAGTAGTGTTGGAGTCTTCAAGATAGTTCTTGAAGGTTGGGATGAAAGCAACTGAAATTGAATTTTCTGCAAAAAGCCTGCGGAAAAGGTTTGGAATCATGAAGGCGATTCCGAAAGCATCGGAAAAGGCACTTGTACCAAGAAAGCGGGCCTTTGTCATTTCGCGGATGAGGCCGAGGATTCTGGAAAGTAAGGTAAGGACTGAAAGGGAAAGGCCTTTCGCAAGCAGTGATTTTTGTTTCATTTTTTCATAATATCCAACTAAAAAGAAAAAATCAAACTAAAGAAATATATCACCAAAACCTGCTCCCGCAAGGAACCGTGCCAGGCCTGCTCCGGTGCGCCCTTCGGTTGCAAGTCGCAGTTTGTCACGAACCCTTTCTGCGCAGGTTTTGGTGAGGACTGTCTATGGCTGTCTTTCTGTTTCAGTAGGAAAATGAAACAAAAAAGTATAGCGAGGAGAGGAAATCATGTAAAAATTTATGATTTATAGAAAAATCTTGAAAAATGTTTACAATGAGTTTAAAATTAGGGCTTGGGTTTTATGGGAGGATATCTTGTGCAAGTTGGATTTTAAAAAATTAAAGTCATTTGTAAAGCCAGTTAAATTCAAAACGGGAAAAAAGTATCACTTCAAGTTTTTTCAGTATGTAGGTGATACTCCTATTCTTCCTATTAAATGGAAGATTCTTACAGTCTTTATCATAATGATTCTTCTTTCTACTTTCTCAACGAATCTCATTACTGTAATGCTATCGCAGAGAGAGACAATCAAAAAGTCCAATGTTGTTCTCGTTGATAAACTTGTTGAACTGTACAATGTCTGCAATACGCAGAAGGAAGTCGAAAAATATTCTAAGCAGACGAGTGCTTGTCTTGCTTCCATAGCAGAGAGCGCCATGACAGGTTTCGAAGACGGAGAAAGAAACAGTGTTGCATTCGGCATGGACATGAACGGAATTATCCTTTTCTTTGCTTCTCCAAACAAGGAATTGTCCTGGACAGTTTTCAGGGACAAGAAAACCCTTTCGCAGATTAATAAACCTTTGGATGAAAGAAATTCTTTCCTTGACACCATGAGGAAATCACTTGAAGAAAACGGTGCAGGGATAAGGGAAATAGAAGATAAACTTTCGGCAGAAAGAAAAAATCTTGGAAAACTTCCTATTCAGGGTGCCATTACTTTTGAATCACCTGAAGGAAAATTATATAACGGCGTATACAAGTATCATGAGGAATGGAGAATGTACATTGTTCGCGCCAATAAAGCAGATGATGCAAAAAGAGAAATGTACCGCGTCATCATAATCATTGCTGCCCTTACGATCTGCATTGCAGGTTTCTTCGTTTACATGGGAACAAAGATTTTTGACGGACTTCTGAAAAACATCGGCAGATTTTCAAGCCAGATGTACGACATGCAGCAGAACCAGGTTCTTGTTCCTCTTGATATTGAAGGTGCTCCAAACGATGACATTACCTATCTTGCGGCAAACTTCAATCGCCTTTCTTCAACAATAAACAACTTGCTTCACATCTTCCAGAAATTCGTTCCTGAAAATGTAGTAAGGAAAGCTCATCAGCAGCAGGAAATCAAGCTGGAAGGTCGCCAGAGGGAACTTACGATTCTTTTCAGCGACATCAAGAGCTTTACTTTCCGTACTGAAGTTTTGGGAAACGACATTATCGGACTCCTTAACGTTCACTATGATTCTGTAATCAAAAAGGTAAGCGAACACAACGGTATCATCGGTTCCATCATCGGTGATGCCATTCTTGCAAGCTATGGAATTGAAGAAGGTGTTCTGGACAACAAGTCTTTCGGGGCAATCAAGTCGGCATGGGAAATTACGGCAGTAACTGCAGAACTCAGGCGCAAGATGTCCCTTAGACGTCAGGTAATGGAACAGAAAAAGCCCCTTACAGAAACGGAAGAAAAAGTTTATCAGGCTGTAATGCTTGATGTTGGTGTCGGCATTGACGGCGGAAATGTCTTCTATGGAAACATCGGTTCTTCTGAACGAATGGCAAATACTGTAATCGGCGACAATGTAAACTCTGCATCCCGTCTTGAAGGCCTTACAAGAATCTATAAGGTTCCGGTAATTGTTAGCGAATATATTCGAGATGATGCAATGCAGGATCCAGAAGCAAAAATCCGCTATGAATTTTTTGAGCTTGATACGGTTCAGGTTAAGGGAAAAACAGAAGGCGTTAAGATTTACATTCCAATCGACAAGGATTGTCCTGCATCTGACTGGAACTATGAAATACTCAAGCCAAAATTTGAAATATTTGAAAAGGGCTTGAAGGCATATTACGATGGCGACTGGAAAACTGCCCGTGCTGAATTCAAAAGGAGCGAATTGCCGTGCGCAGAAGTTTTCCTTGAAAGAATGGGACTTAAATCGGCACCAGCTGGATGGAGTGGAATATGGACAATGACAACAAAGTAGAAGGTTCTGAAGCAAAAACAAAGGTAAGAAAGCCTCGCAAATCGGTAGAACAGAAGGCTAAGGAATCCATTCTTGCTGCAGCAGAAGAAGTTATTTCAAAAGAAACAAAAGCCGTACCTGCATCAGATTTACCTGCAGTTGTTTATGGTCAGGATGTTGTTCATAAACAGGTTTCCGTTCTTCTTGAAAATGAACTTACGCGCATATCAAATGACGACCAAAAAAAGTTTTTTGACATGGAAACTGAATATGCAAAGGCAAAGAAAAACAGCCTGCGCTTTGCATGGAAGAACATGTGGAGCAGACTTTTTCTTTGTGTAATGGTTGTTGTTGCAATCACAATAGTTCTCAGTCTCATTGTTCACCATAGCAATAAAAAGATTCCTGTCAATGTAAAGGGTTTTGATAATGTAAAGCTTACGGAACTTCTTGATGATGTTGATAAAATCGAAAGTCAGATTAAAGACGCAGAATCAAGAATGGCCGAATATGAAACAAAACGCTCTGAAGAAATCCAGAGGGTTGAAGATGCATACACTGCCGAAAAGAACAGGATTGAAAAAAACTATTCCCAGAACATGGCTGATGCTGAAAGAAAATATTTCAATGAAAACAGGAAACTTGAGGCAAAAAAGACAACCGGCTGGATGGAAGGAAGAAACAAGACTAAGGACATTGAAAAAAACAAAACCAAATATAATGAATCTGTTGCTGCCATGAAAAAGAAACGCAACGATTCTCTTGCTATCTGCCGCAATAAATATAAGAATGATCTTGCACAGGCAAAGAGTCTTTACAAGACGGAAATAAACGACTGCCTGAGTACCATCAACAGACTTAAGGAAGACAGGTACAGGTTTGACAGTGATAAGGTTCAGCTTGAAGCTGAATATGACGGAAAGTTGAAGGACAAGGACATTCTCCACAAAAGGGAAATGGATGACTTGCAGACAAAATATGAAGAAGAACTTCTTCGTCAGAAAACCGAATACGAAAATCGTCTTGCAGCCGCAGCAAAGTTGCTTGAGGATACAAAGGCTGAGGATCTTGCCCGTGAAAACAACAGGGTAGCTGACACTATCAACAGCTATGACCCAGCTTTGTTAAAGGACAGCAGGACTAAGAAAATCGTAAAGTCTGCGGCTGGTTTTGAGTATGTTGCGGGTACAAGTGACAGGGTTGGGTATGTTCCAAACGAAAGTGCATCTGAACTTTTCAAACGGTCATTGAAGACTCAGAAAGAATATTATGATGACCTTTCTTATTTGGCTTCCGTATACGAGCAGTTCCCTCACAAGGAAAACAGGGCAATCATTACTTATGTAAATGCTATGAAATCTTTGGCGGGCAAAGCAGGAAACGAAATCTATGTTTCCAGCGTAAATGAAGTCAACAGAATCATTGATGAAAAGAATTCAATTGTTCAGGACAAGAACAACATTCAGTATAACTTCAACAAGATTCTTGAATCCATGTGCAGGGAAAAATGCGGAACTGTTACTCCTGACGCTGTGGTTTCTTCGATTTCTGAAAAAGCATATAATGTCTATGTAAGCGAAAACAGGCGCAACTTTTTCACCAGAGAAGCAAACAGGGGTAAAATATTCCCTTGTACGCTTTACAGGGAAGGACAAAAAGTTGCCGTTGCTCGCGTAGAATTTAAAGAATACGGAAAATATTATCTTTCAAATATCACACCGGATGGAAACAACAAGGTTGGCATCGGTGACCGCATAGTTTTGGAAGAGCCTTTTGCACAATGATGAAAGAAAAGGAAAGACTTGATAAAATTCTTGCCAACAGCGGTTTTGGTTCAAGACGCGATGTAAAGCGTCTTGTTCGCTTTGGCGAAGTTCTTGTAAACGGTGAAAGAATCCGTGATCCTGAATACCATATTGATGTTGATAACGATGAAGTTGTCATTAATGGCGAACCCCTGGAAATTGAAAAGCATTCATATTTCATGATGAACAAAGCCAGTGGTGCTGTCTGTTCTACAAAAAGTGACCGCCACCAGACGGTCTATGAATTCCTTGCAGAAGCCGACAATCAGAAAAGACTTGGCGGCTCATTGAGTACAGTTGGCCGTCTTGATGCAGATACGGAAGGCCTTTTGATTTTTACTACTGACGGTGAACTAAATCACAGGCTTACTTTTCCAAAATATGAAGTAAAGAAAACTTATCTTGTGCACCTTAGGGATGCTGTTTCTGCAGAAGATAAAATTACCTATGCAGAAAAGGGGAAGGCAGGTCTTCATATTCCTGCTGCGGCCAATGATCCTGAATGTGATGCAAAGCCTTGCGACATAGAATTCCTTGAAGATGATAAGTGTACCATTACAGTAACTGAAGGAAGGTTTCACGAAGTAAAGAGAATCTTCATTGCCCTTGATAATGAAGTGGTTTACCTTAAGCGCCTGATGATGGGAACTCTGCATCTTGATGAAAGTCTTGGCCGCGGAGAATACCGCAGTCTTACAGATGAGGAAATTTACAGTTTGAAAGAACTTGTAAAATGATAGTTTATTTCGTAATTTAAAATATGGAGGATATATGAACAAACATTTTAACTTGGTAAAGACATTAGTGTTTGCAGTTGTTTCAGCTTTGGCACTTGCTTTCATTGGATGCAATTCTAAGTCTGCAAGCCTTACAGACGGAACTTATAGAGGAACTTCTGAAGGTCGCAATGGTCCGATTGTAGTAGAAATTACAGTTGCAGAAGGAAAGGTTGCAGCTGCAAAGGTTGTTGAAGAACAGGAAACAGATTTTGCAAAGCCTGCAGAAGAAAAAATTCTTGCACAGTTCGTAAGCAACGGTGGAAAGATTTCCGGACTTGATTCAGTTTCTGGGGCAACAATTACATCAAAGGCAGTTTCAGAAGCCCTCAAGGCTGCTGTTAATGAAGCTCAGGGAAAGGTTGAAAAGGTTGCCAAGGCAAAGGATACTTCATGCGACATCGTAATCATCGGTGCCGGTGGTGCAGGTCTTTCTGCAGCTACAGAAGCAGCCTCAAAAGGAAAGAAGGTAATCGTTCTTGAAAAGATGGGTGCTTGCGGCGGTAACACAATCAGTGCTACCGGTGGTCTCAATGCAAGTGAAACTTCGATTCAGAAAAAGCTTGGAATCGAAGACAGCAATGATTCTTATTTCAACGATACAATGAAGGGCGGTTACAACAAGAACAATCCTGAACTTGTACGCAATATGGTAGAAAAGTCTGCTGAAACTGTTGACTGGCTCATTTCAATCGGTGCTGACCTTACTGACGTAGGCAAGATGGCTGGCAGCTCAAACAAGAGAACTCACAGACCTCAGGGTGGGGCTGCTGTAGGCGCTCACCTTGTTCCTGTTCTTGTAAAGGCTGCAGAAAGTGCAGGTGCTGAAATCAGATTGAACTCAAAGGTAACAGACATTATCGAAGAAAATGGTCGTGCTTCCGGTGTAAAGGTAAACGCAAAGAACGGCGACTATACAATCAAGGCTAAGGCTGTAATCATAGCTGCAGGTGGTTTCGGTGCAAATCCGGACATGATTGTTTCTTACAATGCAAACCTCAAGGGATTCGGAACAACAAACCACAGGGGTGCAACAGGCGATGCATTTGAAATGGTAAAGAAGTTCAATGCTGTCCTTACTCAGATGGATGAAATCCAGACACATCCAACAGTAGTTCCAGGAAACGGAACAATGATTACTGAAGCAGTTCGCGGAAACGGTGCAATACTCGTTAACCGTGACGGAAAGAGATTCTGTGGGGAAATGGCAACTCGTGATGTCATGTCTAAGGCAATCCTTGAACAGAAGGGACAGACTGCATTCATCGTGTTTGACGAAGATGTACGCAAGTCCCTCAAGGCTATTGAAGGCTATGTCAAGAAGGGACTCCTTACAATCGGCGAAACAAAGAAGGAACTTGCAGAAAAGCTCAGCATTCCTGCAGATGCTTTTGAAGCAACAATGGAAGAATATGCAAAGATTCAGGCAAGCGGAAAGGATCCTCTCGGAAGAAAGGACAATGAAATGCCTCGTCCTCTTACAGAAGGTCCATTCTATGCATGTGAAATTGGGCCTGCAATTCACCACACAATGGGTGGTATTGTAATCAATACAAGGGCAGAAGTTCTTGATGTAAACGGAAATCCTGTTCCTGGACTTTATGCCGCCGGAGAAGTAACTGGCGGAATCCACGGTGGAAACCGTCTTGGTGGAAACGCAGTTGCAGACATCTGTATCTACGGTAAGATTGCAGCAGATTCAGCATGTGAATAATCTAAAATTGAAATAAAATTGTATTTCTTCTATAATGGGAAATCGGTTAAGGCAATATATTGCTTTTCGGTTTCCCATTCTTTTTTTATCAGTACGGAGTTTATTGATGACAGACATTGAAATCGCACAGAAAAATGTAATGATTCCTGTAACAGAAGTTGCAGCAAAAATCGGTCTTACAGAAAAAGATCTTGACTTGTTCGGATCCTACAAGGCAAAAATCAATTATGAAAAGTTAAACTCCCTTCAGGCTTCGGAAAAAAAAGGCAAGCTTATTCTCGTTACAGCAATGACACCAACAGCTGCAGGCGAAGGAAAATCAACAGTAACCATCGCACTCGGTGATGGACTCAATAAAATCGGAAAGAAGACTGTAATTGCACTTCGTGAACCATCTCTTGGACCTTGCTTTGGAATCAAAGGAGGAGCTTGTGGCGGTGGATACGCACAGGTTGTTCCAATGGAAGACATCAACCTTCACTTTACAGGCGACATCCACGCAATCACAGCAGCAAACAACCTTATGGCTGCCTTGATTGACAATCACCTCCAGCAGGGCAATGTCCTCAATATTGACCCAAGAACAATTTCATGGAAGCGCTGTGTTGACCTTAATGACCGCGCCCTCCGCAATGTCATTCTTGGTCTTGGCAGCCGTATTGACGGTGTTCCACGCGAAAGTCATTTTCAGATTTCAGTTGCTTCTGAAATCATGGCAATCGTTTGTCTTTCAAAGAGCATCTCTGAACTTAAGGAAAGAATCAGCCGCATCATCATCGGACAGACATACGCAAAGGAAAATGTTACCTTCGGTCAGCTTAAGTGTACAGGTGCTATTGCAGCTCTCCTGAAGGATGCCATCAGACCTAACCTTGTTCAGACTTTGGAAAAGAATCCTGCCTTCATTCACGGCGGTCCTTTTGCAAATATCGCACACGGATGTAACTCTATCAATGCAACTCTCTGTGCCCTTGCTACAGGTGACTATGTTGTAACTGAAGCTGGTTTTGCCGCTGACCTTGGTGCTGAAAAATTCTTTGACATTAAGTGCCGCATGCATGGTCTAAAGCCAAATGCTGCAGTAATCGTTGCAACTTGCCGTGCAATCAAGATGCACGGTGGTGTTCTTAAGGCTGACCTTGGAAACGAAAACCTTGAGGCAATCAAGGCTGGTTTTGAAAATGTTAAGGCTCACATCAGCAACATGAAGAAATTCGGTCTTCCATGTGTTGTTGCTGTAAACAAGTTCATTACAGATACAGATGCAGAAGTTGCTCTCGTTCAGCAGCTTGCAAAGGAATGTGGAAGCGAGGCCATTCTCTGTGAAGGATGGGGTAAAGGTGGAGACGGAGCAAAGGAACTTGCGGCTAAGGTTGCAGAGCTTTGTGAAAAGCCATCTACATTCAAGAACATCTATGAATTGGACAAATCTTTCAAGGAAAAGATTGAAACTCTTGCAAAGGAAATCTATGGTGCTTCTTCGGTTGAATTTGATCCAAAGGCATTGAAGAAGCTTTCTGAATATGAAAAGGCAGGATACGGAAACCTTCCAGTCTGCATGGCAAAGACTCAGAATTCCATCAGCCACGACAAGTCTAAATTGGGCGCACCATCAGGATATGCGTTCCCTGTTCGCGATGTTCAGCTTTACAGCGGTGCAGGATTCGTTGTTGCATTTGCCGGTGACATCGTTGACATGCCAGGCCTTCCAAAGGTTCCTGCTGCAGAAAACATCGATGTTGATGACAACGGCGTAATCAGCGGATTGTTCTAGGAATGAATTAAAGAAAACAAAAGCCCCAAAGGTTCCGTGAGATATCAAAGGTCCTTTGGGGCTTCTTTATTATTGCAGGCTGTTATGCTTCTACAACCTTGAGGATAGCCTTAAGAATGTCATCGTATTCTTCAAAAGCTTCAAGCTCAGGATTGTCCTTTTTAATCTGGTCTGTTGAGCGGAAAAGGAAACCAGCCTTGCTTGCCTTGATCATTGCAAGGTCATTGTGGCTGTCACCGCTTGCCACTGTTTCAAAACCGCAGGACTGAAGTGCCTTTACAGTTGTAAGTTTTGACTGTGGACATCTCATCTTGAAGTCTGTGATTTCGCCGTTTGGAGCAACAACAAGTTCGTTGCAGAAAATTGTTGGCATGCCGAGTTTCTTCATCAATGGACCTGCAAACTGACTGAAAGTATCGCTGATGATGATTGTCTGGCACTTTGAGCGGAGTGTATCAAGGAATTCTTTTGCTCCTGGGAGAGGATCAATCTTTGAAATTACATCCTGGATTTCCTTAAGGCCAAGACCGTGTTCCTTGAGGATTCCGATTCTCCATTTCATAAGTTTGTCATAGTCAGGTTCATCGCGTGTTGTGCGTGTAAGTTCTGGAATGCCGGAAACCTTTGCAAATTCAATCCAGATTTCTGGAACAAGAACGCCTTCAAGATCAAGACATGTAATATACATAATTTTACCTCTAAAAAGTTTTATTTTGACTAAGTATACATAATTTAGGGGATTAGTAAAACAGCATTTTTCGTGTAAATATATAGAAAAGGGCATCCCTAAAGACTTAGGAATGCCCTTGGTATTACTGTGCAAGTTTTTTAATAAGTGCTTTAAGTTCATCAAGCTTTTCGTGGGTTATGAGCGGGTTAAACAAAGTGAATTTCAGGCACACATGTCCGTTGCTTACGGTTTGTCCGATTACAACTCCATGCTGGTGAATCAGCTGGCGTCGAACCTTTTTGTTCACTTCGTCTGCGTTTTCCGAAGTCGCATAACGAAAAACAACTGAACTGATTTCAGGTTCAGTAATTACTTCAAAGTCCTTGTCTTCCTTAAGCTTGCTGTAAAGGTACTGAGCATTTCCCATGCTTGTGTTGATTAGATTTGACCAGCCTTTTTTTCCACAGGCCTGGAAACTCATCCAGACTTTAAGGGCATCAAAACGGCGGGTTGTCTGAAGGGACTTGTCCACAAGATTTGTATATCCGTCTTCTTCGTCTTCCTCGCGGTTTAGGTAATCAGCGTGGATTGTAAGGGCATTGAAATTTTTTCCGTCCTTTATCAAAACTGCAGATCATGAAATAGGCATGAGGAACATCTTGTGGAAATCAACGGTAATTGAATTGCAAAGATTTATGTCCCTAACCCGGTCTGCATATTTGTCTGACATGATTACGCCTGAACCGTATGCAGCATCAGCGTGAAGCCACATGTTGTTTTCCCTTGCGATTTCAGAAAGTTCCTTGAGGGAGTCTATGGAACCGAAGTCTGTAGTTCCAACTGTTCCAGCAACAAGGAAAGGAATGTTGCCGGCTTTCTTGTCTTCCTCTATGAGTGAACGGAGAGCCTTTATGTCCATCCTTTTCTTTTCATCAGCAGGAACCTTTACAACTGATTGATATCCAAGGCCGAGGATGTGTGCGGATTTTTCCATGGAAAAGTGGGAAATTTCCGATGTGTACATTCTGAGTCTGAGGCATCTGTCGTTGATTCCGAATTTCTTTACGTCATGTTTGAGGATTTCATTGCAAAACCAGTCGCGGGCAAGAATGATGGCAGTCTGATTTGACTGGCTTACGCCGCTTGTAAATATGCCGTCTGCTTCCTTTGAATAGCCGTAGAGCTTGCAAAGATGATTGATTACTTCAACTTCAATTTCCGTTGCAACCGGAGACTGGTCCCAGCTGTCCATTGACTGGTTGAAAGTAGAAATGATCTGTTCTGCTGCAAGAGTTTCAACAAGGGAAGGACCGTGAAGGTGAGCCATGTAATCCGTTGATGGAGTCCTAAGGAGATTCGGAAGGATTTTTTTTCTTGCAAGTTCAAAGTTTTTTTTTCAGCCAAGGCCTTCCTCAGGAAGAATTGAATCCTGCCTGATTATTTCCTTGAGTTCCTGTGGAGTAGGACCTGAGTATGCCCTGTCGTCGGTAAAAGCATCTGCTATGGCTTCAGATACTTCAAGGCTGATTTTCTTGAATTCATCTTTGTCATTTTTGCTGTCTGTAAGAAAAATTGTTTTCATGCTTTGTCCAAAAAAATGCCGGAAACGTCATATCAATTTTGTAATGCTTTTTGATTCTGAAACTGGTTCAGAATGTCAGGCATCAATGCTTGTAAGACATTTTCGACTTATTAAAAGGTTATGGATTATTTGTATTCTTTATCTACTTCAAGAACGCACTTTTCAAAAATAGCCCATGCCTTAGAAAGGTCTTCGTCAGTAATGTTAAGGGCGCAGAGACAGCGCATCACAGAGCCGTTTCTTCCGCCTTTTTCTACGATGAGGCCGTTGCTAAAGCAAAGCTTCTGAACCTTTCCGGCAATTTCTCCGCTTGCAGGCAATGAACCGATGCAGTCTTTCTGAGCTTTTGGATCAACAAATTCTGTACCGACCATGAGTCCTATACCGCGGATGTCACCTATGATGGAAACGCGTTTCTTAAGGTCATTTAATTTTTCCCTGATAAGGTCACCTTTGCGTACAACATCAGCAAGGAATTCTGGCTTTGAAACCCTGTTGAGGACAATTGTTCCTGCCTTCATTGCAAGCTGGTTTCCGCGGAAAGTTCCTGCGTGTGCGCCAGGAGTCCATACATCAAGTTCCATGTTGTATACGACCACTGCCAATGGCTGTGAACCACCGATAGCCTTTGAAATGAGTACAACATCAGGGATGATGTCTGCATACTGAAAAGCAAAAAGTTTTCCGCTGCGTCCCATTCCGCACTGGATTTCATCAAGAATAAGAGGAATGCCAAGTTCTTTTGTAACTCTTCTTACAGTCCGGAGAAATTCAACTGGAGCCGGAATGACTCCGCCTTCACCCTGAATTGCTTCGAGAATGACGCAGACTGGTTTTGTAATTCCGTTTTCTGGATCTTTCAAAGTTCTTTCAAAGAAGTTGCATGCAGCCTTTACTGCGGCATCACCACCCAATCCAAATGGATCGCGATATGGGTATGGATAAGGAAAACTGTGTACATCCGGCATAAGTCCGTTTACGCTTGTCTTTGCATGAAGATTACCCATGCAGGCAAGTGGTCCATGTCCCATTCCGTGGTATCCGCCGGCAAAGAAAATTACGCTTGAGCGGCCTGTAGCTGTTTTACAAAGCTTGATGGCTGCATCAGTTGCATCCGTTCCGCTAGGTGAACAGAACTGAATTTTTGCGTTGTTCCCAAGTTCTGGTGGAAGCAAAGACAAAAGAGTATGGACAAAATTGTCTTTTACAGGTGTAGTTAAATCAAGAGTGTGGAGAGGTGCATCCTTTGTGATCATCTCAATCATTGCCTGATTTACTTCGTCGTCATTGTGACCCAGAGCTAAAGTTCCTGCGCCACACAAAAAATCCAGATATTTGTTTCCTTCTACGTCCTCAACCCATGAGCCTTTGGCTTTAGCGAGCGCGAATGGAAATTATCGCGGATAGCTACAGGCATTAGATTCTGTGGAATCCTGTCTGGTAATGTAATACTGATTCAAGTCTTTTTCCGACATGGACTTTCTCCATTACTTATTGGTATTCTCAACAGTTAAACTGTAAGTCCGCTCAGTCTATAGTATATTGGGGGTATGGGCAATTAGATTTGAAGAAAAAACTGTTAATTTTTTTTAGGGAAAATATGGTTCAATCACTTTTTTTGTGTGATTGAATAAAATAGGGATAAAAGCCTGTA
>SAMEA3663296__coassemble_80_pt1 | contig 60466 bp, 48 predicted proteins | sample SAMEA3663296__metabat2_low_PE_018 | metagenome-assembled genome bin SAMEA3663296 (sample SAMEA3663296) | pig gut metagenome | biome: pig gut; feature: pig-associated habitat; material: faeces | place: China | collected 2013
TACCAGAAAAAGCAGGTAGAAAAGAAAACCTACCGTGCCACAAAAGACATTCTGGCCTCCATCAACAACCTTGAAGACCAGTTTAAGAAGATTATGGAAGAGCTGAATCAGTAGGAGTAGTTTAGAAATGGCAAATGAAATCATAAAATCAGAATCCTACAAAAGCTGGATTGCTGAACTTAAAGCAAGATACAGACAGTCTCAAATAAAAGCTTCGCTTGCAGTAAATTCTGAATTGCTGAAGTTTTATTTTGAATTAGGCAAAGACATTTCTGAAAAACAGTTTGCTAACTCCTATGGCTCTTCTTTTTATAAAACATTAAGTGCGGATTTAATTGCAGAGTTTCCTGATGCAAAGGGATTCTCTTCTACAAATTTAAAATACACTTTTTATTTTTATGAGCTTTACAAAGAAGATGTTCAGAATCGTCAACAACTTGTTGACGATTTATGTAGAATTCCATGGGGACATCATATACAGATAATTGGAAAATGTAAAAATGATTCAAGAAAAGCATTGTTTTACATCAACCAAACTATACAGAATAACTGGTCTCGAAATGTGCTTTTGAATTTTATAGATTCAAATCTTTATGAACGCCAGGGGAAAGCTGTTTCAAATTTTACACAAAAGCTTCCGGTTCCGGCAGGAGATCTTGCTCAGCAGATTACAAAAGATCCATACAGTTTTGATTTTCTTTCGTTGCGCACAGATTATGACGAAAAGGAACTTAAAGATGCCCTCATAGGAAATATAGAAAAATTTCTTCTTGAACTTGGAAAAGGCTTTGCCTATATGGGCAGGGAATATCGTCTTGAAGTTGGTAGCACAGAGCAGTTTCTTGATATGCTTTTCTACAACACAAATCTCAGGTGCTATATCATAATAGAAGTAAAAACCGGAAAATTTGAGCCTTCTTTTATTGGACAGCTGGGCACTTATGTTGCGGCAGTAAATCATATTTTGAAAAGTGAACAGGACAATCCCACACTGGGAATTCTGATTTGCAAAGACAAGGACAATGTTCTTGCAAAATATTCGTTGGAAAGTTCATCGGAACCACTTGCAATTTCTGAATATGAACTTGCAAAACTTTATCCTGCAAACTTTAAAAGTACAATGCCAACAATTGAAGAACTGGAAGAAGGAATTAAATAACTGGGCGTTGCGGACTAATGGTTCGACAGGCTCACCAACCGTCCGCCGGCTGTTCCGCCCTTCGCTAACGCTCATCCTCCTCGGCTAAAGCCTGCGGTGGACTGCTGCGCAGGGGCTCCATAGCCTAACGCAATTATGAATGAGGAATTAAGAAGTGGAAAACAAAATTTCTATCAGATTTTTTAATGATAAAGAAGTTCGCGCAATCTGGGATGAAGAAAATTCCAAATGGTGGTTTAGTGTTCCAGACTCACTAGATGCAAAAAGCAAAACAAAAGCCTATGCACTTTTTGAAAGTTCACTTTTGGACAGCATTGAAGTTGGAACTGTAAACGGATTAAAGCAGATTCACGGTTATCTTTTTGGCGGATTATACGATTTTGCAGGAAAAATCCGAACTGTGAATATTTCAAAAGGTGGATTCAAATTTGCTGCAGCCGAGTTTTTGCCGGAGACCTTAGACCAGATTGAAAAAATGAGTGAAGATTCGTTTGATCAGATAATCGATAAATATGTGGAAATGAATGTAGCTCATCCATTCCGAGAAGGAAACGGCCGCACAACAAGAATCTGGCTGGATTTGATTCTTAAAAGAAGCCTTAAAAAATGCGTGGACTGGAGTCAGATCAATAAAAAAGATTATCTTAAAGCAATGGAACAAAGTGTAATGGACAGCACAAAAATCAAACGGCTGATTCAAAACGCCCTTGCAGACAAAATCAACGACCGCGAAATGTTTATGAAAGGCATTGATTATTCATATTATTATGAGGAAGCGGAATAAAGAATTAGCAGTTTTGAATGAGGTAGTAAGAAGTGAAAAAGCTTACAGATGTTTGTAATATTATTTATGGGTATGCATTTGACTCAAAAAGATTTAATACCTCAAAAGGAATCCCTGTTATTAGAATTAGAGATGTTGTGCGAGGATATACTGAAACATTTACAGATGAAGAAGTATCTGAAGAATATTACATTGAAAATAATGATTTATTAGTAGGTATGGACGGTGAATTTAATATAGGTTCATGGAAAGGTGGTCATGCATTATTAAATCAACGAGTTTGTAAACTTGTTCCAGGTAAATCAGTTTCGAATCGCTATTTATATCATTTTATGCCACATGTTTTGAAAGAAATTGAAGAAAATACTTCTTTTGTAACTGTAAAACATCTTTCAGCTAAACATTTAAATTCAATTGAATTTCCTGATATATCTCTCCTAGAACAGCAGAAAATTGCGGCACATTTGGACTCAATACAAAGCGCCATAGACAACAAAAAACAGCAACTCCAGCAGCTTGATGAACTGGTAAAATCCAAGTTCGTGGAAATGTTTGGTGATGTAAAAGAACAGGTCAGCATAAAAGAAATTTGTGATGTTTCCGGTGGATATTCTTTCAAAAGTGGTGATATTTCTGAGAATTCTGGAATAAGAATCTTACAAATAGGAAATGTTGCATTAAATGATGTTTCTTGGGAAGTAACAAATTATTTACCAAAAGATTTTGAGAAAAAATACGAATCTTTTTTACTGAAAAAAGATGATATTGTTATGGCACTTACTCGTCCTATTATTCAATCATTAGGAAACGTAAAAACTTCTTTAGTAAAATCAACAGATCTACCTTGTCTATTGAATCAACGAGTTGGAAAAATACGAGCAAAATTTGGAATAAATATTCGATTTGTATATTATTGTTTTATGCAACATTCATTTACGGACTATGTTCAATCTTGTTGTAAAGGTTCATCACAACCAAATATGAGTACGAAAGATATTGAGAATTATGAAATTCCTAAAGTAGATATAAATCTTCAAAACACATTTGCTGAATATGTTCAAAAAATCGACTCTGCAAAATCAATCATCAAAACACAATTAAATGATTTGAACGAATTGCTTGAAAGCAAAATGGATTTTTACTTTGGAGAATAAGCTGCTGAAACGGGATGCTGAAACAAGTTCAGCATGACACAACAATGTCATCCCGAATGGAGAAAACTGTCATCCCGAACTTGATTCGGGATCTGTGAATTGATGCTGGAGCAAGATGCTGAAACAAGTTCAGCATGACACAACAATGTCATCCCGAACGGAACCCCAGTCATCCCGAACTTGATTCGGGATCTGTGAATTGATGCTGGAGCAAGATGCTGAAACAAGTTCAGCATGACACAACAATGTCATCCCGAACGGAACCCCAGTCATCCCGAACTTGATTCGGGATCTGCATGAGGAGAGAATTATGACTGATAAAGCTTATGTTTATTTTATGACAAATAAGACAAATACTGTATTGTACATTGGTGTAACAAGTGATTTGCAAAAGAGAGTGAATCAGCATAAAAACCATGAGTACGAAGGTTTTACGGACAAATATAATTGTACAAAACTGGTATATTTTGAAGAGTGTAATGATATAAAGGCTGCAATAGCAAGGGAAAAGCAGTTGAAGAACTGGCACAGGGACTGGAAGAATAACCTGGTGAATCAATTTAATAAAGACTGGAAGGATTTATCTGAAGATAGATGCTGAATAAAGAGGGGCTGACCAATAAGTATAGGCAAGCTGAACTTGATTCAGCATCTACGCTATATACAGTGCATAGATTCCGAAACGAGTTCGGAATGACGCTACGCAACGAACTTTTTGGTCAGTCTCATGACAAGAAAACGGGCAAGGGATTGTAGTGGTTGCGAAGCAAGTGCGGAGCACCGGAGGCGCGGTAGACGCCGGAGCCACGGAAAGCCCGGTTTTTTGCGTAAGCAAAAAATGACCCCAGAAAATCATAAAACAAGGTATAATAAAATTATGTCAGATTTAGAATATCAGAACGAACAGGCCTATTTCCTCACATTCTGTATAGAACAGTATAAGCATCTAAAAAATATGGATGGTTGTTCTGTAAAAGATTTGTTTGATAAGTTCGGAGTTACTGATTATCTGATTCAAAACTATGAAGTTCTTCATACGCAAGGCAGTCAATGGCTTCTTGATGACATAGATGAGTTTATAAAAAATCGGAAGGTATCAAAATGAATAGAGAAATAACACAGCAGAATCTTTATTTGTTGCTTCCAGGAAAGATTAATTCCATTGCAAATTGCTTGATTAAATATTGTTATCCATTTTTGGAGAGATAAATGAATTTTGACTACTTAAAAAATAATAATAAACTCGCTGAATTATACACTCTCTGTAACGAAGCAGAAACTTTTTGTTCCCAGTTTCCCCGTGCATCTGCAAGTTCTGCCCGTAATGCTTTGGAATGGGTAGTTAAACTTTTTTATCTTACAAAAAAAGGTAAGTATTCAGAAACTTCTACATTATTTGATCTGGTCACCAGCACAGAATTTACAGCCTATATGGATGAACCATTTTTAAGTTCCGTTCATCTGGTTAGAAAAATTGGTAATGGTGCCAGTCATGCAGAATCTGTTACAAAAATAGAAGCTGAAAAAGTTCTGGAAGCTCTCCATAATGTTGTTGGAGAAATACTTAAATTCCTAAAAATCATCGATTCTTATCCTGTATTTGATAAATCAGTAGTTTCTGCTACAACGCCAGTTACCCCAGCTTCCGTAATTATTGATTCAACTTGTGCTCCAAAGAAAAAATACAAGGTAGTCATCGTCAAAAAGGATTTTGAAGGATACAAGAAGAAGATAGATACTTCTACAACAATGACTTCAACCATGGACTTTACGGAGGCAGAAACCCGTAAAATCTTTATTGATGCCGCTCTTAAAGAAGCTGGATGGACTATTGGGCAGATAAAAGGAGTTATTAAAGCTGGAACTGCCAGCATTGAAATTCCTGTAAAAGGAATGCCAACTACAAGTGGAGAAGGTTTTGCTGATTATGTTCTGTTTGGTGATGACGGGAAGCCTCTTGCAGTCGTTGAAGCAAAAAGAACTTCAAAAGATGTGGATGCAGGTTCCCAGCAGGCAAAACTTTATGCAGACTGTCTTGAACAGATGTATAATATCCGTCCTGTAATATTTTATACAAACGGTTATCAGATTTACATGGTTGATGGTGGTTATCCTGCTCGTCGTGTATTTGGTTACTACACAAAGAAAGAACTTCAGTCACTAATCTTGAAACGCAGACTTAACAAAATAGAAGATACTCGTGTAGATACAAATATTTCTGACCGTCCGTTTATTCAGATGGCCTGCACTTCTATCTGTAATTCTTATTCAACAAAAAGACGCAGTGCATTGAATGTAATGGCTACAGGAACCGGTAAAACTCGTTTTGCTATTTCCCTCGTTGATATCCTTATGCGTAATGAATGGATTGAGCATGTTTTGTTCCTGGCAGACAGAAAAGAACTTGTAAGTCAGGCATTTAAGGCTTTTGAAAAACATCTTCCTAATTCTACACGTTGTGCAATTTATTCAGGAACACCAACAGAATTTGATTCTAATGCCCGTATTGTTGTTTCCACATATCCAAGCATTTTGAACATGATTGATGACGATGAACGTCAGTTTGGAGTCGGACACTTTGATTTGATTATCATTGATGAATGTCACCGTTCTGTCTACAACAAATATCTGGCAATTTTGCGTTATTTTGATTCTCTGGTATTAGGTTTAACTGCTACTCCAAAAGAGCAGGTAGATGCTGATACCTATACATTATTCGGAGTAGATAAAAACAAACCTACTTTCGAATATGATTATGAAACTGCAGTAAGAGAAGGATTCCTTGTTGATTATACTGTTCTGGATAAAACAACTAATGTTCTTAAAAACGGATTAAAATATTCTGAACTTTCTGATGATGAAAAAGAGGAATACGAGAATGAGTTCACTGAAGACGGCATTACACCTGTAGCTATCCCACATGATGAATTCTATAAAAATGTAATAAATCTTCCAACATTGGATCTTGTTCTTAACACATTGGTGAATGAAGGTCTTAAAACAAAAGGTGGAGAAGAACTTGGAAAGACCATTCTTTTTGCAGTAGATCATGAACATGCTCTGAAAATTGTTGAACGGTTCAAGTATCTTTATCCTGAGAAAGGAAATGATTATTGTCAGCTTGTTGATTATTCTGTTAATTATGCCAGTACAATCATTGAAGATTTCAAGGTACCAAATAAAGAGCCTGTAATTGCCGTCAGTGTTGATATGCTTGATACAGGTGTTGATGTTCCTGAAGTATTGAACCTTGTATTCTTTAAGCGTGTTCGTTCTCCAATTAAATTCTGGCAGATGATTGGCCGAGGAACTCGTGTCTGCAAAAACTATGAAGTTTTTTCCCCAGATGCTTCAACTTTCGGTCCTCAGGAAGAAGAATCACAGCCGGTCTCAACAGAATGTAAGGATTATGATTCTAAACAGGGTTTCTACATTTTTGACTTCTGCGATAATTTCTCTTTCTTTAATATGAATCCAAAAGGAATAGTTCCTAAACATACGCTTTCAATTACAGAAAGAATTTTCAATCTTAAGCTTGATATGGTTGCGGCCCTTCAGGGAATTGAACATCAGGAAAATCCAGATCATAAAAAGTATTACGACAAATGGCGTAATGAACTCTGGACTACAATAAAAGGCCTTAACCGTCACCTTGTAAATGTAAATTGGGAAATTGCTTATGTTGATAAATACTCAAATGAAGCAGAATGGAACGATTTACATAAAATCAAAGTAGGACAGATTAAGTCTCAGATTACTTATCTTATTGAACCTACCAAGGATGACATTTATGCAAAAACTTTCGATGCCTGGTTATTCAATATGGAATTAGCTGAAATCATCGGTGAAAAAGATTACAACAAGGCCATTGAAAAAGTAACTACAGTTTGTTATCAGCTTTTGGAAAAAACAAAGATTCCACAGATAGAGGCTAAAGTTGAAAGTCTCAAAAAGATTACCACAAATGAATTTTGGCAGGATAGATCATTGGATAAACTGGAATTTGTTCGTACAGAAATTCGTGATTTAATGAAGTATTTGGTAGAAATAAAACCTCCGATTAAAGTAACGAACTTTGAAGACGAACTTGTTGATAAAACTGCATCTGGTTCTCATATGCAGCCTCAAATAAAAAATTATAAGCAACGAGTACTTGAGTATTTGGCAGAAAACATAGATGCAGAGGTAATTCAAAAAATCAAGAATATTATTCCTATTACAGAAAACGATATTAATGAACTTGAACATATTCTTTGTGAGGAACTTGGTTCAAAAGAAGAATACGAAGAACTTTCCAAAGGTGCTCCTTTGGCAGTCTTTGTAAGAAAGATAGTAGGTTTAGATGTTGAAGCTGTAAACAAAATTTTCAGTGATTATCTTTCAAAATACAACTTCAACCCGGCACAGGAAGAATTCTTGCATCAGATTGTAACTTATGTATTGCAGAACGGAGATATTGAACCTGAAAACATCGTTTCCAATGCTCCATTTACAACATTGGATTACACAGAAATCTTTGATGATAATGCAGATGCTGTATTTGAATTAATTGATGTGTTACATGGTGCAATTTCTGCATGAAACTTATTAATTTTTGTCAACTTTCACATTTTTTACCATCTTATATACAAGCAAGAGGTAAAAGCCTGGGGCTATTGAGTTCTTTGGGCGACTTGCAACCGAAGGGCGCACTGGAGCAGATTTAATGCGGTTTTCTGCGAAAGCAGAATTACAACGAAAGCAATTATGTTTTAATTATCTCCCTCAAAGCAAGCATAGGTGAAAACCAACGACAACATAAAATGCAATTTGGAAGGTTGATTGACAAATGCCTAAGCAAAAGAGCTGAAACCTGCGTAGCACGGGTTCGAGACAAATGCGACTTGCAACCGAAGGGCGCACTGGAGCAGTTTGTCACGGTTCCGTGCGAGAGCAGGTTTCATATATATATTTGGCATTAATTAAGCAACAAATTCCCAAATTGCATTTTATAATTCATTCTGATATATTTTCACCTATGGGAAACAGATGTTATACAATGCTTAAGCCTGGGGTTCTTAACCGCAGGATCGTTGGCGAAGTAATTACTCGCCTTGAAAGAAAGGGCCTCAAGCTTGTTGGCCTTAAGATGATTCAGATTACAAAAGAAGTTGCAGAAAAGCACTATGCAGAACACAAAGAAAAGCCATTCTTCGGTGACCTGGTAGGCTACATTACAAGCGCACCGGTTGTTGCAATGGTTTGGCAGGGGGATGAATGCGTTACTCTCGTTCGCAAACTTGTTGGTGCAACGAAGGTAACAGAATCACAGCCAGGAACAATCCGCGGGGACTTTGGCCTCCATACAAACTGCAACATCATCCACGCATCTGACAGCGACGAAAGCGCAGAACGCGAAATCAACATCTTCTTCAAGCCGGAAGAAATCATCGACTGGGAAGACAAGACAGCAGAATACCTTTAATCAAAAGTTTTGCTTAAAGAAGGGCCGTTTGGAATATGCCAGACGGCCTTTTTGTTTGTGTAAATTTTACCTTTTTAATGTCTTTTAAACACAGCGTTTATTTATTTTTTTTATTCAATGTTGTATAAAAAAGGGCGGTTATACTTATGGAGGTCATAAATGACATTCGCAGATAAAATTTTGGAAGCAGCACAGGAAGGAATCGTACTCCTACGAAATGAAAAGGAAACTCTTCCTCTTAATGAAAATGAAAGTGTTGCAGTTTTTGGTCGCGGCCAGATCAATTTCATCAAGTGCGGTCTCGGTTCAGGCGGTTCAGTTCACGCACCTTATTCAACAAATTTAATCGACAATCTTCCAAATGCAGACAAAGAGCTTGCAGGAAAATACAGGGCTTTTGTAAAGGAAAATCCTTTTGACAATGGTGGCGGTGCCTGGGCTGCAGAGCCTTGGAACCAGAAGGAAATGCCTGTTTCAAAGGAGCTTGCATCAGAGTGCGCAAAAAAATCTTCAAAGGCTGTAATTGTAATTACACGAAATGCCGGAGAAGACAAGGATCTTGTAAATGAAAAAGGTTCATGGCTTCTTACAGATGAAGAATTTGAAAATATTAAGAACATCTGTGCTGCTTTTGAAAAAGTCTGCGTTGTATACAATGCCTGTGGAATCGTAGACAGCAGCTGGCTTGATTCTCCTGAACTCAATGGTCACATTACTGCAGTGGTCTATGCATGGCAGGGTGGACAGGAGTGCGGAAGGTCTGCTGCATACATTCTCCTTGGAAAATCAAATCCAAGCGGAAAACTCAGCTGTACAATTGCAAAGACAATCGAGGACTATCCTTCTACTGCAGGATTCAATACTGGTGTGGACAGCATTTATCTTGAAGATATTTATGTTGGCTACAGATATTTCAATACATTTGCAAAGGACAGGATTCTCTATCCATTTGGATTCGGCTTGAGCTATACATCTTTCTCCGTTGAATTCTCAAAGGCAAAATTCAACGGAAAGGAAATTTCTGCAAAGGCTCTTGTGCGCAATACGGGCAAGGTTGCAGGAAAAGAAGTTGTTCAGCTTTATGTTTCATGTCCTCAGGGAAAACTTGGAAAACCAGCTCGCGAACTTGCAGCCTTCATAAAGACGGAACTTCTTCAGCCTGGTCAGGAAGAACTTGTAGAGCTTTCCTTCAACATTGAAAACCATGCATCTTATGATGACAGCGGTGCAACGGGACATGCCTTCTGCAAGGTTCTTGAAGCTGGAAAATATTTTGTTTACGGCGGAACAGATTCCCTAAGTGCATCCCCTGTAGAATTTGAAGAAAGCGATTCCATTGAACTTGCAGAAACTTCTGTTGTTGAGCAGCTTACTTCTGCAGCGGCTCCAGTTAAATCTTTTGACCGCATTAGGAATGAAGGCGGAAAAGTTGCAATGGAAAAAACACCTGCAAGAAAATATGACCTTAAGAAGCGCATTGAAAATTCCATTCCTGCAGAAATCCCATACACCGGAGACAAGGGAATAAAGTTCCTTGATGTAAAGGCAGATCCTTCAAAGCTTGATGCGTTCATTGCCCAGCTTGATGACACGATGCTCATGACCCTTTGCCGCGGTGAAGGAATGATGAGCCGCAAAACTGTTCCTGGCCTTGCAAGTGCCATGGGTGGTTTGAGCGAAGCCCTCTATCAGTTTGGAATTCCTGTTGCAGGATGTGCAGATGGTCCTAGCGGAATCCGTATGGATACGGGAACGGAAGCAAACCTTATGCCTATAGGAACATTGCTTGCCTGTTCATGGAACCTTGATCTTGTAAGGGAACTCATGGAATACGAAGGCGATGAACTTGTGGAAAACAAGATCGACACTTGCCTTGGACCTGGAATCAACATCCAGCGCAATCCACTTTGCGGACGCAACTTTGAGTATTTTTCTGAAGATCCGTTGCTTACTGGTGCCATGACCTGTACTATTCTTGACGGAATCCAGAGCCGTGGTGTATGGCCTACAATCAAGCACTATGCATGCAATAACCGTGAAAACGGTCGCCGCGTAAACAATGCAATTGTTTCGGAAAGAGCCTTGCGTGAAATCTATCTTGCTCCATTTGAAATGGCAGTAAAGAAGAGTGGTGCAAAGTCCATCATGTCCAGCTACAACCTGATTAACGGTGTGCAGGCTGCAAGCAACTATGAACTCTGCCAGACAATTCTCCGTGATGACTGGAAATATGAAGGTCTTGTGATGACAGACTGGTGGGCTCAGGTAAATGACTGCGTGGAAGGCGGAAACAGTGACAATGAAATGGTTTCGCAGATGATCCGCTCAAGAAACGATGTGTACATGATCTGTCAGAACGACAAAGCCGAACTTGACGGCAACGACGATGACCTTAGAAAGTCTTTGACCTCAGGAAAACTTAAGCGCAGTGAACTTCAGCGCTGTGCCCGCGATGTGGTTGCTTTCATGATTGAAACAAAAGTTGCCGAACGTCCTCTCCGCGGCCTCAACGATGTTCCTGGATTCGTTTCAAAGCTGGACAAGATTCCTGAAGGGGAAATTGCCTACGGTGAAACAACAAAGTTCATGAAAAATGGTCAGACAAAAGCTTATATGGAAGTTCCGGAAGATGATGTCTACAATTTCCTTGCCATGTTCAGAAAAGAAGATGACGGAACAGTTTCCCAGTCGGTATGCAACCTTAACATTGACGGTGAAAATGCCGTTTCCCTCAACTGTCGTACGACAGAAGGAAGGTCTGAAGGTGCCATCATGGGTCTCCTCAAGCTTACAAAGGGATTCTATGAAGTTGAACTTGTCCACACAAAGCCTGGAATTGAAATCGATTATGTTGGATTCTCCAGAATCGTTACAACTTCGACAGGCATGAGATTCTTCCATGACTACGGTGAACCTGAACTTGAGCATCCAAGGTTCGGTAAGAAAAAGAAGACTGACAATTAAAAAGTAATCTGCATAGGGCTGTTTTAACGGACGGCCCTTTTTTATTTCATCATTATATTTGTAAAATCAGAATTTGTATTTTATAATCTTAAGGATATGAAAAAAATGCATTCATAATTTACAAGGAAAATAAAATGGTAGTTACTGAACTTCTTGAACGAAATGCCAAACTTTACGGCAATGAAATTGCTCTTGTTGAACTAAATCCAGAAGAAAAAGATAACCGTCGTGTTACCTGGAAAGAATTCGACTTGATAGAAAGCGATAAAACCGATCCCTATCGCCGTGAAATTACCTGGAGCGTATTTGATGAAAAGGCAAACCGTTTTGCCAACATGCTTCTTTCACGCGGAATAAAAAAAGGCGACAAGGTTGCCATAATCATGTACAACTGCCTTGAATGGCTTCCGATATACTTTGGAATTTTAAAAACCGGAGCAATCGCCGTTCCATTCAATTTCAGATATGACGCAGATGAAATCCTTTACTGTGCAGAACTTGCGGAAGTCGATGCAATTGTTTTCAGTTCTTCGTTTATCGGTCGTATCGAACAGAATGTGGAAAAACTCCGCAAGGGAAGGCTTTTAATTTATTACGGTGACGGTTGTCCAAGCTTTGCCGAAAGTTATCGCGAACTTGTTGCCGACTGTTCAAGTCAGGCCCCTGACATCAAGATTACGGAAGAAGATGACGGGGCCATTTATTTTTCAAGCGGAACAACAGGATTCCCTAAAGCTATCCTTCACAAGCATTTGTCTTTGATTCAGGCCGCAGAAATGGAACAGAAGCACCATGAAACCGGACGCAACGATGTGTTCCTCTGCATTCCTCCTTTGTATCACACGGGTGCAAAATTCCATTGGATGGGGTCCCTTGTAGCAGGTTCAAAAGCGGTACTCCTTAAGGGAACTAAACCTGAAATCATCCTTGATGCGATTTCAAAGGAAAAATGTACTATTGTCTGGCTTCTTGTACCTTGGGCTCAGGATATTCTTGATAGCCTTGATAACGGTTCGATTAAGAAGAAGGATTATGAACTTGACCAGTGGAGATTGATGCATATTGGTGCCCAGCCTGTTCCGCCTTCTCTCATTAAAAGGTGGAAGGAATATTTCCCAAATCACCAGTACGATACAAATTATGGACTTTCAGAATCTACGGGCCCTGGATGCGTACATCTTGGTATGGAAAACATTCACAAGGTTGGCGCCATCGGTGTTCCTGGTTACAGATGGGAATGCAAGATTGTTGATGAGCACGACAATGTTGTTAAGCGAGGCGATGTGGGTGAACTTTGCGTAAAGGGACCTGGCGTGATGACCTGCTACTACCGCAACGAAGAAGCTACAAAAGAGTGCCTTAAGGACGGCTGGCTTTATACTGGCGACATGGCCATGCAGGATGAAGACGGTTTCTACTTCCTGGTTGACCGCAAGAAAGATGTAATTGTTTCAGGCGGTGAAAACCTTTATCCGGTTCAGATTGAAGATTTCATACGCAAGAATGACAAGGTAAAGGACGTTGCCGTAATCGGTCTTGCTGACCGCCGCCTTGGAGAAAAGGCAGTTGCAATCATTGAAGTAAAGGATGGCATGTCATTGTCCCTTGAAGAAATCACTGAATTCTGTGAAGGCATGCCTCGCTACAAGAGACCTAAGGAATTCATCTTTGCTGAAATTCCTCGCAATGCCACGGGTAAAATTGAAAAGCCAAAGCTCCGTAAAATGTACGGTGCAGATAAATTAGTTGAACAGGAAAACAGAGGTTGATTGTGGTTAAGTTGTTCATTCTGGTTGTTTACTTTGCTGTTCTGGTTGCCATCGGTCTTTACTGCCGAAAGCATTCAACAGATGTAAACGGTTTCGTTCTGGGGGGCCGCTCGGTTGGTCCATGGCTTACAGCTTTTGCTTATGGAACTTCGTATTTTTCTGCCGTTGTTTTCGTAGGCTATGCAGGTCAGTTTGGCTGGAGATACGGTCTTTCTGCCACATGGGCTGGAATCGGAAACGCTATCATCGGTTCCCTTTTGGCTTGGGTTGTCCTTGGAAGAAGAACAAGGATCATGACCCAGCATCTGGACAGTGCAACCATGCCTCAGTTCTTTGGTCGTCGTTTTAATTCAACTGCCCTTAAGATCTACGCTTCCATAATCATCTTCATCTTCCTCATTCCATATACAGCATCTTTGTACAACGGACTTTCACGCCTCTTCGGAATGGCATTCAACATTGACTATTCTGTCTGCATCATCCTTATGGCTGTTCTTACCGCAATCTATGTTATTGCAGGCGGTTACATGGCAACAGCTATCAACGATTTCATCCAGGGCATCATCATGCTGGTTGGCATCAGTGTCATCATTGCGGCAGTCCTAATGTCAAAGGGTGGTTTCATGGCAGCCCTCGATGGCCTTGCACGCATTGAAGATGCAAAAGTTTCAGCAACACCTGGAATCTTTGCAAGCTTCTTTGGTCCGGATCCATTGAACCTTTTCTTTGTTGTTATCCTTACTTCCCTTGGTACCTGGGGGCTTCCTCAGATGGTCCAGAAATTCTACGCCATCAAGAATGAAGAATCAATCAAGAAGGGTACAATCATCAGTACACTTTTTGCTTTCGTTGTTGCAGGCGGATGTTACTTCCTCGGTGGTTTTGGTCGCCTCTTCTCGGACATCCTCAATGTTGATCCAAAGGGAGTTCCAGCAGGCGGTTTTGATGCAATCATTCCTGCCATGCTTTCAACTTTGAGCCCGGTTCTTATTGCCCTCGTTGTCATTCTTGTTCTTTCGGCTTCCATGTCTACTTTGTCATCTCTTGTAATCGCTTCAAGCTCTACTTTGACAATCGACTTCCTCAAGGACAACTTCATCAAGAATATGTCTGAAAAGAAACAGGTCCTCATGATCCGTGCCCTCATAGTTGTGTTCATTGCAATTTCTGCAGCAATCGCCCTTGTCCAGTACAAGTCGAATGTTACCTTCATTGCCCAGCTTATGGGTGTTTCCTGGGGTGCCCTTGCAGGTGCTTTCCTTGCTCCCTTCATGTACTCCCTTTACTGGAAGAATACAACTAAGGCTTCCTGCTATGTAAGCTTTACATTTGGATTCCTTCTCATGATTTTGAACATGTTCTTCCGTCCATACTTCCCTGCAATCATGAAATCACCTATCAACAGCGGTGCCATTGCCATGTTTGCGGGCCTTGTAATCGTTCCGATTGTAAGCTTCATTACAAAGAGACCTGACTCTACACTTGTAGAGGAAACTTTTGCCTGCTATGAAAAGAAAGTTCCTGTAACCCAGAAGACTTCCCTTGAAGGCTGATAAAAGTCAAAAAAATCGTAAAAAAAACATAATGAAAAAAAAACAGTTCATTATGTTTTTTTACTTTCAAAAGTCTTGATATTTTGAATTCTTTGAATCAATGTCATATAATATGACAAGAGGTCTATAACATGAAGAAAAAGATTTCGTTAAAAATTAAACTCTTGGCTGTAATCGTCGGACTCATCATTGCTTGTTCAGTTGTACAGAGCATTATGGTTCACAATATAGCAGATGCAGCCCTTGGAGATTCAGTAACAAAGGTAGTTACATTGGTAACTGAAAATGCAGCTTTGGATATCAGCATTCGTAATACTGCTGAATTGAATTTTGCCCGTAATCTTGCAAAACTTCCTATGATAAAGAGTGATGAACTCACAACGGAAGAAAAGTGCCAGCAGCTGGTTGCAATTGCAAAGGAAAGCAAAGGAAAGTATGTGAACATTACTTTCTACGGCAAAGACGGATATTCATTTATTCCTGAAAAACCAGGTGTTCCAATTTACTTTGGGGACAGAGAGTACATTAAGGCTCCTTTGGCTGGTCAGGAATATGTCCGCGATCCATTCATAAACACCATTACAAACCAGCTTATTATGTGCTATTCAGTCCCTGTTTATGACAATGGACAGGTTGTAGGTGCAATTTGCTGTGTAAGGGACGGAAACTTCATTTCTGAAATCATTGAAAGCATTGATGTTGGTGGTGGAATGCATCCTGGAATCATCAATATGAAGACAGGTAATACTGTAGGAAATGTAAACAAGGAGGCTTCCAAGGGAAATTCTGTTGCTGATCTCGATCCAAATTCAGAACTTGCTAAAGTATTTGGTAATGCCATGGCAGGAAAATCTGATGTGGAATTCTTTACTGAGCCTGCTACAGGACAGAAGATGATAGCAAGCTATAAGCCTGTTGGTGGTGACAGCGACTGGTTTGTCTTCTGTGCTGCTCCCTATGACTATTATTTTGGTTCACTCACAAAATTGAACCATGCTATTATAATCATTCTTATTGTTTCCATTTTTGTTGGTGCAATAATAGGCATCCTCAGTATTTCAAGTCTCATCAGGCCTTTGTTCTACGTAAAGAATTCCATTGCGGAAATTTCTACAGGTCATGCAGACCTTTCAAGCAGAATTACACAGTCTTCCAACGATGAGGTCGGTGAAGTTGTAGACGGATTCAACACCTTCGTAGGAAAACTTCAGGCTATCATGACACAACTAAAGGCTTCCAAGGTTGAACTTTCTTCTGCCGGTGAAAACCTGATTGCCAGTGCTGACGATACAAGCGCATCAATTACAGAAATCATTGAAAACATTGATTCCGTTCACAGTCAGATCAACAATCAGAGTAACAGCGTTACGGAAACAGCCGGTGCCGTAAATGAAATTGCTTCAAACATTGAATCTCTTGAAAGGATGATTGAAAATCAGAGTGACGGAATCCATCAGGCTTCTGTTGCTGTTGAACAGATGATCGGAAACATCAAGTCTGTAAATACTTCTGTTGATAAGATGGCTTCTTCTTTTGAAAATCTTTCGACAAGTGCAAATTCTGGTGCCCAGATTCAGCTTGATGTAAATGAAAAGATTGAAAAGATTAAGGTTCAGAGCGAAACTCTTCAGGAAGCAAACATTGCAATTTCTGCAATCGCAGCCCAGACAAACCTTCTTGCCATGAATGCTGCCATCGAAGCTGCACATGCGGGTGAAGCAGGTAAGGGATTCTCTGTTGTTGCCGATGAAATCCGTAAGCTTTCAGAAACATCTTCTGCCCAGTCAAAGACAATCGGTGAAGAACTGAACAGCATCAGGGATGCAATTGACAGTGTTGTTTCTGCATCAAACATGTCCAGCTCTGCTTTCCAGAATGTTGCAATTAAGATTCAGGAAACAGATGAACTTGTTCGACAGATTAAATCTGCAATGGATGAACAGACTGAAGGCTCTCAGCAGATTAACGAAGCCCTCCATAACATGAATGACAGTACTGCTGAAGTTAAGAGCGCATCCCGCGAAATGTCTGAAGGTAACAGGCAGATCCTTTCTGAAATAAAGAACCTTCAGGATGCAACTGATGTAATGAAACTCAGTATGGAAGAAATGTCTGCAGGTGCAAAAAAGATCAACGAAACTGGTGTTGTTCTTTCAGACATCTCTGCAGCCATGAAGGATTCCATCGAAAAGATCGGTAGGGAAATTGATCAATTTAAGGTTTAAGGAATTACATCCATGTAATTCCTTAAACGACGGAACTGCTGGCAGTTCCGTCAGCAATAGTTGCTTGCCCTTTGAACGCCATCCGTGGCTTTAAGGGGCTGGGATTTTCTCAGACTGATTTTATTTGCCAAATGACGCGCCATCCGTGGCGCGTTTTTTTTGTGTTTTATATTGCTTGCCTCCATGTAATTCCTTAAACGACGGAACTGCTGGCAGTTCCGTCAGCAATAGTTGCTTGCTTGGACCAATTGGATATGCTCAAATCAGCATGCTTGAATAGATGCCTGCTTATTCATGGAATGGTTCTGTTTTTACTATTAATTATCAAAATTCCGGAAAAGTAATAAAGGAAGGGAGTCAATGGGTATCTATTGAATATTTTGACGAAGAAAGTAAAAGATGGGTTTATAAATATTATTATGATGGTAAAAAAGATTTTATAACTGCAATTGATGATGAGGATGAATATTTTTCTGAATACTATTTGAACGAGAGTGGAAAATTTTCATCTGCAATTTAAAAAAAATTATTAAAGCAGTTGTCACCTGGGAAGGGGATATGAACAATCTCTTTAAAGGATATAATACTGGAATTCCTTCAAAAAGTTATTATTTTTATTCAGAACCAGAATTGCAGAATAATAAATGCACTATAAAAAAGCGGATACACTTTCTTCTCCTGTAGATTATGGTGATGATTGGGCAAAGTGGGAACGTTACGGAATCAGACAGAATTCAGAAATGTTTAAAGGAATGGATTATTACAGCATAGATAAAAAACTTATTAATGATGGATATTACTACTGCGAAATTATTCACTTTGCGGACGGCGACGGCAAGGTAGAAAAAGTTTATAAAAAATAAATTATAATAACGCTAAATGTGGGGTTACTGGATTTTTTTTTGAAGTTTTACTCCATTGTTCGCGATGATTCCCATGCGTTTATTTTGCGCGATTGCCTAAAATTCTTACGAATTCCGGGCATTTTGTTTTAACAAAAGCTCCCTTTTTTCACGCTTTCATGATATAATGAGAATAAGGTGGATTATGTTTATAGACTATTCAAAACTTTGGAAAAAGCTTGCTGCTATGGGAATTAAGAATAAAACCGAACTTATGCCATTGGCAGGTATTTCTTCGAACATTTTAGCTAAACTCAGTAAAGGCGATTATATTTCAATGGAAAGTCTCCAGAAAATATGTAAAGCGCTTCATTGTGATGTTGGCGATATTTGCGTTGTAAATGACGAAAATTCTGAAGAAAAATAATCAGAGTGTCATTCTTTGGCACCGCACCATAGTAAAATATCCTTAGGAGAATTTATAAAATGGCAAAAGCAAAAAAACAGGTGAGTTTTGAAGATGCTCTTTGGAGTTCTTGTGATAAATTGCGAGGAACTGTAGAACCTGCAGAATACAAGCATGTAGTTCTCAGTCTGATTTTCTTGAAATTCGTTAATGACAAATTCAATGACCGCAAGGAAGAACTCAAAGCTGAAGGCAAAGAAAAATACATTGATATGCAGGAATTCTATGAAATGAAGAATGTTTTCTTTGTGCCGGAAGAATCCCGCTGGTCATACATAATGGAAAATGCCAGGCAGACTGATATTGCCCTCAAAATTGACACAGCATTGAACACAATCGAAAAGCAGAATCCAACATTAAAAGGTGCTTTGCCAGATAACTATTATTCTCGTCTTGGAATTGATGTTTCAAAACTGGCAGCTCTTCTTGATGAAATTAACAATATTCAGACCACTGCAGATAAAGAAAACGACATCATGGGTCGTGTCTATGAATACTTCCTTACAAAGTTTGCTCTTCAGGAAGGAAAGGGTAAAGGTGAATTCTATACTCCAAAAACAGTAGTAAATCTTATTGCCGAAATGATTGAGCCATATAAGGGAAAAATCTATGACCCTTGTTGTGGTTCTGGTGGTATGTTCGTTCAGTCGTTGAAATTTGTAGAAAATCATGCAGGCAGTACAAAAGATATTTCTGTTTATGGTCAGGAAGGAACAAGTACAACTTATAAAATGGCAAAAATGAATCTTGCCATTCGTGGTATTCCTTGTGACCTTGGGGAAAAGGCTGCCAACACTTTTACAAATGATTTGCACAAAGACCTTCGTGCAGATTTTATTATGGCAAATCCTCCGTTTAATCAGAAAGACTGGCGAGAAGAAAATGAACTTACACAGGATTCAAGATGGGATGGTTATGTAGTTCCTCCAACAAGCAATGCAAACTACGGCTGGATTCTGCACATGGTTTCAAAACTTTCTCAGAACGGTGTTGCAGGATTCCTTCTTGCAAACGGTGCATTGAGTGGTGAAGGTCAGGAACTTGAAATCCGTAAGCAGCTGATTGAAAACAATCTTATAGAAGCAATCGTAATTCTCCCAAGAAACCTTTTTTATACAACAGATATTTCCGTTACTTTGTGGATTTTAAACAAGAACAAAAAATCAAGAGTTGTTCAGCAGAGCGGCAAAATGAGAAAATTCCGTGCCAGAGAAGATGAAGTTTTGTTTATGGATCTTCGCCAGATGGGAAGTCCCTATGAAAAAAAATATGTGGAGCTTACTCAGGAAGAAAGAAACAAGGTAACAGGAACTTTCCATAACTGGCAGAATGACAACAATGATTATCAGAATGTTCCAGAATTTTGTTACAGTGCCAAAAAGAGTGAAATTGTAGAAAAAGGATATACTCTCGTTCCTAGCCGTTACATTGAATTTGTAAACCGTGACGAAACAGCAGATTTTGACACAACAATGAAAACTCTTCAGACAGAACTTACAGATTTACTCAAACAGGAAGAAGAAAGCAAAAAAGAACTGTTGAACGTGTTCAAGGATTTGGGGTACGAGATTAAGTTGTAGGGGGGAGAGTATGAATTTTAGTTTTGGATTAATTCAAAAAGGCGAAGGCTTAAATCTCGAATTAAAGCGAGAATGGGTGCAAGATAAAAATAAATTTTTGAAAACAGTAAGTGCATTCAGTAATACTTCTGGTGGCTTTATTGTCTTTGGCGTAGACGACAAAACAAAAGAAATTATTCCCATTAGCGAAAATGAACAGCCAAAGCTAATAGATGCAATTGCAAATTCAATTTCTGATAATATAGAACCACAGATAACTCCAAAAATTACTGTGGAAACGAATAAACAGGGCAAATCTGTTGTTGTTGTTCAAATATTTAGTAACAGTAACTGTCCATATTACATAAAGTCACTAGGAAAAGAAAAAGGCTCTTTTATTCGTGTTGGCGCAACATCCAGACTTGCTGATGAGAAGAATCTTTATGAACTGGAGCTAATTGGAAAAAGGAGTTCCTTTGATTCAATTCCTTGTCGCGAACTTTATTCAAATGATCGATTTTTTAATGAAGAAAAAATTAAAACTCTTTGTGACGAACTAAGTTCAATGATAAAAAAAATAAATGCGTATTCTCCTGATGTAACAACAGATACTCTGGAGTCATTAGGATTATTAGTTAGAAATGGTTCTGACTTAATGCCAAGTATTGCATTTGGTATCCTCTCGAGCGTTGAATTACCTGCATTTGAACAGAGTGTTGTTCGATGCGCAGCATTCAAGGGAACCGATAAATCCATATTTTTAGATCGTCTGGATTGCTCTGGACCACTATATAAACAAATTGAAGATGCTTTTCAATTTGTAATTAAGAATATTAAAGTTGGTATGGAAATAGACGGAATTCAGGGAAAGAATAAATACGAATTTCCTCCTGAAGCTATTCGAGAAGCAATTGTAAATGCAGTTGTTCATAGAAATTATTTATATCCGGAACATGTTCAAATCGCAATTTACGAAGATCGTATAGATATTATTTCTCCTGGTTCCCTTGTACATGATTTAACTCTGGAACAAGCCTTGGATGGTGTTTCAAAATTACGAAATCCAGTTCTTGCAAAGGTATTCCAGAAAATCGGACTTATGGAAGAATGGGGGTCAGGCTTAAGACGAATTAGAAATTCTTGTGCTGATGCAAGAGTCAATCCCCCTAAATTTGTTGATTCAAATATTGAATTTAAAACACAGTTTTTTAGAGGGGAATATTTTGCAGATATATCAAAACGGCTCTTACAAAGAGTGGAAAACATTCCTTCTATTTTCCCTAAAACAGCAGAACAAACTTTTGATTATTTAAAAGAGCATCCTGCAGCAACAAACCAGGAAATTGCAGCAGCTCTAAATATTTCGGATAGAAGTGTCAGAACTCATTGTTCTATATTAAAAAATGCTGGATACATAAATCGGACTGGTAGTGATAAAAAAGGTGAATGGATAATTCTAAAGGATAAAGAGGAATAATTTCCTAGGAAGTTTTCTAGGAAGTTTATTTTCTTCCTAGAAAAGCAGAATGTCGGGAAGTTCGAATTACTTGATTATGAATTAGTATATGAATTTGGAATAATAGATGACAGAAAAGATTTCAATTCGTTTTTTTATGCTTCAGAGATTCCTCAACTGGGTAGTATCACTACCCAGTTGGAATTAATAACTCTAGACGAGAAAAGCAAAATCAACGATCGCGAAATGTTTATGAAAGGCATTGATTATTCATACTATTATGAGGAAGCGGAGTAGATGAAGGAAATGAAAAAGCTGGAGACGAGTATGGAAAATGAAATTATAATTCTCGATGAAAATGATTTAAAAAATAAAATCTATACAATTCGCGGTGTTCAGGTAATGCTGGATAGTGATTTGGCGGAAATTTATGGCGTTGAAACAAAGCGACTTAACGAGCAGGTAAAAAGAAATATTGAACGATTTCCAGAAGAATTTATGTTTCAACTTTTTGCCGAGGAATTTGAAGTTTTGAGGTCGCAAATTGCGACCTCAAAAAAGGAAACTCGTGGAGGTCGTCAATATTTGCCTTTTGTATTTACAGAACAAGGCGTAGCCATGCTTTCCGCTGTTTTAAAAAGTGAAAAGGCCATAAAAGCTAGTATTCAAATAATGAAGGCTTTTGTTTCAATGAGAAGATTTCTCCTAAATAATGCACAAATTTTTTCGGAAATTGATTCCATAAAACGCCATCAAATTGAATCTGATAAAAAAATTGAAGAATTATTCGACAAAATGGACAAATACAAAATCGAAGAAAAACAAGGCATTTTCTTTCAGGGACAGATTTTCGATGCTTATGCTAAGTTTGAAAGTTTCATTCAGTCGGCAAGGAAAGAAATTGTTCTGATTGACGGCTATGTTGATTTGACGGTTTTGGAGCGACTTGCAAAAAAGCAGAAGGGGGTGAATGTTCTGCTTTATACAGATTCAAAAACAAAAATTACAAATCTTGATGTGCAAAAATTCAATGGGCAGTATCCAACTTTGACTTTGAACTTTACTTCCAAAATGCACGACAGATTTTTGATTATCGACAATTCGGTTTTATATCACATTGGTGCAAGTCTGAAAGATTTGGCGAAGAAGTGTTTTGCCTTTGAGATTTTGGATTCGAGTTTGATTCCGTCTGTTTTGGGGAATTTGTAGCGAATTGAGAATGAAAAATGACAATGGAGGATTTTTCAAAATGAAACTTTATCATGGAAGTAATGTTGAAATAAAAAATCCAAAAATCCTAGAATCAGATAGAAAACTTGATTTTGGAACAGGATTTTATTTGACGACAAGTTATGAACAGGCTGAAAAATGGGCAGTTCTGACTGCAAAAAGAAGAAATTATGGAAAGCCTTTTATTTCTGTTTTTGAATATGATGAAGAAGGTTCAAATGAATTAAGTGTTCTGAAATTTCAAAATGCTGATGAAAAATGGCTTAGATTTGTGAGTGCAAACAGAAAAAATCTTTCGATAAAAAATGATTATGATGTTGTAATTGGTCCAGTTGCAAATGACAGAACAATGCCCGTTATTTCTTTGTTTTTTGCAGGAGTGTACACGGAAGAGGAAACTGTGAAGCGTCTCCTTCCTCAAAAATTGAAAGATCAGATTGTATTTAAAACGGAAAAGTCCTTGCAATATTTGAAATTTGTTGAAGTTGTGGAGGTGAATAAAAATGACAAATGAACTTCCTTTTATTCTTGATTATTACGACAGAGAAGTTTCAAAGATGATAAATCAGAAATATGGTTTTTCTATGATGGATTCTTATAAAAAATTTTTGATGTCGGAAACTTATAAAATGCTTTCAAATCCTGAGCTTGAAATGTGGGAATTCAGCGAGAATGGCATTTTTGATATGTGGGAAACCGAGCAGATAACTGGAAATCCAAGGAATTCCCTTTACATAAGGAGAGATTAGATGACAAAAGAAATGGAATTTTTCATTTTTTTGATGGAGCAATACGCTTTTCATAAGAAAACTACTGCAAATAAAGTTCTTGAAAAATTGGAAGAGCTGAATCTCACAAATTATGTTTACGATATGTACGAAATCTATCACACAGAAGATTTGGAAACCGCGTTCAATGATATTGATAGGAAAATGAATGATTCAAAATAAACTTCTATTTGGAGAAAAAAGATGAGTAACAAGATTTCCATCCGATTTTTTAATGATAAAGAAGTTCGCGCAATCTGGGATGAAGAAAATTCCAAATGGTGGTTCAGTGTTCCAGACTCACTTGATGCAAAAAGCAAAACAAAGGCCTATGCACTTTTTGAAAGTTCACTTTTAGACAGTATTGAAGTTGGAACTGTAAACGGATTAAAGCAGATTCACGGTTATCTTTTTGGCGGATTATACGATTTTGCAGGAAAAATCCGAACTGTGAATATTTCAAAAGGTGGATTCAAATTTGCTGCAGCCGAGTTTTTGCCGGAGACCTTAGACCAGATTGAAAAAATGAGTGAAGATTCGTTTGATCAGATAATCGATAAATATGTGGAAATGAATGTAGCTCATCCATTCCGAGAAGGAAACGGCCGCACAACAAGAATCTGGCTGGATTTGATTCTTAAAAGAAGCCTTAAAAAATGCGTGGACTGGAGTCAGATCAATAAAAAAGATTATCTTAAAGCAATGGAACAAAGTGTAATGGACAGCACAAAAATCAAACGGCTGATTCAAAACGCCCTTGCAGACAAAATCAACGACCGCGAAATGTTTATGAAAGGCATTGATTATTCATATTATTATGAGGAAGCGGAGTAGATGAAGGAATATAGAAGAATCGGTGATTTGGTCGATTTAATTGACGAGCGAAATAAAGACGAAAAAGTAAAAACTCTCATAGGTGTAAGCATTGATAAGTGTTTTATCAAATCTGTTGCAAATACAATTGGAACTGATTTATCTAAATATCAAGTAATCAGAAAATTTGATTTTGCCTGTTCTCTTATGCAGGTTAGCCGAGATGGAAAAATCCCAATTGCTTGTTTAAAAGATTATGACGAAGCAATTATGTCTCCTGCTTATTATATTTTTAGAATTAAGAATACAGAAGAAATTTTACCTGATTATATGGCAATGTGGTTTATGCGACCAGAATTTGATCGTGAAGCTTCATACATTGCAGTTGGTGGTGTTCGGGGAAGTATGCCCTGGGAAGATTTCTGTGACATGAAACTCCCAGTTCCAGACATAAAAGAACAGCAGAAGATTGTAGACACCTACAACGCCATCACAAACCGCATCCAGATTAAACAGAAGATTAATGAGAATTTGGAGAAAACGGCACAGTGTTTGTTTGAGGAATTAACAAAAGATAAAGAACCAAATGGAAAATTGGAAGATATTGCAAATATAACTATGGGGCAATCTCCAGACGGTGACTCATATAATGAAAATGGGGACGGAATGATTTTCTATCAAGGAAAATCTGATTTTGGGTTTAGATTTGTTTCTGAAAGAATTTATACCAGTCAACCAACCAGATTTGCAAAAGAAAATGATATTTTATTAAGTGTTCGTGCACCAGTTGGAGTAATTAATATTACACCCAAAAAATGCTGTATAGGTCGTGGTTTAGCGGCTATTTCTTCAAAACTAAATCAGAATTCTTTTTTATTTTATACATTGAAATCTAAAGATTCTGCATTTGAAATTTATAATGGCGAAGGAACAGTTTTTGGTTCGATTAATTCTGAAGGATTAAAGAATCTTGAAATTGTGATACCGAATGAAAGAGAAATCTCAAAGTTTGAAAGTTCTGTATCAAAAATTGATGAACAAATAAAAAACAATGAACTTGAACTTATAAAACTCAATCAATTGAAACAGTTGGTTGTTTCGCAGATTTCGAAAAGGTAAATGTCACACGGATGCACAAGCCGCGAAAGTGGCGTGTTAAATAATTTCCACTCATGCAAACGACACGAAGTGGCGTATTCGATTTTCCTAACGGAAAATCTGTAAATAATTTATTCTTGGAATTGCGTTAGCAATTCCGAATCCGTGTGACAATATCGGGGGCGTTGCGGGGGTGTCCCCCGCAGAGGGGATAGCGGAAGACACGACAAAGCGGAGCAAGTGGCAAAGTTTACTTTGACATTTGCGTAGCGACTCGTGACTGGAGCGCAAGGGGAGACTTCCCCTTCCTAAATAAATATTTTAATTTTTTATGCATTATTTTTACACAAAAAATAATTTTTGTGATATATTATTAGTATTATGTTGGTTAGTCTTAAGTTTAATAATGCATTTGTTTTTTCTCGGGAGCAGGAGTTTTCGCTAAAGGCAGATTTACGGAGCAAGAAATTATCGTCTAATGTCATTGAAACAAAAAATGATAATGTTCTGAAGGCGGCTTGTATTTATGGTTCTAATAACTCGGGTAAAACTTGTATTGTTAGAATTATCCGTGCAATCTGGAGTGTTATTTTAAATCAACCTGGTAATATTTCGCCTAATCTTTTTTCTAATAATCCTAGAGTTTTTATTTCGTGCAGATTTATTCAGGATGAGAAGGAATGGGAATATTCCTTTAAATTTGATGTAAGCAATAATGTTTATGTTTATGAAAGTTTTTCGTTGATTGAGTTTGATTCTTATAAAAACGAAAAATCTACGCTTTATTATGAAAGGGACTTTGAAAATAACCGCTTTTTCAGTAAAGATGATGCTTTAAATGCAAGTCTTACTTTGATGGGCAAAAACAACATTCTTATTCATGTAGTTGATACAACTACGCTTCCTTATTTGAACGAAGCAAAAAACATTTTGCAGAAATTCGCCAATCGCATTGTCATTTTTGATATGAACAATATTTCTATGGATCAAACAATTCAGTTGTTGAAAAATCATTCTGAAATTCAAAAGGATATTGTCAGTTTTATTAAAAATGCTGATTTGGATTTGGATGAAATTAAATATATCGGTTCTAATCAGATGAATGAGGTTAGAGTTTCAAAACAAGCTCCTGCAGAAGAAGTTATTGCGATGAAATTACAGCAGTCTTTTGAAGATTCTATGCGTCTGGTGTCCGTTTATAAAGGTGTTCCTGTTCCAAGTTTGCAGTTCGATTCTACTGGTACAAAGAAAATTACTGCATTGGCAAGTTATGTTATTAATGCTCTTAGACAAGGTCATATTCTGGTTGTTGATGAACTTGATTCCAGCATTCATTTTAAGCTTACTCGGGCAATTATTTCTATGTTCAATAATGAACTGAATGATAATGCTCAGCTTATTTTTACAGCCCACGATGTTAGTCTTATGGATTGCAAAAAATTATTCAGAAAAGAACAGATTTGGTTTGTTCACAAAGATACTGAACAGGTTTATTTGTATTCACTTGCGTCTTTTACTGCTGAAGATGGTATCAGAGGTGATACTACTGATTTATTTGATAAATATAAGCGTGGAATTTTAGGTGCAATTCCAGAGCCTGATATGTTAAAGACTTTATTACAGGTGAAGAATGAGTAAGCCAAGTTTTTTGAATAAAACTAAAAAGAAGATTTGTCTCATTTGCGAAGGTTTTGAAGAATTTGATTATATTTCAAAACTTCTGGAGCTGAAAATTTGGTCTGATGTTTATGATTTTGAACTTGTAAATGCAGAATCTTGTGGAAATATTTCTGCCCGTTATCAAGACAGGTATCAGAGTGATAATTATGATATTGTTTTAGTTTTTTGTGATACGGACAGACGTCTAGAAGACGGTTTTGAATTAATCAGGACAAAAATCAACAATATTTTTGGAAATTCTATTGCTGCCGATAAAGTCATAATTTTTGTTAATCCATGTACAATGCAGGTTATTCTTTCTCATTTTGGAGATGTTAGTTTACGAACTCAAAACAAACGCAAAAATGATCCTGAAATTAAACGCCTTACTGGATTGTCTGATGAAAAGAAATATGATGGGTGTAAGGAACACAGAGATTTTATTTTCTCACAGATTACAAAAGAGAATTATGAGGAAATGAAAAAGAGGATAAGTTTACTTTCTGATGATTATAAAAATCAACCAGCAACGAATTTTGCTTATTACTTAAGGTTATTTGAAAATTCTAATAGTGATTGGATTGATAAAATTAATTCAATTATAGAAACAGAATAACAAGGAAAAACATGTCTTTGCAAATCAAACTTTCAGATTACTACATTGCATATTTTGATATTCTCGGTTATAGAGGATTGTTCTTTGAAAATGAAGGACAAAACAATAGAAAAATAAAATAAGTAGGCGTTGCGGTCAGCTCTTGAGTCTGCAGAAAAACGGAACACAAGGTCGTGTGGCTGCAAGGGGAGACTCGCTGGAAGCTACGCACTAACGTACTTGCTGCGACTTCCCCTTCCTAGATTTATAATCGAAAAATATTATAATAATTTCTGAATATAATCGAAAAATATTATAAGTTTTATTGATTTGGCAGAAAAAATCTCTTATTATTAAGGTATGAACGAAATTAAGCGAGATTTACAGATTGTGCTTTCTCAAAAACTTGGCAAAGGTAAGGTCATTATTTTGAAGGGCTCTCGTCAGGTTGGAAAAACTACGCTTTTGAAAAAGCTTCTTTCTGAATATTCGGATGAAAAATCAGTGCAGTACTGGAATTGTGACGAAATAGATGTAAGAAAACTTCTTGCTGATGAATCGTCTGCTCGTTTGAAATCTTTTGTAGGAAATTCAAAATTTATTGTCATTGATGAAGCTCAGCGTGTTCAAAATATTGGTCTTAAATTGAAAATCCTTCACGATAATTTTCCTGATGTTCAGATTGCTGTAACTGGTTCATCTGCACTTGATTTGTCTAACACGATTAACGAGCCTTTGACTGGGCGTAAATTTGAATACAATCTTTTTCCTTTTTCTACAAATGAGCTTGTTCACAATTTTTCGATGCTGGATGAAATGAAACAGTTGGAAAACAGACTTGTTTATGGTTTTTATCCTGATGTAGTGAATAATCCAGGTGAAGAAAAAGAAATTCTTTCAAATATTGTTTCAAGTTATCTTTATAAAGATGTTTTTGAGTTTCAGGATATACGAAAGCCTTTTGTGATTGAAAAACTGGTTCAGGCTCTTGCATTGCAGGTTGGAAGTGAAGTTTCGTTTAATGAACTTGGAAATCTTTTAGGGATTGACTCTCTCACTGTTCAAAAATATGTGGATTTACTTGAGAAGGCGTATGTAATTTTTCATCTTCATTCTTACAGCCGCAATGTTCGAAATGAACTTAAAAAAAGTATAAAGATTTATTTTTATGATAACGGTGTCAGAAATGCGGTTATCTCAAATTTTTCTCCTTGTGATTTGCGTTCTGACATTGGTATGATTTGGGAAAATTTTTTAATCAGCGAACGAGTAAAAAACAATGCTTTTCATAACAGAAAGGCAAAATATTATTTTTGGCGTACAACTCAAAAGCAGGAAGTTGATTTTATAGAAGAGATTGATGGAAAGTTTTCTGCCTTTGAATTTAAATACAATCCAAAGAAGGCGAATGCAAAATGTCCGCTAACATTCTCTAATAATTATCCAGAAATTCCTTTTTCTGTGATTTCCAGAGAAAATTATCTTGAATTTATTACGGAGGAGTAATCAATTTATGAAATTTGACGAACACCACCTAGAACTCTCTATAATGGAGCTTTTTGAAAATCAAGGTTATGTGCATATTACTGGCAGTGAGATTCATCACGAAAAAACGGAAGTGCTTTTGATTGATGTTCTTCGTAATTATCTCTTGTTCCGTTATGGTTCTAAAAATATCACCGAAAACGAAATTACTTCTGCCATAAATCGTATTAAAAATATTTCTTCTGACCTTTATGATGAAAATAAAAAAGTGCTGGATTTGCTTTGCAACGGTTTTACTCTTCGGCGTGATGATCCAACTCAAAAGGATTTATTCATTCAGTTGATTGACTTTGATGAACCTGAAAACAATATGTTCAACATTGTAAATCAGCTTGAAGTGCAGGGCAGGGAACAGCTTCGTATTCCAGATGGAATTGTTTACATAAACGGAATCCCTGTTGTTGTTCTGGAATTTAAATCTGCAATAAAAGAAAACACGACTATTGAAAATGCATACAAACAGCTTACGATTCGCTATCGTCATGATATTCCTGAACTGTTTAAATACAATGCTTTTGTCGTTATTTCTGACGGTGCAAATACAAAAATGGGTTCACTTTTTTCACCTTATGAATTTTTTTATGCCTGGAGAAAAGTTGAAAGCACGGACAAGGAAGTAGATGGAATCAGTTCTTTAATTACAATGGTGAATGGTCTTTTCAGAATGGATCGTTTGGTTGCTGTTATTAAGGATTTTATTTACTTTCCAGATTCTACTGACAAAGAAGTAAAAATTGTCTGCCGTTATCCTCAGTATTTTGCAGCAACAAAACTTTTTGACAGCATCAAATCTGCAATGAAACCAAACGGCAACGGAAAAGGCGGTATTTATTTTGGTGCTACTGGTTGTGGAAAAAGTTACACAATGGTTTTTCTTTCCAGAATGATTATGAAGAGCAAGGAATTCAACAGTCCTACAATCGTTGTAATCACTGACAGAACAGACCTTGATGATCAGCTTTCAAAAATATTCCTGGAATCAAAAAACTACATTGGCGATGAAAACATTAAGTGCATTGAAGCCCGTGATGATGAATCAGAAAACAAAACTGGCTTAAAGCAGGAACTTAAAAACCGAGCCAGCGGCGGTGTTTATCTCACAACAATTCAGAAATTCAGCGAGGATATAAAACTTCTTTCAGACCGTTCTAACATCATTTGTATTTCAGATGAAGCCCATCGTTCTCAGAATAATCTTGATGAAAAACTTGTGATTAATGAAGAAAAGGGAATTGTTGAACATAAATTTGGTTTTGCGCACTTTTTGCATGAATCATTTCCTAACGCCACTTATGTTGGTTTTACAGGAACTCCAATAGATGAAATGGAGCAGGTTTTTGGTGATGTTGTTGATACTTACACCATGAAAGAATCTGTTGCAGATGGAATTACGGTTAACCTTGTTTATGAAGGTCGTGCCGCAAAAGTTTTCCTGGACCACAAGAAAATCCAGGAGATTGAAGCGTATTATGCAAAATGCGAAGCTCAGGGAGCAAATGAAAATCAAATAGAGCAGAGTAAAAAGGCGGTTACAAATCTTGAAGCTATTCTCCGTGATCCAGATGTAATTAATGAGATTGCAAAAGATTTTGTTGCTCATTATGAACAGAGAGTAAAAGAAGGTGCATCTGTTCTTGGAAAAGCAATGTTTGTATGTTCCAGCCGGGAAGTTGCATTTGATTTATGGAAAGCTATAACTGCACTTCGTCCTGAATGGAAAGTTCAGCATCCAACAAAAGAAGAAATTGATTTACTCAAAGAAAAATTGAAAAATGAAGGCAAAAAGCCTGATGAAATTGAAAAGGAAGTTAAGAAGTTAAAGCCTATTGAGAAAATTAAAATGGTTATGACTGAAAACAAGGCAAAAGATGTAAAAGAACTTTACGAAATGCTTGGAAAACATGATGACCGTAAAGAATACGACAGACAATTTAAGAATGAAAAGTCAAATTTCAAAATTGCTATTGTTTGCGATATGTGGCTTACAGGTTTTGATGTTCCGTGTCTTGATACAATTTATATCTACAAACCTTTGCAGAAGCACACGCTTATTCAGACTATTTCCCGAGTAAATCGTGTTTATAAAGGAAAAGAGAAAGGCTTGATTGTAGATTACATTGGAATCAAGCGGGCAATGAATGAAGCTCTTAAAAAATATACTTCTGGCGAACAGGAAGAATTTGAAGATTCAGAAAAGGCTGTAGTAATTGTAAAAGACCAGCTGAGCATTCTAAAAGCAATGTTCAATAAATTTGATGCTTCACTTTATTACAACGGAACTCCGTTGCAGCAGCTTGAAACATTAAATAAAGCTGTTGAATATGTTCAGTTAACCGATGACCTTGAAAAAAGATTTATGTCCGCTGTAAAAAGAATGAAAAAAGCATTCAATCTTTGTTCTTCCAGCGATTCTCTTTCAAAAGAAGAAAAAGACCAGATTAATTTTTATATTGCAGTTCGTGCTATTCTTTTTAAACTTACAAAAGGCCATGCTCCAGACATTACAACGATGAATAATCATGTAATGGAAATTTTGCAGGAAGCAATTAAGTCTGACGGTGTAGAAGAATTGTTCCAGGTTGGCAAGCAGATTAATTTCGATTTGTTCAATCCTGAATATCTTGAGAAAATCAATAAGATTCAGCTGCCAAATACAAAGATTAAAGCTCTGGAACAGTTATTGAAGCAGGCAATTGGAGAATATAAGAAAACAAATAAGATAAAAGCTACAGAATTTTCTGATAGACTGAACAGCCTTATCATCGCTTATAACAATCGTTTTGCAGATGGTGATTTTGCAAGCCAGGTTCTTGATGATGTTGCAAAACAATTAAATAAACTCTTTGAAGATATGCTGGCTGACAGGAAATCTTTTGAAGAGATGGAAATTGATTTTGAAGAAAAGGCGTTCTATGATATTCTTGTTGCCTGTGCAAAGAAATTTGAATTTGAAGATCAGTATCCAGAAGAAAAGATGATTGACCTTGCGAAGAAAATTAAACTTCTCGTAGCTAAGAATGTAAAATACACAGACTGGAACCAGAGAATTGATGTAAAAGCCGAAATGAAAGCCGATTTAAGAATCTTACTTGATGATAACGGCTATCCACCAGTTCCTCGTGATGAAGTATTTAAAGAAGTTTTTGAGCAGGCTGAAAACTTCAAGAAGTATGAAGAATAGGGAACTACAATGCCAAAATCCCAGAACCCATTTTAAAACAAATATTACATCGTAGAAGATGTTGCTTATCATTCAGAAACCAAAGAGGATACGTTGTGTACCGTCGTCTTTATGATGACAATTCTCTCTGGATTCGTGAGATGCAGATGTTTTTGAGCGAAGTAGATTACGAAAAATATCCAGACGTAAAACAGCGATGGCGCTTTGAACTAGTAGACTAATCAAAAAGACCATTTTTGCTTTACTATTGTTTAGTATACTTAAAAAAATAACAAAAAATTTTGGCAATAATTAGGGTAACTTTATCTCTATATATATAGGGTCAAAAATTTTAAGAATTGGAGACTTTATATGAACAAAATAAGACCTTTTAACAGAAACCCAGATTGCATCAGAAACTTGGGAAAATTTTTGCTGCTGCAAAGAAAAATGCAGTTCACGAGAGAACAAAAAAGTTCATAAAAAGTGGAAATCCTTAAAAAGGAAATTGATTTACTTGAAGTTCGTGACGTGCTGGAACAGTAAGAATGATATTGGAGGAAAACTATGAATAAAAACAAAGGACTTTTGTGGTATGTAATTTTGGGAACATCTTAACTCTTGTGGTCAGGTTATTGAAGTCAATTCATGCTTTTTATCTTGAATTGGGACTTTCTGGTTCTGTATTAAAGCAGGCATTACTTTAGTAATTGCTGGTTTAATCATCCTTTTGATTCAGTCATTCAGAAAGATGTTAAGAAATAAATACCAGGGATCATGGAGATTCTGTTTGCAGTCGATTTTTGACTGATAGTACTAAACGCACAGGTGATTATGAATAATCACTCATGACAGGTGACGCAGACATTTTTATTTTTGATGATCACGCCATGCTCCGTCAGGGACTTAAGGCTTTTTTAGACGGAAGCCAGCTTTTTTGTTATTCTTAGTCTAAATAAAATTCTAGAAAAAAATCCCCTCATAAAGTAAAATGGTATGTATGATTACTATCTTACCTGAAACAACTAAGAATCCCATTACAAAAATCGGTCTCATGGCTGGCGTCTGCTGGAACGGAGACACTACAGATCCTGAAAAAAACTATAAGCGCGGAATGGACTGCATTCTCTGCGAACACGGAAGAACTTTTGAATATCCTGATGTGGAACTTGTCATTGACGGTTATTCAGCACGCTGCATCCGTGAATGGTATACACACATTGGTGGTGGTCCAACACGCCTCCAGTCTTCAACAAGATATGTTAAATGGGAAGGCAACAATTTTGCCGACAACTTTGTAATCCCACCTTCAGTAGAAAAAGCAAAGGAAAATGAAGAAGCAAAAACTTGCCTTGCTGATTTTGAAAAATCTTTTATGAATCTTATAGACTCTATGGAAAAGGCTGGCGTACCAAAGGAAGACATAGCCATGTTCTATCCTCTTGGCATGAAAACAAAAATCGTGGACAAGCGCAACATGAGGAACCTTGTTGAAATGTCCCATCAGCGTCTCTGCACAAGGGCTTACTGGGAATACAGAAAGCTCATGAAAGACATCTGCAGTGCCCTTTCCGAATACTCTGAAGAATGGAAGTGGATTGTAGACAATCTTATGAAACCAAAATGCGAAGTTGTTGGATTCTGCAAGGAAAAGAAGTCTTGCGGCCGCAAACCAAAACTAGAGGATAAATAATGAAGAAGCTTATGTTGGGAAATGCAGCCTTGGCCCGTGGATTTTACGAGGCTGGCTGCAAGATGTTTTCGAGCTATCCTGGAACTCCAAGTACGGAGATAACAGAAGAAGCTGCTAAATACAAGGAAATATACTGTGAGTGGGCACCTAACGAGAAGGTTGCCGTTGAATCTGCTCACGGTGCAAGCCTTGGTGGAGTAAGGGCCGCAAGTGCCATGAAACATGTTGGCCTTAATGTTGCCGCAGATCCGATCTTTACGATTTCATATCAGGGTCTCAATGCAGGTCTTGTAATCGTAGTCGCTGATGATCCGGCCTTCCATTCGTCGCAGAATGAACAGGACAGCCGTCACTATGCCATAGGCTCAAAGATTCCTATGCTTGAACCCAGCGACAGCCAGGAATGCCTTGATTTTGTTAAGACAGCCTACGAAATCTCAGACAAATTCAATACGCCGGTTTTCATCAGGACATGTACCCGTGTAGCCCACAGTCAGAGTGTTGTTGAAGTCGGTGAACGCGTTGAAGTTCCTCAGGTACCTTATGTTAAGGACCAGATGAAAGTCATGATGACAAAGGCCGTTAAACTTGCCCATGACCGTGTTGAACAGCGTACCCTTGACCTTGCTGAATGGGCATGTACATCCGGAATCAACCGCATGGAAATGGGCGGAACAAAAATCGGAATCATTGCAGACAGTACAAGCTATCAGTATGCAAAGGAAGTATTCGGCGATGAAGTTTCAATTCTGAAGATTGGAATGGTTTATCCTCTTCCTGAAAAAATGATCCGTGACTTTGCTTCAAAAGTTGATGAACTGTATGTCATGGAAGAACTTGATCCAATCATCGAAACTTATGTTAAGTCTCTTGGCATCAAGTGTTTTGGAAAAGACAAGTTCCCTATTTGCGGTGAATTCAGCCAGAATCTTGTTCGCAAAGTAATGGGCAAGTCTGTTCCAGAAGTATTCTCCATTTCTGAAGGAATAGAAATTCCAGCCCGTCCTCCTGTAATGTGTGCAGGATGTCCTCACCGCGGAATTTTCTATACCCTTAAAAAGAACAAGTGCAATGTCTACGGTGATATCGGTTGCTATACTCTCGGTGCCGTTGCTCCCCTCAATGCCATGGATTTGAATGTCTGCATGGGGGCAAGCTGTTCGGGGCTCCACGGTTTCAACAAGGCTATGGGAAAAGACGGCGAAAAGAATTCCGTTGCAGTAATCGGGGACAGTACTTTCATGCATTCGGGTATGACAGGCCTTTCCACAATTGCCTACAACGGTTCAAATTCTACGGTAATCATTCTTGATAATTCCATTACAGGCATGACGGGACATCAGCAGAATCCTACTACAGGAAAGAACCTTTACGGAGATCCTGCAAGCAAGGTTGACCTTGAAGCCCTCTGCCGTGCCCTGGGTGTAAACCGCGTTAAGGTTGTTGATCCTTATGATCTTGCTGCAGTTGAAACAGTCCTCAAGGAAGAACTTGCCGCGGAAGAACCAAGCGTAATCATCAGTCGCCGTCCTTGTGTAATGATCAAGGGCATCAGGCATAATCCTCCGCTTAAAATAGAAAATGAAAAATGTAAGGGATGCAAAAGCTGCATGAAGATCGGTTGTCCGGCGATAGCCTTCAACAAGGAAACAAAGAAGGCAAGCATCGACCCAACTCTTTGTGTTGGATGTAATGTTTGCAAGCAGTTGTGTTCCTTTGATGCAATTACAGGAGGAGCAGAATGAATATCATGATAGTTGGTGTAGGCGGACAGGGAACTCTTCTTGCTTCAAAGCTTCTTGGTCATGTTCTTCTTAATGAAGGTCACGATGTAAAGGTTTCTGAAGTTCACGGAATGAGTCAGCGTGGTGGAAGCGTTGTTACTTATGTTCGCTTTGGAAAGAAAATCTATTCCCCTGTAATCGACAAAGGTGAAGCAGACATAATCCTTTCCTTTGAACAGTTGGAAGCTGCCCGCTGGTTTGAATTCCTTAAAAGAGACGGACTCATCATTACAAATACTCAGCGCCTTAATCCAATGCCTGTAATCACAGGTGCTGCTGAATATCCTGAAGGTCTTGTGGAAAAAATGAAGGCCGCAGGTGCCAGGGTTATTGCAGAAGATTTCCTTTCTGCCGCAGGAAAAGCCGGAAGTTCAAAAGCCGTAAACATTGCCTTGCTTGGTTGTCTTTCAAAATATTTTGATGAAATTTCAGAAGATAAATGGAATGCTGCCATTGATGAAGTTGTCCCTGAGAAATTCAGGGAACTTAACCACAAGGCTTTTGATAATGGAAGGAATATATGAGTTCTTACTGTTCCTTTACTTTTGACGATGGTCCAAACCTTACTACAAGCATCCGCATGATTGAAGTGCTGGAAAAGCATGGTGCTGTCGGATCTTTTTTTGTTTGCGGGAAAAACATAAATGAAGAAACGGAAAAGGTGATGCTTAAAGCACAGAGCATTGGCTGCACGATTGAAAACCATTCCTTTAGCCACAGTCACATGACGGAACTTTCTGAATTCCAGATCAAAAATGAATTCGACATGACATCAGACATGATTCAAAAAGTTACTGGCAGGCGGCCGGAATTTTTCCGTGCTCCATACATCGATGCTGATGAAAAAGTTTTCAGTTCAGTTCCCGTCCCTTTCATCGAAGGTGAAGGCTGCGAAGATTGGCTTTCTGAAGTTGATGCCGATACCCGCTATGAAAGAATCCTTTCTACAATCAGCAACGGTTCCATTCTCCTTCTCCATGATTTTGAAGGCAATGAGGCTACAGTTGAATGCATTGATAGGCTTATACCGGTCTTAAAGGAAAAGGGATTCGAGTTTCTGACTGTACCGGAAATCTTTAAAAAACTTGAAGTTGATCCAAATAGACACGGTCATCAATGGAAGAATATTTGCAAAAGATAAATTCATAATGTAAAATTATGCTATAAATGCAATTTAAAATTGTGGAGCCATCGGATGAAAAAGATCCTTACAGCATCGACAAATCCTGTAGTCATTGAAACTGTTAGAAGTGCATGCAAGACTTATGCTGCGTATTTCTCCGCAGAAGTTTTCGGTGCAACAGAACCTGTAATCAGCTATATAAAATATGAAATTCCTGAAATAAAGGTTCTGGACTATACATCTAAAGAAATCAGGTGTGAAGAAATTCTTGATGCAATTAAGGGTGATGCATGGCTTCACTATGGCGGGATCATTGCCGTTTGTTCAGGTACAAGACAGGTTGAAGTCCTTGAAGAACTTAAGGACAACAACATGATTGCAATCCTTACGGTTCAGAATTTCAAGACACATTTTTCACGCGTTTTAAGAATTCTCTGGCAGAACCAGCAGTTCCTTTTTAACCGCGGGATGCAGGACATCATCGGGGGAATGGAAAACGGATCTTTCAACTGTTCCAATGATCCTATGGATATCCGTTTCTATACAAACTTTCTCGTAAGCTATCTTTACAATACAAACAGAATTTCTGCAGATGACAGATACAAGCTTCAGATGACCCTTATGGAATTCCTTACCAATGCTCTTGAACACGGCAACCTTGGAATTACCTACGAAGAAAAGACAAAGTGGCTTGCTTCCGGAAGGGACATTCTGCAGCTGATTTCTGCAAGAAACAAGGATCCAAAATACAAGGACCGCAGAATCCACATCAGCTATACAATCGGAAAATCAAAGTCTACCTTTACAATCAAGGATGATGGAAAAGGTTTCAACTGGCGTAAGTACATTGAAGCAAATGTAAATGAAGATTTCCATGGACGCGGAATTTCCTTGAGCCGTGACCTTGTTCAGCGCGTTTCCTACAACGAAGCCGGCAATCAGGTTTCCTTTGAACTTCCTACAATCAGGAACCAGGTAAATACTATTCCTGGAATCATGGAACCATTTGCCACAATTGAATACAAAAACAAGGACATTGTTTGCCGCGAAAACGAAGTTTCTAGTGACCTTTACTTCATCGTTTCCGGTCGTTTTGCAGTTTATGTTGGAAAGAAACTTGCTGCTGTCCTTACTCCAAACGACATGTTCATCGGTGAAATGGCATTCCTTTTGAATGAACGCCGTACAGCTACAGTTCTTGCAGTAGGGGATTGTCGCCTTATTAAGGTTCCAAAGACAGCCTTCCTTACTCTTATCAGAAAAAATCCTCACTACGGTATTTTCTTGAGCAAGATGCTTGCCCAGAGGCTTCAGCGTCAGACAAAGAATTCCATTGAATTGCAGAAGCGCCTTTCTGCAATTGAAAATCTGGATGTTCTTGATTAGAAAAATTATGCCACTGAAAAAGGTATCGTTTACAGCTTGTGAATGTAAAATCCGTCGGTTTCTGGTTTAAGGCCTGATTCCTTGATTCCGTCGAACCTGTATTCAGGTGGAAGCTTGATCTTTATAAGATGCATGCTGTTTGCTATGGCGTCTTTTCTTACGAGCATCAGCATGTTCCTTAATGTGATTTCAACTCTTTCTGCATCAAAAAATTCAATGTGACCTACTACAAAGTAATCTTCTTTCTTGTAGTAGGAAAAAATCCCCGTGTTTTTCCCGTTTTCCAATACCGAATAAATCTTGTGTCCGTATTCTATTTCCCTGGCTATTTTTACATCCGCTGATTCTGTTACGGCTTTAAATTCAGGCTGAATAAAATCCGGATTAAGCATGCTTAGGGAAACTCCGTCGCCGATGTTGTTGATTGTGGTTTTGAATTCCGGGTTAAGCTGGAGAAAGGAAACGAACTTCCTGATTTTTCTGAGCAGCTTGATTGTACTGTAGTTGTGGGTAAGTTCTGGATTTTCCACCATGCCGTGGAAGAAAAGGTTGTCCGTTATGATGACTCCGTTTTCGCTTAGGTTGTGCTTGTATTTTTCAAAAAATTTTTCATACTGTGCTTTTGCTGCATCAATGAAAATCAAATCGAATTTTTCATCGACCTTTGCATCAAGGGCATCCTCGTTTGTGATTTTGATTCTGTCTTCAAGTCCGCAGTTCCTGATGTTGTCTACGGCGCGACTGTAGCGGTCAATGTCTATTTCCATAGTCCTGACATAAATGTCTGGAGAAATGTTTGCAAAGTTGATGGAACTGTAGCCTATGGCACTTCCGATCTCAAGGATTTTTTTGCATCCTCGTTCACGAATTGTCTGGCAGATGAATTCACCGCCTTTGTCCATTACAATTGGAATGGAATTTCTTTTTGCGTATTCTTTGATTTCTGAAATTTCGTTCATCAGTCTAATTTGACGCCGTCTGTGCTGATGTTGTTTTCGTCAGCAATAAGGCTTTCATACTCGTTGATTGGGATAGGCTTATAATAATAGAAACCCTGAACATAGTTAATACCCATACCCTTGAGGAGATTAATCTGTTCTGACGTTTCAACGCCTTCTGCAATGATAGTAAGCTTCATGTTTTTTGAAAGGTCAACCACGCTCTTGATGATGCTTACACCCTTTTCGTAGTTGGAACTGTTCAGGTCAAAAAACTTCATGTCCATTTTAAGGATGTCAGCCTGAACATCCTTAAGCATGTTGAGGGAAGAGTAACCGCTGCCAAAGTCATCGATGAGGATGGTAAATCCCTTTTCACGAAGCCTCTGGATTACAGACTTGAGGATCCTTGTGTCATCCATGAAGGCGCTTTCCGTAACTTCAATTTCAAGGTATTTAGGATCAATATTGTAGATGTTTATGAGGTTGCTGAAAACTGTCGGAACATCAACAGAGAATATGTCGATGCGGGAAACATTAACGGAAATTGGAACCGGCTTTTTGCCTTCATTCATCCATTTCCTGATTGTCTTGCAAACCTGTTCCCAGATGTAAACATCAACTTTCATTACCTTGCCGTTTTTTTCCAGTGTAGGAATGAATTCACCAGGTGATATGAAACCACGGAGCTTGTTGTTCCATCTTACAAGGGCTTCTGCTCCGACAATCTTGTTGTCCAAAATAGAGCATTTAGGCTGCAGGAAGAAAGTGAATTCATATTCGTCAAGTCCCCTTTCAATTTCCGTAATGATTTGAAGATCGTATTCCAGATCCTTTACCATCTGGGAATTGTACCAGCAGATTTCTGTTTCTGCTTTGTTGAGGGCATTGCCTGTTGCAGTTGTGGCATAATCCAGTGCATCAAGGATGTCTTCGTTCTTGTCCTTGATTTCATATCCGCCGAATACCATGCGGAAACCTTCAATTCCATCAAATGAGGAGACAAGGGCCGATACATTTTTTATCAGGTAGTTCATTACCGACTGGTGTTTGTCCATGATGATGAAGAAGTTGTCTCCACCGCCGTAGCCTGATACTGCGTCAAAAAGTCTTTCCATTTCATGCAGAATATAGGCAATACTCTTTAAGAGCCTGTCTCCCTGCCATCTTGAATACCACTTGTTAAAGAAACGGAAGTGCTCTATATCCATTGCAATGAGACATACATCTTCGTGACTTTCTTCAAGAAAATCTTTTGCTGCCTTCTGGAAACTCTGGGGGGTAAGAAGCCCCGTAAGCTTGTCTTTTTCCAATTTGGACTTGTTCAGCTTGTCTGCAGGAGTAATGTTTACATACATGAAGGCAATGGCCATTTCCATTCCCTGCTGGTTAACTTCTGGAACAAGGTAAATCGTAACGTCGTCCCAGGTTCCTCTGGGACCTTTTTCCCTGATGACTTCCGTAATAGGTTTTTTTGCAGTCCTAAATCTTTCCGACATGGTTTCTAGATTCATGAGCTGCAGGAATTTCTTATGATCGTCAGGATGTACCATTGTGGCACAGGTTCGTTTAATCAGTTTTGAAAGGGGTTCTTCCGAAAGCTGGAATCTTTTGCCGAAGCTTTCTTCAGAAATGAAAACATATTTGTCCAGGGTAAGGTTCATGCTGATGGCAAATGTGAAATTGTTCATGAATGTTACTCGTGACATGATCTCGCGGTTCAGGTTGTTGTAAAGAGCTCCGGAGAAATAATAGCACTTGCCATGCCCTGGATATTCCATTGTGGTAACTGTAAAGTTCACCCACCTGCAGATTGAAAGCAGGAATATCATGGATGGAGTCGAACCAAAATTTTCAATATTTTCTTTATTTGATGAAATGACGTCGGTTGCTTCAGGACATGGCTGTCCGATTTCCAGTGACGGAAACGCAGCTTTTGCCGCCTCGTTGAAAGCAACTATTTTGAGAGCACTGTTGGCAATGTAAAGCAAATTGTCATTTACAGTCGTCATGATCCATCATTCAGATAATAATTTAAGAATATCTCATTAAATTATAACACCTAAATGAAGGAAATCAAATTTATAATTTTAATCTTCTCTGTGGTCGAATACGCGTTTGGTCTTCTTTTCGCTGCGAGGAAGGGTTCCAACCGGAACGACAGCAACCTTTGGATTTACGCCGATTTTTGACTTGAAGAGGCTTCCGATTGCTTTTCCTGTCTCTTCAAAACTTACGCGGCCTTCAACTTCAACTGTAAGAACCATAACATCCTTGTTGTTGTCTTCGTCGTGACCGATGGCAATGGAATATTCGCTTGTTGCACCGTCAATCTGCTGAAGGATTTCTTCTACCTGGGCAGGGAACATGTTTACGCCGTGAACCTTGAACATGTCGTCGCTGCGTCCCTTGATGATGTCAAGGCGAGGGTAGCATGAACCGCATGAGCATTTTTCAGGGATGATTCTTGAAAGATCGTGTGTACGGAACCTTAGGAGTGGTGCACCTTCCTTTACCAAAGTTGTGATTACGATTTCACCTTCTTCACCATCTTCCACAGGCTTTCCTGTTTCAGGATCGATGATTTCGATGAAAAGGTAGTCATCCCAGTAATGGATGTATTTTTCCTTCTGACAGTTGATGCCAATTCCCGGCCCGTAGATTTCTGTAAGGCCGTAGATGTCGTAAAGTTCGATTCCAAGCCCGTCCTGGATGCTCTTGCGCATCTTGTCAGACCATCTTTCGCTTCCTATAACACCTTTTTTCAGGGCAACCTTGTCCTTGAGTCCGCGTTTTGTTATTTCTTCGGAAAGCAAAAGGGCATAGCTTGAAGTTGCGCAGATAACCGTAGACTGAAGGTCCTGCATCATCTGGAGCTGTTTTTCAGTATTTCCAGGTCCCATTGGAACTGCCATGGCACCGAGCTTTTCACAGCCTGCCTGGAAACCGATGCCTGCTGTCCAAAGTCCATATCCCGGAGTAATCTGGATGCGGTCCTTCTTTGTGATTCCTGCCATTTCATAGCAGCGGGCAAACTGTGTGGCCCAGTCATCAACATCTTTCTTTGTGTAAGGGATGATTACAGGTTTTCCTGTTGTTCCGCTTGAAGAATGGATGCGGACTACATCTTCGTCAGGAACTGCCTGAATTCCAAGAGGGTATGCATTGCGAAGGTCATCCTTTGAGCTGAACGGAAGTTTTTCAAAATCTTCCTGACATGCAACTCCGGTGATTCCTTTTTCGCGGTAGAGTTTTCCGTAGTAGCTGTCTCCTGCAATAAGGCGCTTTACCTGTGCGTCTACAAGTTCAATCTGTTTCTGTGTAAGTTTCATCAATATATCCTTTGTAAATTATGTTTCTTTCTAAAGAAACAGTATAGCAGAGGATTAGGAAATTGCAAGCAACAAAAGTGTGAATGCTTTACATCAAATCCCTGACGGTTCTTCCCTTAAAAAAATCAAAAATCGTCTTGTTGAAATCCTTCCACATTGGAAGGGTTTTGCATTTTGATTCTCCGTCGCATTTTGGTGCACCGTCTTCCAGACAAGCAACCACGGAGAGTGTTCCTTCTGTGACAACGAGGATATCGTAGATGGTGTATTCTTCCGGTCTTCTGATCAATGAATAGCCGCCGCCTTTACCGCTTACACCTTTTACAAGTCCTGCCGTTACGAGCATTTTTACGATGCTTTCAAGATATTTTTTTGAGATGTTCTGCCTTTGGGCAATTGACTCAAGTGAAACCGGCTTGTCTGAATTCTGCAGTGCAAGGTCAATCATCAGTCTGACAGCATATCTTCCTTTTGTTGAAATCATAGGTACCTCTTATGATTGAGTATAGGAAAACTATTGGAAAAAATCAATAATTCCTATTGACATAGTAGGGGAGTGGGTATATATTTCAAGTATTAAAACCTAGTTAATTGGTAGGAGAAAATGGATTGAAGCCGTTGCAGGCTTTGAGAATGGATTTTATGCAATCAAATAATTGCGATTTCAAAGAAACCACAAAAATTGAAATTTCTAGTGGTCATAATTATACTGTATAAATAAAATTGGAGAAAACCATGAGCGAAGTAAAATCAAGTGCATTGGAATTGATCGGTGAAACACCGGTGGTAGACGTTTCAAGGTATACAAAGTCAGCTGGTGTTGAGGGCGTAAAGATCGTCGCAAAACTTGAATACCTTAATCCGGCTGGATCAGTAAAGGACAGGGTTGCCCTTTCAATGATTGAAGATGCAGAAGCAAAGGGAATCTTAAAGCCAGGTGCGACAATCATCGAGCCTACATCCGGAAATACAGGTATCGGCCTTGCTTCAGTTGCAGCCGCAAAGGGATACAAGGCAATCCTTACTTTACCGGATACAATGTCTGTTGAGCGCAGAAACCTCCTTAAGGCTTACGGGGCAGAAATTGTTCTTACCGAAGGCGCAAAGGGAATGAAGGGTTCCATCGAAAAGGCAGAAGAGCTCAGGAAGGAAATTCCTGGCAGCGTAATCCTCGGTCAGTTTGTAAATCCTGCAAACCCTGCAATCCATAAGAAAACTACAGGTCCTGAACTTTTCAGGCAGCTTGACGGTAAAATTGATTTCTTTGTTGCAGGTGTCGGTACAGGCGGAACTGTCAGCGGAACAGGCGAATACCTCAAGGAAAAGATTCCAGGAGTAAAAATTGTTGCAGTAGAACCTGCCACAAGTCCGGTGCTTTCAAAGGGAACTGCAGGTGCCCACAAGATTCAGGGTATTGGTGCAGGCTTTGTTCCTGAAACTTTGAATACAAAGATATATGATGAAGTAATTGCAATTGAAAATGACGATTCATTTGTGGAAGGAAGACGTTTTGCGCATACAGAAGGCGTCCTTGTTGGAATCTCTTCAGGTGCCGCACTTAAGGCTGCAACTATCATCGCTTCACGCCCTGAAAACAAGGGAAAGACAATCGTAGTTCTTCTTCCAGATTCCGGAGACAGATACCTTTCAACACCATTGTTTGCAGACTGAAAATAATTTTACCTTATATAAAGACTAAAGGCTGCCAGCTGGAAAATGATTTCAACCTGGCAGCCTTTTTTATGAGTGTGAAAAAAAAAGATGAATTTTACTGATTGATTTTTTTGTAAACAGTCATGCAGTAGGTTTTCTGTTCGCCCTTTTCATTTTCCGTTACATACCAGTAGTCGGTTATAGGGACCAGCCCCGTAATATTCTCTACAGAAGTGTTTTCTTCATCTGCAATCATGTTTATGATGTTCAAATAGGAAGCAGTTTTTGCCAGGTTTAAATTCAGTCCTTCTGCTTCAGAGAAATAAACCTTTTCGTTTTTTGCAATCTTAAACTTTTTCTTCAAGGGCTTTAGGTTGTTTTCCGTAAGTTCGGAATACCATTTGGGAGCAAAATCCGCACCGTTGGCCATGCCTTTGTAATCAATTACTTCCTCTTCTGCGTGAAGGAAGAAAGTTGAAAGAAAAAATGCTGATGCTATTAAAAATTTTTTCATGTAAATATTTTATATTGTTTTGCAGGAATAAAAAAGGACCGGCTAATTTGTGTTAGTCAGTCCTTTATTTCAACTGTTCAGTTGATCATTACCAAACTGTTGGTTCTGTTTCTGTTTCTGATCCTATAGCTTCTGGAGCGATTGTCTTTGTAAGGCTTGTCATCATAACATCCTTAATTGTCTGTGCTTCAGATGTCTGTTCGTTTTCAAATCCCTTGTCTACGGCACGGCGGATTGATTCTTCGTATGTAGCCTTGTCCATAGCATATACAACATAATAGTTGTAGACAGCTGGATTGTAATCTTTATCCTTCTTAGGCTTCTTAACCTTTGCTGTTCTTGTCTGAATCCAATACTGATTCTTCTTAACAAGGCCGTTGAGTTCAACGAGGGAAACTACTCTGTCTGCCATGTCGAGAGCCTTGTTGATCTGTGCAGGGTCAGAAGAGTTCATGTTAGCCTGAAGGTCTGTCTTAACAACGCGGCTCAATGCCTGAGCAACTTCAGCGATAACATCAACATTGTCTGTCCATGCCTTTACGAAGTCAAGGTTTGGTCCCTGACCAAGAATAACGAAGAGCTGCCACTTGTCTTCCGGCAACTTCAATTCTTTAGCAATCTGAGCAGTGTCTCCGTCTACAACATAGTCAACCCATTCAGGGATATCGCGGCCTGTTGATGCGCCCTGCCAGTCCATCTGTTCTACAGGATTCTTGTTTGCCTTTACCTTCTTTGCCTTTGCTGAAATTGATGTACATCCCAATACAGTGATAGTAAGAGCTGCGAAAATAAGTTTCTGTAATTTCATAAAAAAACTCCTTTTTGAGATAATAGTCCCAATGATTTATAATATAATACAAATTTTGAAAAAAAAACGAAAGAGGGGTAAAAATTTACCCCAATTTGTATGAAAGGATAAAAAAACTGGACGAATGAATTGCTATTTATACGTCTGGTTTTTGCCGTTTAGAAACAATTACCCCAGTGCCTTTAAATTTAACTCCACAAACTTTGGCTTTACGGAAGCCTTGATTGCATCTTCAACGCTTTCTTTTGTGATGCCTTCAATTCCCTCTTTTACAGCCGCACCAAGAAGAACTGTGTTTACGACTTTTGACGAGCCGAGTTCTGCGCAGATTTTGTCGCTGTCAATTACAACAACTTTTCCGGCAGCCTTGCCCAAGGCTTCAAGCATTGCAGATTCTTCAAAGGATTTTCCTGCAAGAAGGCTTGCCGGCGGTGTCATTATTTTCTTGTTTACGATTACAGTTCCGCCTTTTTTAAGGTATTCAAGGTTGCGTACTGCTTCGCACATTTCAAAAGAAATGATCATGTCTGCTGTTCCGAATGGAATCAATGGTGAAAAGCATTCTTTCCCGATGCGGACATGGCTTGTAACGCTTCCGCCACGCTGGGCCATACCGATGGTTTCTGCTGAATGAACTGGAAGCCCGCTGGCAATTGCTGCCTGGTCAAGAAGTTTTGCCGCAAGAACAGTTCCCTGTCCTCCGATTCCGCATATCAATATATTTGTCATAGATACCTCAAAATTATTTAATTGCCTTTACAGGACAAACCTGAGAACAAAGTGAACAGCCTGTGCAAAGGGCCGTGTTGATGGTTGCTTTCTTCAGGTCAAAATCAAAGCCAAGGGCAGGACAGCCGGTTTCGTTTACGCATTTTCTGCAGCCGATGCATTTGTCGGACTTTACCTTTGATGCAGGTTTTCTGAACTGCTTGTATTCTTCCTTTGCAAGCAATGCGATGCAAGGTGCCTTGAAGATGATTGCGCTTACGCCTTCGTGTTCGTCGCATTTCTTTACGGCTTCGACGGCTTTCTTCTGGTTGAATGGGTCTACTGTTAGGACGGGTTCAACTCCCATGGCCTTGAGAATTTTTGGAATGCTGATTTTGTCCGTAATGTCATCCATCATTGTCATTCCTGTACCGGGGTGAGGCTGATGTCCCGTCATTGCGGTCGTTGAATTGTCAAGAATACAGATAGTCTGCTTTGCCTTGTTGTAGACGGCATTTACAACGCCAGTGATTCCAGAAGCAAAGAAGGTTGAATCCCCGATGAAAGAGAAACAGTGGCGGTCGTTTTCCACATGGTAGAATCCCTGTGCCATCGTGATGTCGGCTCCCATGCAAAGGCAGGTGTCGCACATATCAAGTGGCTTAGCATTTCCCAAGGTGTAGCATCCGATGTCTCCGCAGTAAACTGTCTTCTGTCCCTTCATTGCCTTTTTAACGGCATAGAAAGATGCACGGTGAGGGCAGCCTGCACAGAGAACAGGTGGTCTTACTGGAAGTTCTGGTTTTTCTACAGCCGGCTTTTCTTCCTCTTCCGGAAGGCTGAGGAAACTTGAAATGAATTCCTTTACCAGTTCTACTGAATATTCACCTGCCTCAGTTGTCTTTCTGTCGTACTTTCCGTGGATTGTGCATGAAAGATTTTCAACTGCCTTGATGTGGATGAGGGCGTCTTCAATTACAGGATCAAGCTCTTCAACAACAAGGATGTGGCTCTTTGACTGCATGAAATCAGAGGCGAGTTCTGCGGGAAATGGATATGGCGTTCCGATTTTAAGAACAGGGATGTCCTTCTGACCAAGAAGGGAAAGTGCTTCCTTTACATAGGCGTAGCTGATTCCGCCTGTTGCAATTGCAAGGTTTCCGTCGCCGCCTTCAATCTTGTTGAGTTTTGATCTTGAAAAATCATCAGGAAGAACATTTGTGTTTCTTTCAAAAATGATCCTGTGGTTCATGTATGAAGTGCGGGGAAAAATTACCCAGCGCTGTGTGTTCTTTTCAAAACCTGGAACTTCCCTTGCTTTTGGAAGTTCCGGAATTTCCATGCTGGCATACCCATGGTCAACTCTTGTTGTTGGACGGAACAAAACCGGTGTGGAATATCTTTCTGAATATTCAAAGGCTTCCTGAATCATTGTGAAAGCTTCTTCTGGACTTGAAGGGTCGAATACAGGCAGCTTGGAAAATTCTCCGTAGCGTCTTGTATCCTGTTCCGTCTGGCTTGAGATTGGACCCGGATCATCTGCGGAAACGATTACCATTCCGCCTTTAACGCCCACATAAGCAAGGCACATTACAGGATCGCCTGCAACGTTAAGCCCTACCTGCTTCATTGTGACAAGGGTTCTTGCCCCTGCATAGCTTGCACCAGCCGCAACTTCAACAGCAGCTTTTTCGTTTACAGACCATTCAACGTAGGTGCCAGTCTCCTTTCTGTATTTTGCAATGTATTCAATAATTTCAGATGAAGGAGTTCCCGGGTATCCTGAAACAAGGTTAACTCCAGCTTTAAGGGCTCCTAAGGCGATTGCCTGGTTTCCCATTACCATTTGTGATGACATTAATTACCTCAATATATAATTGTTCTATCATAATATTATAAATAAAGGCGTTTTTTTACAATGGAACTGAAAATAAATGAGACCCCTGTTCTTGTGAACTGAGGCCTCGTCAGCAAATTAAATGGATCTGTTTCGGTCTAGATTATCATTTAGGTGTGTACTTGATGTAATCGTAGTAAGCGTATTTTTCACCTGAATACCAGAAGTGGTTGAGCCATGAGTCAACGCCTGTTCCTGACCAAAGGTTAACCATAATCTGCATTGGATGGGTTGGCATCTTCTTTCCGTTTCAGAATCAGCAGGGGTAGCAGAAATTGCTTCTTCTGATACATTTTTACAGCCGGTTAAAATAGAGAGTGTCAAAGTCATGCCGAATAAAACCGAAAGATTTACATTTGCATTTTCATTTTTAGTATTCGCTCGACACTTGAATTGATTCGTTCCGTTGGAATTGTTCCATTCTCAACGCAGTCCACAAGATAATCAAAAGTTTTTGTATAATTGTGTGGCATCAGGATTATGTCGCAGCCAGCATTTATTGCCATGACCGCAGCATCAGTGCTTTTATAGTATTTGCTTACGGCTTTCATTCCCATGGCATCGGTGATTACAACTCCATTGAAACCTAGTTCGCCGCGGAGACGATCCGTAATCCAGATTTTTGAAAGTGTTGCAGGCAAATTTTCGGCGACTGCATTTGGCGTTCGGATATGCGCAATCATGACCATGTCTGTGCCCGCATCTATTCCGGCTTTGAAAGGAATCATTTCGCATGCTTTCAGTTCTTCCCAAGTTTTGTTGCTTACTGCGCTGGCAGTGTGGGTGTCGGCAGTGGTGTCTCCGTGTCCTGGAAAATGCTTTATGGATGTAAGAATCTTTGCCCTGTGAAATCCCTTTATGCTTGCCTTTACCATTTTTGCCGCAGCCTTTGGTTCCGTAGAAAAAGCCCTGTCTCCGATGACCGTGTTTTCTTCGTTGGTCCAGATGTCTGCAACGGGTGCAAAGTCTGCGTTGAATCCATATCTTGAAAGGTATGAGCCGATGAAGAAAGAATTTTCAAAAGCTTTTTTTTCTGTTCCCGTTTCAAGGGCAGGCGGAAGACTTTCAATGCCGAAATTTTCATTTTTTGCAATGCGGGCAACACGTCCGCCTTCTTCGTCAATGGAAACCATCAATGGAATCTTTGAAGCTGCTTTGAAATCTTCTATGAGTTTTTTTGTTTGTTCTGCAGTGTCTATGTTCTTCCCAAAGAGAATGATGGTTCCTGCTGGATACTGAAGAAAGTTTTCCTTCATCTTTTCTGACATTGTTACGCTTGAAGGAATTCTTCCCTGATCAATCTGTTCCTGTGTTAGTGTAAAGTCAAAATTTTCCGGAACTACGGCAATCATCTGACCGATTTTTTCGCGGATGGACATGGTTTCGATAAGAAGAGCAATGTCATTTTCTTTTTGCGAAGAGTTTTTTGAGATTTTAGTAGATGTACACCCTGTCAAAACAAGGCATGCCAAAAAAAAGAACAGCCGTCTCATAGTATAATTCTAATACGCTATGACACGGCTGTCGACATTATGTGTTTTTATATTTCTGCTTAGTTATCGTTCTTGATTGCGTTGGCTGCTGTACGGCCAGAAACGAATATTTCAACGATAGCGTTGCCACCAAGACGGTTACCGCCGTGGATGCCGCCTGTAACTTCACCGGCAGCATAGAGTCCAGAAATTACGGCTCCCTTCTTGTCCAGAACGTGGCGGTCAATGTCTACTGCAAGCCCACCCATTGTGTGGTGTGTTGATGGAGCAAGAAGACGAACCTTGAGTTTAACTCCATCAAGCTTGTATGTAGAAGCATCAAAGCGTCCGTTTTCATCGCGGTCTGCCTGTCCGATAAGGCGTGACCAGCCTGTCTTAGGAACTGCAAGCTGGTTTTCTGTTCCGCTCATAAGGGCTTTGTCATATTCTTCGATTTCCTTTCTTACGTCTGCTGCATCACAGGCAAAACCAAGTTCCTTGAAGAGGTCTGCAAGCTGATCTACTGTTCTTGTGTACTGGCGGTTCTTGATGTCTGCTTCCCAATCACCCTTTCCAGGAACACCGTATGGATAAGGTCCAGGAATTGCCTGGTCGCTGTTTGCAATTTCAATAACAACACCCTGGACGCCTTCCTTTTCGATGCCGTTTGCAAATTCACCGATGGAAAGGACATCGCGCTCACCAGTTTCGTTTACATAGCGTTTGCCTGTATTTGGATTGAGGTAAACTGCATAGTTTCCCCCACCGAAAGCAAGCTGACCGTTGTCGATCCAGGAAATCGGCATGAGCTGTGTGTATTCCATACCGGTAGAAGCAGCTCCTGCTTTTTCTGCCATTGCAATACCGTCGCCCATGAGGGAAGAGCGGTTTGTTGTCTTTGTCTTGTCTGTGATGGCCCCTTCCTTCCAGTACTTGTTTGCTTTCTTGACAAGAGGAATATTGGCTGCGGCTCCTCCTGTTGCAATTACAACACCCTTCTTTGCGTGTGCTGTAACTTCTGTTCCGTCAAACATGACTGCCTTGACGCCGGTGATTCTTCCGTTTTCAGAAATGAGTTCCTTTGCGTCTGTGCGGCACATGATTTTGTTTGCTGGATTAGAAAGAACAGTCTTTCTTGTTGGTGCAAAGTAAGCTGCCCACTGTGCTGTATCTGGGATTCCGTCTCCGTCTGCATCGTAAGGTTTCTTTACAAAATCGTTTTCGCGGTTCCAGAGGGCACCTACAATTGTAGGCTGAATGTCTTCGATGAACTGTGCACCCTGTGCTTCGAGCCATGGCTTAAGGTCCTGTCCGTCGCGGATGAACTGGCATACCAGGTCATAGTCACCGTAGATCCATTCCTTCCAGTCAGCAGAAGGTCTGAGCCCTCCGTAGTATGTCTGGAAAATGTGGAGGTTTACAGTAGAGAAGAGTGTAAGGGCACCTTCGTTGATTCCTGAATCAAGCTTTGGCTGTGCCCATGCAAGGTACTTTGCAATTTCATTCTTGAGGTTGCGGAGAACAGGGAGATATTCCTGATGAACACCGTGCCTTGAAAGATGGGCGATGTCACCTGCAACGAACCAGTCCTTTGCATCCCTTGCATCAAATGGCTTTTCATCCCATTCAAGAATTGTCTTGAGTACTGTGATGTTTCCGTTAGCCATCTTAACCTTGTTGTATGATTTCCCGTCTACTGGATATACACCTGTTGCAGCATCTGGATTTGATTCTTCCCAGCAGAGGTAAGGCATTGCAGACTGGAACTGTCCGCCTGAAACTACAGTGTTTCCACCGAGTTCAGCGTTCTTTTCGATTACGAGAACTGTGTCTCCGTTCTGTGTAGCCTGTGCTGCCGCCGCAATACCAGCACCGCCGCCACCGATTACAACAACATCGTAAGTTCCTTCAATCGGAGCCTGAGGCTTGTGAACTACCTTGTTCTTCTTAAAGCCTTCAAGGTCAGAAACTTCTGCCTGTTCAGCGGCAAGGGCAAGTGCCTTCTTTACTGCGGCAGATGTGAATGTTGCACCTGATACTGCATCGATTCCGGAACCGCAGGCTTCCTTTGCATCTTTGAAGAGAATGTCGAAAGCTGGAGTACCAACATGGTTTGTTTCCTTTGAAGATTTTACGGCAATGTTTGTGATTGCGCTGTCTGAGAATTCAACTTCGAGGGTAACTGGACCGGCATAACCTTTTGCAGTTGCTGTGTAAGTTCCGGCTGTAAATGTTACAGAAACATTTTCGTGTGGAACCAAGGCACCTGTATCTTCGAAACCGGCCTTTGCAAGAGCAGCTGAAACTGCGTTCTTGATTGCAGTGGAAGTGATTGTACATCCAGAGATGGCGTCAACCTGGGCGCTCTGATATTTAACGATATCCTTTGGAAGGTCATTGATTGCAGGGTCGGAAATACCGGGTGTTTCCTTGTGGCTTGCAATCTTTACGTCTGCGATTTTTCCGTCTTTCATTGCAACGCGAACAGTAACATCACCGTTCATCCCCTTTGCTTTTTCAGTAAAGACAGAACCTGAATTTCTGCCCCCGGCGATAAATCCGACGGCAACTGCTGAAGCAAGAATAAATGCTCCAAACTTGATTTTTAAAACATGTTTTGCTTTCATAGTTGAATGATATTTGTTAGTGGGGTTTTATGCAATAAATAAGAGAAATAAAAAAGGACTTGAAGCATATGTCCAAGTCCTTTCAGAATGGTATGGATGATTAATTGTTAACCAATCAATGCGTTCATGGCCTTTACAAATTCAACCGGGTCTTTAATTTCCTTGCCGCTTACAAGGAGAGACTGGTCAAGGAGAACTTCTGAAATGTTCTTTACCAGTTCTTCCGAAGCATCGCCTTCAAGCTTCTTTACGATAGGGTGGTCGGCATTTACTTCAAGGATTGGCTTGACCATGCTTTCTCCTCCCTGTCCCATGGCGCGCATCATGCGTTCCATCTGGATGGAAGGATCGTTTTCGTCGATTACTACGCAGGCTGGGCTGTCAGAAAGTCTCTTTGAAAGAACTACATCCTTTACGCGGTTTTCAAGAGCCTTCTTGATCTTATCCTGTACAGGCTTGAATTCTTCTTCCTTCTTCTTTGCTTCTTCCTTGTCGATTCCAAGTTCTTCGTCGCTGCCAGAGCGGTTTACATCCTTGAGTTCGTAGTCCTGGTACTTACCGTATGCAGGAATTACGATGTCGTCGATGTCGTCTGCCATGATGAGTACTTCAAATCCCTTCTTTTTATAAGCTTCAAGAAGTGGAGATGCACGGAGGTTCTTTTCGTCTGTACCTGTAATATAGTAGATTGACTTCTGGTCAGCCTTCATGCGGCCAACATAGTCTGCAAATGAAGTCCACTTGTCGTCACCTGTTCCTTCTTCTGCTGTAGACTTGAAGCGAACGATTTCTGCAATTTCATTGCGGTTGCTAAAGTCTGAGTAAAGTCCTTCCTTGAGAGGGCGGTTGTAGTTCTTTACGAATGCAAGGAACTGTTCAACCTTTGCTTTCTCTTCGTCTGAACGGTCAGCTTCTGCCTTTGCACAGGCTTCTTTTCCTGCATCAACAATTTTTTTGAATTCTGCAAGAAGCTTCTTTACGGACTGAGTCTTGATGTTTTCAAGGATGCGGTTCTGCTGGAGAATTTCACGGCTGACATTCAATGGAAGATCTTCAGAGTCGATTATACCGCGAACAAAGCGGAGGTATGATGGCAAAAGCTCGCGGTCATCGTCAGTGATGAAAACACGCTTAACATAAAGCTTTACGCCGCTCTTATAGTCTGCCTGGTACATGTCGAAAGGTGCATTCTTTGGAACATAGAAAAGTGTAGTGTACTCCTGTGTACCTTCTGCGTGTGTGTGAACATGCATCAAAGGATCGTCGTAGTCGTGAGAAATTGACTTGTAGAACTCGTTGTAGTCTTCCTTCTTGAGTTCAGACTTTGATTTCTTCCAGAGGGCATTGGCGCTGTTTACCTGTTCAACCTTATTTTCGCTTCCTTCTGGTTTTCCGTCCTTGTCGTACTTTGTCTGTGTGTAGTGTAGGTAGATTGGGAATGCAATGTGGTTTGAATACTTCTTGATGAGTTCTTCAACCTTCCAGCGTGATGCGTAGTCTTTTGAATCTTCGTTAAGGTGGATTTCGATGGCTGAACCGACAGTCTCTGCCTTGTCAAAGCCGTATGTGCAGTATGCTTCGTTCTTAAAGTCGATTTCTTCAATTTCGTAGGAGTTTGTTCCGTCAGATGACCAGTGCCATACCTTTCCGTCGCCGCCGGCCTTGCGTGTGTAGACATCAATGTGCTTTGCAGCCATAAATGCAGAGTAGAAACCAACACCAAACTGACCGATAAAATCGTTGCTTGAAGAACCGCTTTCTGAAAGATGTTCGATGAAAGCCTTTGTGCCGGAACGTGCGATTGTACCAAGGTTGTTGTTCAAGTCATCCTCGTCCATACCGATACCGCAGTCCTGGATTGTAAGGATATTCTTGTCTTCGTTGAATGTAATGTCGATTTTTGGGCTGAATGTAAGGGACTTGTACTTGTCGTCAGATACAGTAAGGTACTTGAGCTTGTCCAAGGCATCCGAAGCGTTTGAAACGATTTCGCGAAGGAAAATTTCCTTGTTTGAATACAAGCTGTGGATGATAAGCTTAAGCAATTGATTAACTTCTGTCTGAAATTCGTGTTTCATTTATATACTCCTATGTATTTTATATGCATCTATCGTCAAGTTTGCGTAAAGCCGAGCCGCGTTATGCGAGGTAGCAAACTTGAGGGGATGTCTAACAAGTATGATTTACGGTGGTTGAGTTAGTCGAAACCACCACTAATAGTGTAGCAGTCATTTCGACAAGCTCAATGAGCGCTACACCACATACTTTTGGGACATCCCCCATTGACTTCTGTCTGAAATTCATGTTTTGCCATTTATATACTCCTGTGTATTATGTGTGCATGTGTCGTCAAGTTTGCGCAATGCAACAACTTTACCCGACATTTTTCATCAAATATTACAATAAATATAGAAAAAAAATAAAAAAAATACAAATCGAACGAAATCATAGGGGTCTGTCCCCGTGGTTCAATGTACAAAATATCAATTTACAACTGATTTTTTTCAATATATAATGGATAGTATGGCAACAACTTCAAATATTCTGACACTTTTAAAGTACAACTTGACAAAATCTAAGACAAGCATGCTGGAATACAGCCAGTTTGCGGACTACATCCACCGTTATGCTCAGCACCATATTGAGGAAAATCCTGATTTGGTTGCATATTGCAGTGCAGACTACAAGATGGTGCTGGAAGCGGAACTTAAATCCCTTGTTGCCGACAAGCAGGTGGCAATTGTTTCCATAAGAAACAAGGACTTCCTTTGCTGTGTTCCATATTTCATCGAAAAGTACAACGAGATCCTTACATCCATTGAAACAAATCCACTTGTACCTTTCCCAAATGTAAATGAACTTCCAAAGCAGATTCCTCATGACATTCTTTTAAAGGTAGAACCTGATGAAATTGTCTATAAGCGCCTTGAAAAGGAAGAACTTGATGACAAGAAGCTTTACTGCATTGTATTCGGTAAGACTTTCCCTGCGCTCCTTTATCCTTCAAGCTACCCGATGGAACGTTTGGTTCAGCTTTGCTTGAAGAAGATTCAGGAACTTTTGCACAAGGAAGAATCTCATGATTACTTCCTTAAGAAACTTACAATTTCAAATCCTGGAAAGGAACTTTCAATAAAGAACTTCTTCTCTCAGTTTGTTCAGAATCCTCAGCAGGCCCTTGATGTCCTCAAGACAGGCGGAGATACCTTCTACTATTGGAGCCAGATGTGCTACTTCCTCAAACAGGATTATACAAAACTCAAGGATTTTACACCGGAAGACATTTCAATCCTTCAGTCTGTTGCCATAATCGAAGTTGCTACATCATTCCACAAGTCAAAGACTCAGGAACGCCTTGCACAGGAGGCTGCTTTCGAACAGCTTGACCTTCTTATGAAGAATCCTCCTTACTACCATAATTATGCTGATATAGTGAAGATGAAGGACAAGAACGGCATTCCTCTTCTCGGTCAGTATAAGGAAGATCAGCTTAAGGAACATTTGAAGATCAAGACAACTGAAGCTCCAAACAATCAGCTTCCTGACCTTTTGATTTTCAAGGTGACAAACGATACCGGATATTACATCTACAAGGAAAGGGTTATTCCCCTTATCCTTCGCCTGGCCAATGACATTCGCGTTCTTGTTCGCGAAGCCCTGATCAAGAGCTGGTATCACAAGCTTCTTGAATATGAAGTTCTTCCAGAAATGCGAGAAAATGTTGCCTTTGAAAACTGTCTTGAACATGAAGTAATGGCAGTAGAACCGATTCTCCATGCATTGCTTGAGTCACCTTTCCTACCGGTGGTTTCCATGGAAGATCAGACTCCGGGTCACATTGCCCTCTACAAAGACAACGAAAGGATTCCATACAGCGAAATTCTTATGGTTAGCCGTCAGGAAATCCTGGCTGATGCTAAGCTAAAGTTGCCATTTTGGTATTCCATCCCTGTCATTTCCCTCATCCTCAAACTTATTTTCCGCAAGCCAAAGGGCAAGAAAAAGAAGGTTAAGAAGTCCGTAACTCTTGAAGCTCAGGAAGAAATCAAGGCAAAAGAAAAGGAAGAATTCCGCAAGCGCGATGAAGACGACAGCGTTGATCCTTTGAAGTCTCGCCGCCGTGCTCTCCGTAAGGCTGCCATGGATCTTGAATCCCAGTTTGTTCCGGAAAATTCTACGCTTGATCGTGAACTTGCCGGTATCATGCACGACTGGAATGATAGAATTGGTAAGGAAAATTATGAAAACCTTGGTGAAGATGTAAATTCTCTTATCCGTGACTATCTGCGCAAGGTTCTCCGCACTCTCAAGGCCGGTGATTTCAATGCAGAAAGAATCACTCACCTTGCAGAGGCTCTCGTAGATACACCGAGCATGATGAAAATAAAGAATCATCCTGCCCTGAAAAAATATGTGGAATTGTACATCCTAAAGATTGTAAAAAATCTTCCTTCCAACTAAAATGGGCGGTGCAAAACACAAGTTAAATATTCGGTAACTTTTATAGGTTTCATTCATTTTTTCTAATAAGGAGGCGTATATGGACGGTGGCAGTAGTTCCGGTTATCACCAATGTTTGACAAACCCAATACGCCTCATTTTTTTGTGGGTGTGATTCACAGGCAGCGTTGTCCCGTTGCCTTTCCGGAGAATAAAGATGATTACATACTGGCAGCAGGAAAACGGAAGACTTGTTAAAAAGGATGAAGAAGAAATTGATAGCGGAAGAAACACATGGGTGGATGCCCGCTGTGTTACTCGCGACGATATAAAGGAACTTGAAGAGAAGTTCGGTGTAGAACAGGAAAATCTTCTTGACTTCCTTGACCCCGACGAACTTTCCCGAATCGAAAAAAATGAAGACGAAAATTACATTGTTACAATCATCAGGCTTCCTGTATTTTCACCGAGTGACGATGTAAGTTATTTTACGGCTCCTTTGGGCATCATCATCAAGGACAGGTTTTTCATCACCATCTGTTGGACTGACTGCGAAGTTCTCAAGGACTTTGCGGCCAACCGTGTAAAAGAACTTTCGTTGAAAGACTTTCCTGCATTTACAATCAGATTCATGGCCCGTGCAGACATGATGTTCCTTAGATACCTTAAGGAACTTAACCGCCGTACAACTTCAATTCAGAATGAAGTTATGCGTTCAGTACAGAACCAAGAACTGGTTCAGCTGCAGAACATTCAGAAATCCCTGGTTTACTTTACTACTTCCCTTAAGTCTAACCAGATGCTTTTGGAAAAGTTCCGCAAGACTAGAATCATTAAATTGGATGAAGAAGACCAGGATTGGATTGATGACGTTGAAATCGATAACCGTCAGGCTCTTGAAATGGCAGATACATATACTCAGCTCATGGCCCAGACAAACGATACTTTGACTTCCATCATTTCCAACAACCTGAACATTGTAATGAAGAAGCTTGCAATCCTTAACCTTGTTCTCATGGCACCAACCTTGATTACAAGTTTCTATGGAATGAACGTAAAGCTTCCGTTTGAAAATACAGGAAAATGGGCAGTGGTAATTGTTACTGTATTATGTCTTGTGTCCATTTTCATAACCAACGCTTTCCTGAAGCTCAGTGACAAACCTGTGGAAGCTACAATCAGAAAGAAGACTTCCCTGAAACAGAAGCAGGCCGAAAGAAAGCAGAAGAACTATCTTAAGAAGCAGGACAAGATAGCGGAAAAGAGAGGTAAGAAATAATGAAAAGAACCATAGGAATTCTTGCGGTTTCTGCATTTGTATTGATGACCTCGTTTGCACAGCAGAGACCTGTAAATGAAAGGCGAGAAGTAAATCGCGTTGAAAGAAAGGCTCAGAAGAAAACTCCAAAGGCTGTGTCAAAAAGATATCCTGATCTGGAAATGGTGGAAATCCTTTCGACAAATACGGAATTCACAATTGGAGAAAAGTCACAGACTGTTTCTGCAAAAAGAACAGTGCGTCCTTATTCCATCAACAGATATGAAACAACCTACAGGCTTTGGCATAATGTTAGAATTTGGGCGGAACGCAATGGGTATGTTTTTTCAAATCCAGGTCAGGAAGGCAATGGAGGACGTAGAGGTGCATTACCTTCAAGGAAAGATTCTCTTCAGCCGGTAACAAACATCAACTGGTATGATGCAATCGTATGGTGCAATGCCTTTTCCGAAATGGACGGAAGAAATCCATGCTATACCTACAAGGGGGAAGTAATTCGCGATGCTACTGACACGGCTGTGTGTGACCTTTCAAAATGTGATTGGAATCAGAACGGCTATAGATTGCCTTCTGAAGCAGAATGGGAATACGCTGCAAGAAAGACGCCAGGGAAACTTCAGTCAGATTTGCTTGCAAGCGGTCAGGTAAATGCCAACGGTGATGATGATGAATCAGTAGAACCAACAAACCTCGGCTGGATATCTGACAACAGCAAGGAAACTCATTCAGTAGGAACAGCCTTAGCAAACGGTGCAGGACTTTTTGACATGACCGGCAATGTCCTTGAATTCTGTTGGGATTGGCAAGCAAGTTATGATGTCCAGCAGTTAGATATCCATCAGGCTGGTCCTGAGTTTGGAAGCGAAAGGGTAATGCGAGGCGGTAGCTGGAATCAGTACACTATGTTTTACGGGGCAGGGGACAGATATTCCTTTAACCCAAGCGAATTCTACAACTACTTTGGATTTAGGATTGCCGTATCTGCAGAATAAACCGTTGGATAATAATGGAATCAGAAGATCGAATAGAACTTTATACAAGAAGACTTTCCCGTGAGTTCAATCTTTCAGAAGATTATGAAGGCAGGCACTACACTATGGTTGCTGAAAAATCTGGAGAAAATGCAAAAGCCCTTGGAAAATCTGAACTCGTGAAAACAGTCCTTCTGGTTTCGAAGGTTCCTGAAAATGGAAGTGATGATTTTGTTCAGTCTGAAATTGAAAAAATACCTGAGTCTGCTCTTTCTGGTTTCAGGAACATTTCAAAAAACAAAACTACGTTTTTTACAAGGGTGTTTTTAATGAAAAAAATTCCCTTTGATCTCATTCAAAAAGCAAGGAACTTTGATTTCTGCCGCTCTGAACAAGGGGCATTCAATTACATCGTTCATGCGGGAATCATTCTTGTGGATCTTTCCAGCACCATGCTCTATTCCAGCAAGGCCGCTGCTGAATTCTGCAAATTCTTTAAAATCATAGTTCCTGTAGAAACAAAAGAAGGCGAAGGGGAAAAAATCGATCTTTAGGAATTCTTTCCCAGTATTAAATTCAGTCATGTTTTCTATTTGGTAAAAAAATACAAATCCTGTTGTTGAGGCAGTCAATTTTAAGGAAGTTAGGAATAAGGCATAGAAAGATATTTGTGTGATTGAATTAATTGCAATATCATTAATCTGTATTGGCATTACAGGAAAATTCATCTGGAGAAGTTATGCGGCTTGCAGCAAACATAGCATGGGAACATCACGAAAGATATGATGGAAAAGGATATCAAAATGAACTTTCTGGAGAAAAAATATATATGAAGGGCTGTAGCTGTAGCTGATGTTTTTGATGCGCTAGTTAGTAAACGTTGTTATAAAAAATCATGGACACCAACTCAGGCAAAAGAAGAAATCCTAAATCAGTCAGAGCGACAGTTTGACCCTCAGATCACAAAATTGTTTACGGAAAACTTTGCGGAGCCGCAATAGGCTGCATTCGGCACTAGTGGAGCGGAACCGAATATATTCTCGATGATTTTTTTATATGCAGGGAAGCGCAGGGAAAAGGAAACGGAAAACTGTTTATGAAAGGAATTGAAGATTCGCTCTAAAAGAAAAACATAGGTGCAATTTTCCTTCAGACGGAACACGGAATTTCGGCATGCAGCTTCTACAGGAAAACAGGATTCATCGAACTTGAAAGTTCGGCCGTGTTCTTCAAAATTTTGGAGTAAAGGATTTACCCGCTTTTGCGCATAGATTATAAGGCGGAATTCTTTGCAAATTTATCTCGTCCTGCCTGTATTTAGTAATTTTTTCACCCTATACAGTGCTAAATATAATCAATTTACCACCTTATAAGGTGAATTATTCTTGAATTTTCCTTTTTTGAACAATATAATTACCCCATGAGCATAAATAAGGACAAAGTGAAGGAAGTGATTCTCGAAAATCAGAGGTTCGTGCAGTCTGTGCATCTGGTTCGACGCAGCATAAAAATCCAGCCGAACTTCAACTATATTTTTGTGGGAATACGGCGCGCCGGCAAGTCATTTTATATGTTCCAG
>SAMEA3663296__coassemble_82_pt1 | contig 59500 bp, 48 predicted proteins | sample SAMEA3663296__metabat2_low_PE_018 | metagenome-assembled genome bin SAMEA3663296 (sample SAMEA3663296) | pig gut metagenome | biome: pig gut; feature: pig-associated habitat; material: faeces | place: China | collected 2013
CGCCCTTCGGTTGCAAGTCGCGTTCTGGGACAAACCCTGACTACGCAGGCTTTTTCTAGCTGTTGAAGGAAATTAACATCATCTTGATTCCGTGGAGAAGAAAGGAAAGCCTGCTCCCGTCAGGAACTGCCCCAAAGCCGCTCCAGTGCGCCCTTCGGTTGCAAGTCGCGTTCTGGGACAAACCCTGACTACGCAGGCTTTTTTAGTTTTTGAAAAATATTCAACCTGACTTTTTTCATGGTAAAAATGGTAAAAATCCATCACTTTTTCGTCTGACAAAATATATAAATAGGCCATACTTAATTTATACGAAGAGAGGCTATGTAATGGACAAGGGCCACATCATAGAGCCTTTGACAAAGGAACAGATCAACGACGAATCTTACGTTACGAAATTTCTGTCCGTATAAACAAAAAAACAGGCAGCCTCCTTTATGGAAACTGCCTGTTTTCCCTGGGCACAGAGCATCAAACGACCCCTGGTGTTCTGTGTCTTTTTTTTATTTACCGTCTGCCAAATTCTGCCTGTACCTTTCATACAGCAATACGCCTGCAGCTACTGAAACATTGAGGCTGTCGATTTTTCCGCAGGTCGGGATGGAAACGATGTTGTCGCACTGCTCTTCAAGGAGGCGGCTCATTCCGCTTCCTTCGCTTCCCATGATGATGCAGGTCTTTCTGTCAAACTTGATTTCCTGCAGTGATGTTCCGCCGGCATCTGCGCCGTAAACCCAGAAACCGCATTCCTTGAGCATCTGAACTGAGCGCACAAGGTTTGAAACCTTTGCAACATTTACCCAGCTGGAAGCACCGGCACTTGTACGGGAAATGATTTCGTTGTCCTTTACATCGCTTGCACTTCTGTGGTCCGGAATTAAAAGAAGGCTTGCTCCAAACTGGTCGCATGAACGGAGGATGGCACCAACATTGTGAGGGTCAGTTACGCTGTCCAAAACTACAACGGTTGCATTTTCGGGGCAGACTGTAAGCCATTCTTCCAGGGCAACGATGTTTTTTGCGTTTTCTTCTTCACCGTCCACAACAAGGATGATTCCGCGGTGGTCGCGTGACTGAGGTGGAAGCGCTGCACACATGGTATCAAGCTGCTTGCCGTCGATGAGGGAAACTTCAATTCCGCCTTCCTTTGCCATGCCGATGATCTTCTTGATTCTTGGTCCCGGCTTTGAATAGTAGACATGTGGAACGATTCCGTCTGGTTTTGAAACTGAATAGCGGCGAACCTTTTCTTCTACGCCGTGGAATCCTGTATAGATGTTCTGTGCCATAACTGTACCTTAATAAAAAATAGCGCAGCAAAAAGCTGCGCCATGTATAAATAATGCTGAAAAAGCAAATCTAAAAACCAGTGGGCCCCAGCTACGGAGATAAGGGCAATGGATAACCTCCCGCTTCACGATTAAAAGCGCTGAGCCATTATGGCGGGCCCCTCCTTCCCCTTCTCTCCTGCGTCCCACAGGTTTTTATTAGTTTTTACCACACAAGGTCATAGCAGGTGCGTGTGACCTTGCGAAAATCGGAGAAAAAATTAGTCGCAGACTAATTTTTTCCACAACATTGCTTGTACTTCTTTCCTGAACCGCATGGACATGGTTCATTGCGGCCTATCTTTCTGCCTTCGCGTACAACAGTTGTTGGGCGCATCATGCCTTCGCTGTAGAACCATTGACCGTCAACCTTTCTGAAGCCGCCGATTTCGTGGTGAATATCGCGCATACCATCAGATGTGTATGTTGCTTCGAATTCAACGATTCCTTCGTCGTCGTTTTCTGTTCCCTTTTCTGTACGGAGAATCTTGAGGCCATGCCAGGTACTCTTGTTGCTCCAGTCTTCAGTAGCCTTACGGTCGATTTCTGCAATCTTGTCACCTTTTTCGCAGCTGTTGATGATGAAGTCGATTTCATGCTTTACATAAGAAGTATAGCGGGCTCTCATGAGGGCTTCTGCAGTAGGGGCCTTTGTTGTTCCCTTGATGATTGGTTCGCAGCAGTCTGAATAGTTTTTGCCGCTGCCGCACGGACATAAATCTTTATTTTCACTCATAATGGCAAATAATAACATTTATGGTATAATTATGGAAGATTATGAAAGGTGATGACAGCTCATTTAAAAATAAAGTTTTCCTTACCCTCCTTGTAGCGGCAGTCGTTTTTCTGGTTGCAGGAATCATCCTCTTTATTTCAAACATCCTTCCAAGGCTGAACACCCAGGGGGCAATTTTTGAATCTACAGGACAGGAAAGGAAAAACCACATCATCGTAATCGGACAGGCCGACAACTCGGCATTTTTGAATCAGGTTTTTGAGGGAGCAGAAAGCCTTGCCCTTCAGTTCAATTCAGTGGTTGAACTTCATGCCCCAACCCTTCAGGCAGAAAACATGTCCCTTCAGACTCTGGTTGATTATGCATCCCTTGTAAACTGCGACGGAATCATTAGCTATATAAACCCTCAGGTTAAGAACCTCAAGAAACCAGTTCGCGCTGACGGTTCAGAAATACCAATGATTACCATCGGTCACTACAATCCTGAGATTCCGCAGATTTCCTTCATCGGGAACAACTATTCGAGCCTTGGATGGCAGCTTGGTGTGGAATCAGAAAAAATGGCAAAGAAAAGTGACAGGACCTTTGTTCTCATCAGCGGAAAATCAACAAATCCAAACTACGGAAACATGGTAAGCAATCTTGTGACTTTCTATAAATCCAACGATGTCAAATCCTTTGAAATTCTGGATAAATCAACTGGAGAAAATGAGGAAAGAATTCTCAGCGCCATAAGGGATTCTGAACTCAAGAATATTTCCATCGTTTGCCTTACTGAAGAAGATACCTTAAGGACCATGAGGATTGTTTCTTCTGTTCCGGCTGGACACAAGGCAAAGGTTCTTGGCTTCGGTGAAAATGAAACTTTTGAAATCTACCTTAAGAAAGGTCTTCTTACAAAACTTGTTTCCCTTGATCCAGTTAAAATCGGCAGAACTGCAATGATGGAGCTTTTTGAATACAAGACCCGTGGATATGCAAACAACTACATCAGTGCGGAAATCCGCGTAAGGAATGGCAAATGAAAAAACTGTTCCTCAAAGCCTTTCATAACAAAAGCCTTCGCTGGAAAATCATGTTCAGCATCGTCGTTTTCTTTACGATCATAGGTTCAAGTCTTTTTGTAACTATGATCATCGACCAGTATGCCCTTGGAGTCATAAGCCGTTCCTTCCGTTCCAATGAAGAACTGAATTCTTTCTCCAACGACATTGTCCTTGCTGAAAACGCTTTGGAAACCTACATAAACTACAGAACTTACGAAAGCATCAACAACTATTACATTGCCGCCAATCGCGTGGAGTATTTTTGCCAGACCATGCAGTCTTTCCCTTCTGCAGATGAGGTCCGCCACCAGGAATACATAGTTCATCAGCTGGCACTTTCATTTCTTCGCTATACTTCAAAGGCGGTTACGGCCCACCGTGCAAACACAACGGTAAACGAAAGCTATCAGAAAAGTCTTGAAGCATATCAGTTTCTTGTAGATGAAATTTCTAGGTTGAACATTCTTTATATGAAGAAGAATTCTACGGTCTACAATTCCGACAGAAATAATGTTCGCCTTATCCTCAGGTTCTACATCATATTCTTTGCAGGCTTTTTCCTGCTTCTGCTTCTTTTGCTCTATGCCTTGGTTGGTTCCATGACAAAACCTCTGGGAGAAATTTCAGACGTTGCCCTGAGGGTTGCGGAGCGAGATTTTGATGTTCCTCTTTTCAACAGGGATAGTCACGATGAAATCGGAAACATCTGCCGTGCCTTTGACAGAATGATCATCAGCATCAGGGAATACATCGACACCATCTGGGAAAAAGCCCGTACTGAAAACGAACTGCGCGAGCGTGAAATGGAAATGCAGGCCCTCTATGCGGACGCACAGCTCAAGGCATTCCAGAGTCAGATCAACCCGCACTTCCTTTTCAACACCTTGAATACGGGGGCACAGCTTGCCATGATGGAAGGGGCAGACAAGACCTGCTATTTCATCGAGCAGACTTCTGACTTTTTCCGCTACAACATTCAGCAGCAGAAGGAAGATGCAACCATTGGCGATGAACTTGGAATGGTGGACAATTTTGTGTACATAATGAAGGTTCGCTTTGGTCAGCGCCTTGAATTCATAAAGGATGTTCCGCAGGAAGAGTTTACTCAGCACCTTCCTTCAATGACCCTTCAGCCATTGGTGGAAAACTGCATTCAGCATGGGCTTCAGAATACCAGGGGAAGAGTTGAACTAAAGGTTCAGCGCACCGATGGATTTGTGGAGATTTCGGTAAGCGACAACGGCAGTGGATTTGATTCTGCAATAAGGGATAAGCTTCTTGATGCTGCCCGCCGTGGACTTACTCCGGATTATAGCGAAGTTAAAAAGGAAGAGAAGAAATCAACTGACGAGCATACGGGCATAGGACTCATAAATGTTTTCCTGCGCCTAAGACTATATTTCCATAGGGATGATGTCTTTGACATTGTGGCAAATGACGGCGGTCAGGGAACAAAATTCATAATAAGGATACCGGAGAATGTATAACATTTTGACTTGTGATGATGAGCAGATTGTAATCGATTCCCTTCAGTTTATTATAAAGAAGAATTTTGAAGGCCAGATAAATTTATTCTCAGCCCTTTCAGGAAGCGATGCCCTTGCCATTGCAAGCCGTGAAAAAATCGACATCATTTTCATGGACATCAACATGCCCGGCATGAGCGGTCTTGAAACCATAAACTGCATCATGAACCTTAAGCCGGATACGGTAATCGTTGTTCTGAGTGCCTTTGATAAATTCCAGTATGCACAGGAGGCAATGAACCTTGGCGCATACAAGTACATTACAAAACCAGTTAATAGAAACATTGTAATTCAAACAGTCCGCAATGCAATGAACCTTGTGGACGAAAGGCGCGGAAAAGACAGCGAAGGTCAGGATCTTCAGAAAAAGCTTGATACGGTTTCTCCAATGGTTGAAAGCGACTTCATTTATTCCTGCATGTTCAGCAGCGACAGGAAGGAAGATCTTTCTAGCTACCTTGAATATTTCAATCTTGCTGTAACCAACTATTTCTTTACAAGCATAGAAGTTCCCCACAGCGATTCAAGGAACCAGAATGAATTTTACAGCGGCATAAGAAAAATGCTGACGGAAAAATACAGGTGCCTCATGGGATCTTTCATGGCAAACAGACTGGTAATGTTTTTCTGCATGGACAAAATAGACGAAGACTTATTTGAATGTTTCCACGAAATGGCAAAAAGCATTTACACCATGCTCAGCATGAACATCAGCCAGAAAGTGCGAATGGGGGTAAGCCGTCTTTCCAACGAACTTTCAAATGTTTCTTCTGCCTGCAAGGAAGCCATGAATGCCCTGAACGGTACATCTCCAAACGGAGAACTTCTTTTTGCAGAGGATATGACAAAGAAATCGGCATCTCCTGAAAAATCCCTTGAAGTTCGTGAAAGAATATACAACCGTCTTCGCATCGGCGATTCTGCTGGAGTTCAGTTTCTTGCGGGGCTTTTCTGTTCGGAACAGGTTGCTGCCGGAATGGAAATGGACAAGATAAAGAGCGGTGTTTTTGAACTTCTCGTAAACATCCGCAACATTACGAAGGAACTTAATCCTGGCTACGAAAATACTTCCTTTGATTCCGCCTTCAGTCTTCTTGTAGGTACCCAGGAAATTTCCGTCATCCAGGATTTCCTCACAAATGTCCTTGTGGAATGTGCTGCAGCCGTTGCATCCGTAAAGGAGCAGAGGGAAAATCCGCTGGTAAAGAAAATCATCGACTACATCGATCAGAACATGAGCCGCAACTATTCCCTTGAAGATGTTGCTGCAACGGTAGGTGTAAGTCCGTTCTATATGAGCAAGCTTTTTAAGGAAGAAATGGGAGAGACCTTTATAAATTACGTAACCGACAGAAGGTTGGACAGGACAAAGAAGCTTCTTGTTGAAACCGACCTTTCAATCAAGGAAATTGCGGGCCAGACAGGATACAGCGATCAGAACTACTTTAGCCGTCAGTTCAAGAACAAGTTCGGAATTTCACCGACTGATTTCAGAAATACAAACAATCAGTAAGGGGTTAAAAGATGAAAAAAGTTTTTGCTCCATTTTTTGCAGTTTGTCTCTTGCTTGCATCGGGCCTTACATCATGCATCAAAAAGCAGGGGAGCGAGCAGTCGTCTCAGCGCAAGGATGGAATTACAGTTGGATTTTCCATTGATACTCTTGCCATCGAACGCTGGCAAAGGGACCTGGATGTTTTTATGGCAAGTGTCCGAAGTCTTGATGCTGATGTCATTGTTCAGAATGCAGGCAACAGTGTGGAAGAACAGAAAAGGCAGCTTATGTACCTGCTGGACAGGAATGTTGATGTAATCGTAATTCTACCAAAGGATGCAGAGTCCCTTAAAGAAGAAATTGAAAAAATCCGAGCAAAGGGTATTCCGGTAATTTCCTATGACCGTCTCATCAGGGATACAAAGGTTGATCTATACATTTCCGTAGACAGCACTAAGGTCGGATACTATATGGGACAAACCATGAAGGCCGTAAGCGGAACAAAAAACTGGATCTGCATTCTTGGTCCCCAGGAAGATTTCAACATGACCATGATACAGAACGGAATTACAAGTTCAATCAAAAACCATGGTCCTGTAATAAGCGACATTTTCTACACTGAAGACTGGGATTATGACAACGCAAAACAGAAGATGGTGGATGTAATCACAAGCGGAAAAATTCCGGATGCAATCATCTGTGGAAACGATGCAGTTGCAGATGCAGTAATCTCTGTTCTTAATGTCTATTATCCTGACAGGCACATTCCTATATGCGGACAGGATGCAGACATTGCGGCCTGTCAGAACATCATCCGTGGCTATCAGGATTTTACTGTTTACAAGCCGATTACCCTACTTGCAATGAAGGCTGCAGAATATGCAGTCCGCATAGGCAAGGGAGAAGGCGTAGAAACCATAGCGGCAACGGGAGATACAATTGACAACGGAGATTCAAAGATTCCATGCATTCTTCTTGAACCGGAAGTTGTAACTAAGGATAACATAGACGAGATCATCATTGATTCTGGTTTCCACACCCACAGTGAAGTTTACATGGATTAGAATTGAAAGTATAATTTTTGATACATAAATTGAGGGGATAAAATGAATGTAATTACAAAAATCGAGTTGGACGAATGTTTCAACTATATAAAGAGCGCACGTGAAGAAGTAGGCAACCGTGTTGTTGGTCAGAGGGATGTTGTTGACGGAATCATCATGGCTCTCATTGCCGGTGGACATGTTCTTCTTGAAGGTGTTCCGGGTCTTGCAAAGACTCTTGCCGTAAAAACTTTTGCTGACATTTCAGGACTTGAATACAAGAGAATTCAGTTTACTCCAGACCTTCTTCCAGCCGATGTGACAGGTACTCTCATTTACGAGCAGTCTACGGGAAGATTTAACGTAAGAAAGGGACCTGTTTTTGCAAACCTTGTTCTTGCCGATGAAATCAACCGCGCACCTGCAAAAGTTCAGTCAGCCCTTCTTGAAGCTATGGCAGAACAGCAGGTAACAATCGGAGAAAATACATACAAGCTTTCAGATCCTTTCTTTGTTCTTGCAACACAGAATCCAATCGAGCAGGAAGGAACTTACAGTTTGCCAGAAGCAGAACTTGACCGTTTTCTTTTGAAGCTGGTGGTTCACTATCCGACACCGGAAGAAGAAATCCAGATCGTAAAGTCGGAAGGCCGCGCAGAAAGAATTCCGGTAAACAAGGTTTTCAATTCGTATGCACTCCAGAAGTGCCGCAATGCAGTTGATGCCGTTACCGTTGACGACAAGATGCTTGCCTACATTGTTTCAATCGTAAATGCAACCCGCGCAAATTCAGTTCAGCCTAACAGAAAGAACGACATTCAGCGCTACATCGCATTCGGTGCATCTCCTCGTGCAGGAATTGCCCTTCTCCGATGTGCAAAGGTTCATGCCCTTTTTGAAAACAGAAGCTTTGTTCTTGCAGAAGACATTCAGTCAGTTGCAAAGCAGGTCCTCCGTCATCGTCTTGTCCTCAATTATGAAGCAGCAGCAGACAATGTTACTGCAGATGACCTCATTGAAAAAATCATTGATTTCATGCCGGTGCCATGATGAAATCACGAAGTGATTTCATCTATCCAATTCTTGCGAGTTGGATAGGTTTTAGTAGGAAGCGGTTTTTCCGGCACCAGCTCTGATGTGAGTTCGTGCATAAAGTAGATTCTTTTTCCAGACGGGTAATGTTTTGAAGAACAATACAGCGCAAAGGGCGCAGCTTTTACATCTTACTTCTCTTTCACTTGCCAACGGAATGAAGAGCGGATCTTTCAGGTCCCTGTTCCGCGGCCAGGGCATGGAATTTTCCGGTGTCCGTGAATATCTTCGCGGCGATGATGTTCGTGCCATCGACTGGAATGTTACTGCAAGAATGGGCAAGCCTTTCGTAAAGGTTTTTGAAGAGGAAAGGGAACTTGATGTCTTCATCATCGTGGACAAATCCCTTTCCATGAATACGGGTTCTGGAATTCAGTCCCGCCTTGAAACTGCAATGGATTGTGCTTCCCTCATTACAATGGCATCCCTTCACAATGGAAGCCCCGTTGGCTCGGTTATTTTTGACGGCAAGATAGAATTTTCCGTTGCCCCAAAGGCAGGCAAAAACCAGGCCATGCTCATCCTTTCCGAACTTGATAAGACAGACAATCAGATAGTAGGTTCGGCATTGGACAGTGCTCTTCGCGGTGCAGAAAAACTCCTTAGGAAAAGAACTCTGGTTTTTGTAATCTCAGATTTCCGTGCGGCAGGATGGGAAACTCCTTTCGCACATCTTTGCCAGAAGAATGATGTCATTGCCATAAAGATTACCGATCCACTTGATGACATACTTCCGTCTCTGGGAGCAGTCCCATTCAGGGATCCTGAAACAGGTTTTGAATGTGTCCTTCCGACTTCGTCCCAGAAATTTTCCAGGGCATGGAGAGATGCTGCTGAAAACAGAAATGAAATGTGGAAGAAAGAATGCCACAGAAACGGTGGAGCTCCACTTTCCATCAGCACAATGCAGGACCCTGCCGCAGAACTCATAAAATTCTTCAATACGAGAGAGCAGTATTCACTATGAAAAAGTTAGTCATTGCCCTTCTTATTTCAGTTTCAGTTTCGGTTATCTCAGGATTTGCCCAGTCTGCAGAAGAAGACAGCAGCGATTCAACCATGCAGGTTATGGTTCCACGTGATGTATTCATAGGTGATTCAGGACAGATTCAGTATTCCTTCAGAAGCCCTGTAGATTTCTTTGCCTTTGCAGAAAATTTTGCTTCAAACGAAACAATGGAAATAGACCTTAAGGCAGAAGACTTTCTTGAAGATCCCCTTTCGTGTCTGGTTAAGAAAACAACTCTTTCCCGCACAGGAATCAACTATAACCTTTGCATTACTTTCATTCCGTGGAAGACAGGAATCATCAAATTCAAGAAATTCAATCTTGAAGAAATCTGCATGAGGGGAAAGGAAAACATTTCCGCTGATTTCAACATTGAACTCAATTCAGTCCTCATTCTTTCCCTTGCTGAAAAATTGGGGGCAACAAACTTAAGGCCACCTAAGGCCCCTGAAGTTCTTCCATATACAAACTACTATGTCTGGTTTTTCCTTGTTCTTGCAGTAATCCTGTTTTCACTTTTATGTACGGCAATTATCAAGCTGCCTGAAATTTTAAGGAAGTGGAAGGAAATAAAAACAAGAATCAGCTTCTATAAAAATGCTGTAAAAACAAAGAGGCACCTCAACATGCTCCTCCGCAAAAAAATCACCGACGCTGATTTTTCAGAACAGTGGCAGTCGATTTTGCGTGAATATCTTGAATACAGGTTCAAGACTCCTTTTGCTTCCGTAACCGGCAAAAACATTGAATGCAAGATCGTAACCGTTACAGGCGGAATGATGAGCGACAGGCAGGAACGGGCCGTTGAAGATTTGACGGCTCACTTTGTCCGCACCAACTACATCCGTTTTGCATCGGGTTCCATTGATTCAAAAATGCTGCCTGTTGAAGAACACCAGGCAGGGTTCATGAAGGGGGAAAAGAAATCCCTCATTCTTTCAACACATAAAATAATCGATGCCTTTGAAAAGGAGGACATCAATGGTTGAATTTGAAAGTCCAGGTGCATTCATTCTTCTTCTCCTTGTTCCGGTTGTATACATACTCCGTCATATTAAGGTTTTGTCCCGCATTACTTTTGCCCTCAACATGAGCGACTGGAACGGTGCAAACTTCAGCTGGGACGGAAGGGCAAGAAAGGCCTTCTCGATTTTTGTGAAGATCCTCTGCATCATTTTCTATGTCTGCCTTGTAATTGCCTGTGCATCTCCTGTATATCACCAGCAGCAGAAAGTATATTCTTCCCGCGGTGCATCCATAATCTTTGTTGTGGATGTCAGTCCTTCCATGGCTGCCAGGGATATTGGGGAACTCCATAGAATCGAAGCTGCAAAAAATGCAATCCATTCCCTTGCCTTAAAGAATGACGGAAGCGAATTCGGTCTTGTGGAAATGGCGGAAACAGCCTGCCTTGTGATTCCACCTACAATGGACAGAAAGGTTTTCTTTGACAGGCTTGATGCCATGAGTGTCGGTGAACTTGGAGATGGAACTGCCATCGGAAACGGACTCAGCATGGCCATCTATCACCTTGAGAATTCTCCTTCTGAAAAAAAAGCCGTAGTTTTGATTACGGACGGCGAAAACAATGCAGGTTCAGTTCATCCCAATACTGCGGCACGACTTGCAAAGAGCAAGGATATTTCACTTTATATCCTTGGAATCGGTACACGAGGTGTAGTTCCTCTGGACTATGTGGATCCTAAAACCAACAGGGTTTATTCAGGCTATCTTGAATCAAACTTTGACCCTACATCCCTTGCAAAACTTGCGGCAGAGTGCGACGGAAGATTTTTTGAAACGGGATCAATCGTGTCCCTTTCCCAGGCAATTTCAACCATCGGAAAAAACGAAAGCGTAATGCAGAGCTATCACATAAAGAACAATGATACCTTCTACTACCAATACTTCCTTCTTGCGGCTGCAATATTTGCATCCCTTGCATGGATCATCAGGCGCATTTTCCTAAAGGAGGTACTATGAATCTTTCAGCATCCCATCCAGTTGCTTTCTGGCTTTTCATTCCCCTTGCGTTTGCGGTATGCCATGTAATCATAAAATACAGAAAGCTTGCAAGAATTCTCTCTGAAAAAAATGAAGTTTCCCACGGTCATTTCCTTTCCAACAGAATGGAGCACTGCTTCTGGTTCAGGACAATTTTTCGTTTTCTCTGTGCAGTAATGATAATCCTTGCGGGAGCCGGAATTTCCTGGGGGACAGATACAATTCCTGTTCAGAAAAACGGAAAGGCAGTTTCCTTTGTCTTTGACATTTCCTACAGCATGGAGGCACACGATGCCCCTGGTGGAATCTCAAGGCTCAATGCGGCGGCAATATATGCAAAGGGACTTCTTGAACATTTCAACGGCACAAAGGTTTCCGTAGTTATTGCCAAGGGTGACGGTACTGTTGCAATTCCTCTTACCGACGACTACAACTGCGTGGAAGCCCTTATGGATAATCTCTCACCAAAACTCATGTCAGCTGAAGGAACAAGTCTTGGAAAGGGAATCAAGGCAGCAGTTTCATCGTTTCCTGAACAGTCTTCCGAAGCATCATACATACTTCTTTTTACTGACTGCGAAGAAACAGACAACACCCTTCAGTCTTCCCTTGCAGAATCAGCCCGTTACGGAATACCTGTAATCGTCGTAGGGTTTGGAAGTGAACGTGAAAGCGAAATTCTTACGGGAGACGGACAGACCAGGGTAAAGACAGCCCTCCGCACTACAGAGATAGAAAGAATAATCAGGGCTGTAAAGAATTCGGGAAACATTTCTTCATGCGATTATATAGACGCATCGGAAATGGGTTCTGCAACAAAAATACTCAAGATACTTTCTGCAGCTTCCGGCGGAACAACCGTTACCTATGAAGTTCAGGGAAAGAAAAGGCACAAGATGTTCATCATTCTTGCAATCGTATTTTTCATTGCATCGGTTCTTTTGGGAGAACTGGACATTAAGGGTGGAAGAAACAGGATGCTTTCAACCATGGCTGCAACTACCTGTCTTTTTATCTTTACCGGATGTACCCCAAGGTTTGATGACGGCGTAAAAATCCTCCAGGGAAAACTGGACTGGGGCAAAGGCAACTATCAGAACGCAACGGCAGATTTTCTTCAGGCTGCAAACAATGCAAAGCTTCGCGGTGATGAATTTGTATATCAGTATTCGGTTTACGGAATCGGATCAACTTACCTTATGCAGGGTGAAAATGATGCGGCCCTTTCAAAGTTCAATCTTGTCTATGAAGATGCTCCAGACCAGATTAAATTTGCAATCCTGTATAATTCAGGAATCATTGCCCACAGAAGCGGTGACTATGAAACTGCGGCAAATTTTTTCAGGCAGTCCCTCTTCATAGATGGAACAAGCACCGATGCAAAAATAAACCTGGAACTTTCTTTGAGAGAAGAATCCAGTCATTCAAATGAAAGTGCCAGGGAAATTATGCCGGTATCGGAAAATAAAGAGGACCAGACTTTGGAGAATGCCCTCTATTCAATAATTAAAGAAGGTGAACAGCAGCAATGGAAAAGCCAGCAAAAAGATTCAGAAAGAACATCGCAGGATTACTGATTCTCTTTTTCCTTTCAGCAGGAACATCCTTGTCTGCCAGGGTTTCCTGGGCATATCTTTGGGGCATGAGGTTCAGGCCAACACAGGATACTCTCTTTACGGAAGACGACAATTCTTTCTTTGTAGAAATTGAAAATGTAACTCCTGATTCCGTTCAGATTTCCGTTAACTCACTTCCTCCAAATGTAAGTTTTGTTTCGCAGAAAAAGGAAACAGTCCTCATTCCACGCGATGAATCCCAGGGTGGCGGTTATGCTCACGGAACAAGAATCATTCTCTGGATGCGTTTTGCAAAAACGGGAAGCTATAGAATCAAGCCAATCGATCTTACCATTGACGGCGGCTTCTATCAGATTCCTGTTGAAGGCGTTGAGATTTTCCAGAATCCAAGGTTCATTCATCCAGAAGTAAATGTTATCTTCCAGAACCAGAACCTTGAATCTGCAAAGAACATCAAGAACAGAATCCTCAAAATAAAATCCGGCGAGCACATTGTATTTACCGTAACTGCAAGGTACATGGAATCAATCCAGAACATTTTCTGGAACATCCCTGAAGATTCAATTTTCAAGCAGATCAAGGAATATGATTTCAAGGCAGCGGCGGAAGAAAAAAATTTCATCACCCAGTTTCAGAGCGTTGCAACCTTTGACTGGCAGCCTCTTTCGGAAGGCGTCCATACCCTTCCTGAAATATTCATAACGGCAACTTCATACAACGGTTCATCAGAAGACATACAGTGCCCCGTATATAATTTCAAAGCGGACAGGTCTCAGGAACTCATTGCAGAAACAAAGGAAGAAAATCCTTTTGTCTATGCATTCTACGAATCGGAAAAGGTTTCTTCTCAAAAGAAAAAGATAGAGGTAAAGCCACAGGAAGTTCTTGCTCTTTATGAACTTCACAAAAAGGAAAGGCATTCATTTGTTTTTTCAAAGGCTACTGCGGAAAGAAAGGATGTGGAACAGGTCCTCGGACTTCCTTACGACTACCACGAGCCAAGCGTTTTTTTCTTTAACCTTCTGTGCCTTGTTGCAACCCTGTTTTTTGTGACTGCAATAGTGTTCCTTGTTTTCAAGCGAAAGACTCTGACAGCACTGTTTGCATCCTTCTTCATTATGTCTTCTGTTTTTGCAGGAATCTACGGTGTAAGGCTCAAGACTCCAAGGGGCGTATTTACGGGGGGAGAAATGAGTCCAATTCCTGAACATAATATGATGACAAGTGTAACCATTCAGGCGGGTAGTGTTGTTTCTATAATAAGGAGTGCAGGCGAGTGGATGTATGTACGCCACAATGACACTTACGGATGGATTCCTTCGGACAGGGTCTGTCTGATAAAATAGAAAAAAGTATTTTTAAAAAAGGGTAGAAAAATATGGATTTTGGTGACATTCTGAATCAGTGGGAAGGTGCAAGCAAAGCTAAGCCTCAGAAAAAGCAGCCTCAGGTTTCTCATAAGAAGGCAAATGCTCCAACAAAAGAAGAAAAGGAAGCTGCAAAACAGGGCTATACCTGGGAACAGATAATGGAGCAGGACAGCAAAAAGCACATGAACCCAATGGACATATGGCTTAACCGTCATGGCACAGTGGACAAGGACAAGATAAGCGAAGAAGCAAGACGCAACGAAAAGTTCAGCAATGTTGACTACCTTCGTTCCATGAATCCTGAAGCTGTCATTGACCTTCATCAGCTTACAAGAGAAGAAGCCTGGACCAAACTTCAGTATTTTGTGAATGACTGCTATAATCGCAACCTTAAGAAAATCCTGATTGTTCACGGTAAGGGAATACATTCTGCTGGAAGCGATCCAGTTCTTGGGCCGATGGTTCGCCTCTTTATCGAACAGGACAAACGCCTTGGAATATCAGGGCATCCGGACAGAAACCATGGTGGAAGCGGTGCAACCTGGGTTATAATTAAAGAAAAGCAGAGGAACTAAATGACTGGAAATTTGCACCATCCGGTTTTTTTTAGTATCTTTGAATGTAGGAACAGATGAGCAATTTATACGATGTACTTGGCGTTCAGAAGGATGCCACAGCAGATGAAATAAAGAAAGCATACAGGTCTCTTGCATTTAAATATCACCCGGACAGAAATGCCGGTGATAAAGCTGCAGAAGATAAATTCAAGGAAATAAACGAAGCCTACTCCGTGTTGGGGGATGAAACAAAAAGGCGTCAGTACGATATGCTTGGTGCAACTTCTTCCCAGCAAAACGCCTATCACAATGCAGAAAATTTCTATACCGACGATCCTTTTGCAGAGTTCTTCAGGAACGCATACAGGAACGGCGGCTCTTACGGAAACAACGAATACAACACAAACAATAATTACAGGTACACCTATACCTGGACTACAAGAAATACTGAAGAGCCAAAGGGCAGGAAGGCATTCCCTTTCTTCTGCAGGAGCCTGTTCAAGGTTCTTGTAAGCCTTGGTGTAATTTATGTTGTCGGACCCTGGTTCTTCCTCATAAAGATAATTGCATTCTTTTCTTTGGTTTCTGGAATCAAGGATGTCATAAAGGGCGCAAGGCTCATGGCAGAATGATATTAATCTGAAAATAAAAAAGGCTTTCCAAAAACGGAAAGCCATCTTCATTAAGCAGTTGGAAATAATCTTTGGATTACCTTTCGCGGAAAATGATCCTTCCGCGGTTAAGGTCATAAGGTGAAAGTTCAACCTTTACGCTGTCACCCGGAACGATTCTGATGTAGTGCTTTCTCATCTTTCCACTGAGGTGACCAAGAATGATGTGTCCGTTCTTGAGTTCAACACGGAACATTGTGTTTGGCAATGCTTCTTTTACGATACCTTCAACTTCGATAGCTTCGTCTTTGTTAGCCACAATTCCTCCAAAATATTTGCCTTTTATAGAAAATATACTATACTATTATGAACAAAACAAAAACGGCTGTCAACTGAAAAACTACCGGACGGTCATGAGAGATGGGAGACAATGATGAAAAAGGATTTTTTAGATAAACAGAAAAAGAAGCTTACTGCTGAACGCAGCGAACTTATTGATTCGCTTGTAGGGCGCAACGATCAGTTTGAAAAGCTTGGTGGTGCAACGGAAAGCGGTGATGATGTAGACATTGCCTCTGACACAATCGACAGGACTCTTCTCAATTCCCTTGGTGAAGCAGACCAGTTCCGCCTGAAGATGATCGATGCTGCATTGGACAGAATCGTTCAGGGAACATACGGCATTTGCCTTCAGTGCAATGAACCTATTGCAGAAGCAAGACTTGAAGCAATTCCTTATGCACCATTCTGCGTAGCATGCCAGGCAGAATACGAAAAAAACCGCTAATGGTTTTGTACTAGATTTTCTGGAATTTAAGGCCGTCTTCATAGAATGCAAGTTCTGTGTAGCCGGCTTTTTTTATGTACTGAACTGCTTCGTCAAACCAGCAGTCAATGCCCTTTGCCGTATGGGCATCTGAGCTGATTGTTACAGAAACATTGTTTGCCTTGAGCAGCTCGAGAAGATATGGGCTTGGGTAAGGTCGAGATGCACCGCACCTGCAGGTGGCACCGGTATTTACTTCAACGCAGACCCCCGACTTTTTGATTTCCTTTACGAGTGCCTTAAGTTCTTTTCTGTACCAGGATTCATTTTCATCAAAAAGTTTTGAATTGATGTTCTGCTTCTGGACAAGATCGCAGTGTCCGAGGAACGTGAAATCTCCGTCCCTAAGGAGTTTCCTTTCACAGCAGAAATATTCCTGCACGGCTTTCTTTATGTCACCGCCGAAAAATTTTCTAATCCTTTCCTTAACTGAAATTTCACTGCCGTCAGCTTCGTAGTATCCGCCTTTGCCAGGAACAAAATGAACTGAACCGATAAGGTAGTCCGGCTTGAATTCCCTGTATGTGTCAAAGCAGGGGATTGAAATTCCGTCTATGTATTCAACTTCAAAGCCGGTGTAGATTTTTATTTTGTCGCTGTACTTTTCCTTCAGGCGGTTTATTTCATTCATATATGCAGAATATCCGTCAGGCTTGATGTGCCATCCGCCGTTAAATGGATACATGGCGTGGCTTGAAAAACCCAGGATGGAAAAGTTCTTTTCAATGGCTGCAAGAACCATTTCTTCGGCCGTATTTTTTGCGTCGCAGAATTCTGTGTGCGTGTGATAGTTTGTCTTGATCATATAGATGTTTTCCAGTTGTTTACAATGTTTGTAAAGGCAATGAAGTCAATTTCGTAGTTGATTCTTGCAGATTCAAGGTCGGTAAGGTTTCTGGTTTTTGCTGCGTCATTCATCTTGCGTCCGAGTTCTGCAAAACGGGTTGCACTTACGGATGCACTGCTTCCTTTTATGGTGTGGGTATAGAGCTCAATCTTCTCGTAGTTGAGCGGTGTTTTCTTGAGTTCTTCCTTAAGGTTATCCATAAGTTCTTTTGACTGGGTGATGTACTCATCCATGAGGGAAATGGCAAACTCGATGTTCTGTCCCGTAGTGTCCATAAAGTCTTCTATGTTCCACATTTCTGAAGACTTGTTTTCAATGAAGGTAAGGGAGATGATGTCCTTGGCATTTGGCACTGTAAGAACGGAATTCCACTTGTCCAATGTTTCTCGGATTGTATCCCTCTTGAAAGGCTTTACGACAATGTCATTGATTCCGATTTTCTTGTATGTCTTGAAATCGTCTGTGTCGTTGTTTGCGGTACAGGCAACTATGATGCCTTTGTATCCCTTGTTGCGAAGTTCAATGGTTGCATCGATACCGCTTTTGACAGGCATGAAGATGTCCATGAATATGAGGTCGATTTCCGGATGAAGTTCAACCTGATCGACGGCAACCTGTCCGTTTTCTGCAAGGTATACAGTAGCCCCGAATTTTTTGAGGAAAGTTTCAAGCAGTTTCCGGTTAATTGGAGTATCTTCCGCAACGAGGATGCAAAGTCCGCTTGCAACCTGCTGGTCGAGTATGGAAGAAACTTTCCTGGTGTTTGAGGATTCGGAAAATTCATCGGTGTCAGAATTCTTTTTCTTAACATTCTGGCTGAAGGCTTCCTGCAATGTATCTTCAAGGGCTTTCTGTTTGATTGGTTTGTAGATGTATCCGTTGTACCAGTCAAGCATCTTCATCTTTGCGTCCTGCCTCAGCTGTCCTTCAGGAACCATCAGGTACATCTTCATTTTTTCCGTATCAGGAATGGATCGTATTTCGCTTGCAAGTCTCCATCCGTCAAAGGGACTCATGATAAGGTCAATGAAGGCGACGGTAAAAGGTTTGCCCTGTTTCTGGGCTTCCTGAATTTTCTGGAGGGCAGCGTTTCCATTGTCGCAAAGAACTATTTCCTTTATGCCGTAGAATTCAAGTTTTGCCTTCATTGACTTGAGGGCAAGGGGATTGTCGTCTACAACAAGAATGCGGGTATTTTCCAAAATCGTGATTTTCTTTGAAATCTGTTTTTCTTCCGAACAATGAAGGGGAATTGCGAACCAGAAATTTGATCCGCCGTTTGGATTTTCTATGATACCTATCTTCCCTTTCATAACCTTTACCAGGTTCTTTGAAATGGAAAGTCCAAGTCCTGTTCCGGTGCTCTTTTTTGTAGAGCTGCCGTCAACCTGATAGAAGTCTGAAAAGATAAGGCTCCTTTTGTCTTCCGGAACACCAATGCCGCTGTCAATTATTTCAAAAAGAAGGTATTTATCCTTGATGGAAACACGTACGTATATGTAACCGGTCTCCGTAAATTTGGCAGCGTTTTTTACGAGGTTCAGTATGATCTGCTGGATGCGGACTGGATCGCCAAGAAGGTTCTGTGGAAGCCTGTAGTCAATGTCAGTAAGAACTTCAATGCCTCTGTTGAAGGCCTCAACCGTAATGAGGTCAACTACGCGTTCCGTAAGTTCAATTGCATCATAAGGTCGTATTTCAAGCTTGAAGTGATGGGATGAAATCTTTGTAAAGTCCAGGACGTCGTTGGCAAGACCAAGAAGTGCATTGGCACTGAATTCAATCTGGTGAATGAATTCTATCTGTTCCTTGTTGAGAGGTGTGTCTTCGAGGAGTTCCAGGGTACTGATGATGGTCTGCAAAGGAGTTCGGACCTCATGCATTGTGCTGGCAATGAATCTGCTTCCAACTTCAACTGACGGTAAAGCCATGGCCCGTTACCTGTTTGAATGCAGAATTTCCAAAGCCTTGTTTACGATTGTTCCCGGTTTCTGCGGCTTAACAAGATAACACTTTGCTCCGAGGGAAAGAACGTTCAAAACGACTTCCTTAGAAGATGCCTTGGAGTAAATGAGGATTGGAGTTTGATAATTTCTCTGCACAAGGTTTTTGAGTATGCTGATTCCGTCCATGTCTGGAAGATACAGGTCAAGAATTACAATGTCAAAATCTGCGCCGTCAGTCACTGCCTTCATGAAAGCAGTTCCGTTCTCAAAGAGGGTTGCTTCCCCGCTTGCTGAAGTAAAGGTGTTTTCAAGAAGTTTTCGGATTACTACATCGTCATCGACAATGGCAACCTTCATAAGGGTTCCCGAATCTTTTTTACCCGTAGACCTGTCATCGATGAATCCCAGGGCTGCTTCGTCTGCAGGCCTGTCGGAATGGAGGATATTGTCGTAGATGAAATCCTTTGAATCGTAATCCAGGCTGCTGTCGTCGTTCATGAGGGAAGAAATGACATACTGGAGGTTCTGCGATACAACCATTCCGCTGTATTCAGGATGCCCCTTGATAAGCTCGATTACAAATTCGTCCAGGGAAAGGACCTTGATGTATTTGTTTGGAATTCTCTTTCCGGCAGAAACATTGTCCAAAAGAAGCTCAAGGTTTGCACCGTCAACAAAGGTAAGCTGAAGGTTTGTCAGCATGAGGATTACTTTCGGAATGTTGATCTTGTATTTGTTGATGATTTCTGCAAGCTTGTACTTAAGGAGAAGGAGTTTTTCGCGGTTGAGTCCCTGTGCAACTTCTACGAAGATGATGCTTCCGTTAAGGTGAATGTCCAGAATACATGGAGTAGTATCCATTGAAAGAGGCATCTTCAGGATGCGTCCGATGGAATCAAAGAAAACGTCAAACTTGATTGGCTTTGTAAAATATTTTACTACGCTGTATTCGACAAGATTTGCAATTTTACCGCGGTCAATTACAGGGCCGGTCATGATAATCGGAATTTTCTTTGCATTTGGATCGTTGTGCTTTTTTTCAAGGAGAATGTTGAGTTCTTCTGTAATGACGCTTTCAACTTCAATGATGATCAAATCCGGAAGAAGGGAAATCATTTTTGTATAGGCTTCCCTGCTTGTTGCGCATTCAAGGGTTACCTGTTCCGCCGCAACCTTATCCCTGAGGAAGTCTTGAAATAATGCTGAGCCGTCAATGAGAAGTACCGATTTCATAATTACAATTTTATCCCTTTAATAGTATAATTTCAATAATGATTGTATTTGGGGCATAAAAGCCGAATGGAGGAATTATGAAAAAGGTTATCGTTTTTTTGGCACCTGGGTTTGAAGAAGTAGAAGCCCTTACTCCCGTGGATTATCTCCGCCGTGCAGGTGTAGAAGTAACAACAATTGCAACGGCAACGGCATCAAGAAATGTGGAAGGAGCCCGTAAAATCACTGTAGTTGCAGACATGACGCTGGAAACCTATGTTTCTTCATGTGCAGAACTTCCTGATGCAGTAATTGTTCCTGGTGGAATGCCTGGAACCGTAAATGTAAGCAAATGTGCCCAGGCCCTTACCCTCATCGATAAAATGAATGAAGAAGGAAAACTTGTATGTGCCATCTGTGCAGCTCCTGCCCTTGTTCTTTCAAAGACAAAAGTTCTTGAAGGAAGAAAATGGACCTGCTATCCAGACATGGAAGGCGAAGCAGGCGTTCATGCGGCAAACCATGTGAAGGATGTACCATTCGTTCATTCGGACAACGTGATTACTTCCCGCGGTGCCGGAACTGCAGAAGAATTCGCAATGGAAATAATCCGAGAGCTTTGTGGTGAAGAAAAGAAAGAAGAAATCCGCAGGGGAACAGTTCAGCGCTAGCCGTTGTTCTGTTCTTCAGGATTTCCAAGAACAAAAGTGCAGCCGTTGCAGAAGGCTAGGAATTCCGTGCGGCTGTTGACTCCCAGGTGATGGTAGAGTTCTATCATCTGGGCTTTTACAGAGCTTTCCGAAATATTGTAGAGGGAAGCAATTTTGCTGTATTTTTCCCCTTTAAGAACCCTTTCAAGAAATTCAATGTCACGGTCCGTGTATTTTTCCCCGCTGATGATTTTTTCTGATTTTGAGGAATAGGCTCTCTCTACCTTTGGAACAAGGAGAAGCCATATCAGGTATAAAATGTAGACCGAGCCAAGTATGTAAAATACGGAAAGAAAGAAAATCAGTTTTCCCGTGTGGAAGTACTGTACGATGATGCAGGAAAAGGGGATTATCAGAAGGCACGGGATTTTAAATTTCCGCCGGTTTTTCAGGAAGCCTGAATTTTCAAGAAAAACAAGTGAAGCCGAAATGCAGATGGCCCCAAGAATGTTTCCATTGTCCAGAAAATTTCCGCAGCCATAAAAATAGAAAAGAAAGGCGTATATATTGAAGGACAATGGATTAAAGAACAGGAAGAGAAAGGAATTGACTGCAAGAAAGTGAATTGATAAGCGGACAATTTTCTGAAATGTGTCTGCTTCAGGGTCACAATAATACTGGATTATACAGACCACAAGGCAAACGGAAGTAAATATGAGTCCAATTGTCGATGCCCTTTTCCAGATCTTCCTGTCAATGGATTCCATAGGTCAGTTTATTTAATGTCCCTGGATTCAACCATAACCTTTGTAATCTCGCCAATGTACATGGTGTGGAAGTCATTCTTGCGGTAGTTCTGGTTGCAGATCCTTTCGTCGGCAAAGCAGTTTGGATCGAATTCCTGGGCATAGAGCTTGTTGCAGAAGATTACGATTCTTGCCTGCTTGATCCATGGAGTTCCGTTCATGTAGTCCACTTCAAGCTTTGTTTTCTGGAACTTGTCTTCGTCACGGCCTGAATGAGAACCGCAGTAATCCAAGGCCGTCTTGTATTTCTGTGGAAGTACGCTGAGGGAAAAACTGTCTGTAGAATCAATGATTTCCTTTGTATAGCGTGTAGGGCGAAGATAGATAGTTGCAACGTTCTTGTTCCAGAGAACGCCGATTCCGCCCCAACTTGCTGTCATTGTGTTTGGGCGGCCGGTAATGATCTTTCCTTCCTCGTCATATTTCTTTGTACATGCGCTGATGAGCATCCAGTCCTTGCCAATCATCTTGAAGGCATTGTCTGTAAGTAATTCAGGTTTAATTGTCTTTAACATAATGAAAAAATTATATAGGAATTCAGGGCAAAAAAAAAGACCGGTAAAAAAGAGGTGGCTCTAGATTGCCGGCCAGGACTTAAAACACCTTAAATCTTACATTGTCCACTTCCAGAATACTGGAACTGCAAATGCCTTTGTCTTGTCGCAAGTAAAGAAATCAAATTCAACGCCCACCTGGTTGTGTTCGTCGAATGTGTATTCAGCACCGAAAAGAACACTGAAAGCATTCTTGTTTGCAACCTTTGTGTCGGAGTTCAAGTCTGCAAGAACTTTACCGCCTGCTGTGAAAACTATTTTTTCTGCAACAGGGACGCTGACATTGCAAGCGGCATAGAAGTCATAGTCGCTTTCATCGTCCTTTACATTGTAGAGGCTTTCTGCAACAACACCGAAAGCATCTTTTTCATAGGAGATGTTTGCGTTGATGAGGCTTCCGCCTGTAACGCCAAAGTCATTTCCAAGAACTGAAACAAGATCTTCAAAACCTGCATCCTTTCCCTTTGCATTAGAGAAACCTCCGCCGATTGTGAGTCCTTCACGGGCGCCAAAAAGATTTGGGAAGGAAACTGTAGCTCCGATGAGTCGAGCGTCACTGTCGCTTACATTGCTTACAGTAAATCCAATCTGGAATAATTCGTCTGTGTAGATTGCACCCAAGCCAAGGTTGATGTACTTGCTCTTGTCGTCGTAGATTGGAAGGGCAGAACCTTCGGAGTAGATGTTGTCGTGAAGGCCGATAGTCACAGGCTGGAACAATCTCCATTCAAGATACCAGTCATCAATGTAACCATCGATGGCGAAATGCTGATCGTCAAAATCATCTGCTCCTGCAACTACAGTAATGGATGCATCATTAATTTCACTTTTCTTGTCGTTTAAAACAAAAAGAGGTCCTGCACTTAAATGCAAAACCTCTGATTTACTATGGAGATGACGGGACTTGAACCCGTTACCTCTAGCATGCCATGCTAGCGCTCTAGCCAGGTGAGCTACACCCCCAAGGATAGGAACAATATATCAGTGTGGGGAAAAAAAATCAATGGAAAGTTCAAAATGTAAAAAAAAAGGATCGCCCTAAGGAGGAAATAAGCGATCCCATTTATGAAAAAACTTTTAATTTAGCTGCTAACTGTAAAATACAGTATTTTTTCGCCGTAGTCAATACTTTTTGAAAGAAGATTTGTGAAAACTTTTGCAGATGTTACGGTATTTTGCAAATAATGACAAAAAATGGATTTTGTATCAATTTTCTGAATGCAGTGAGAGTTTGTTCCATCTCTTCATTCATAAATTGATATATATTCATATATATTATAAACTCGTCACCATGGAAAAAAGGGTTAAATCGCTTTTATTGGTCTTGAATTTCATTTGTGCCGCCCTTTCTTTTGCGGCACCGATTACCGCAATTCATTTTGAAGGCCTCAAAAAAACTAAGGATTTCATCCTTCAGCGCGATGTTAAAAGCTTTATCCGGAAGGAAGCTGACGAAAAGACAATCCATGAACTTGAAACGCTCTTGCAGAAAGAAGAAATCTTTTCGGAAATAGAATTGGTTCAGACTGAATCAGAAGCCGGAGTGGAAATTACTGCAAAGGTAAAGGAAAAGATAACCTTCATACCTTTCCCTATATTTTCAGTTTCGGAAGGAAGTGCAATGGGCGGTGCCTTTGTACTTGACACAAATGCCTTTGGCCTCAAGCATTCCTTTGTTGTAGGGGGGTATTTATCTGCATTGGAATACCGCGCGATCTTTATGTATGGAAAGCCTTCTAGGGGACATGCTCCTGGACTTTCTGTGTATGGTTCCATTGGAAAGAAGAATCAGATATATGTAAATACTGATGAGTACGAATGCATTGATTACAAAATGTTTTCCGGAAATATTGGTCTTGTTCTTACCGAAATATTTACGGATTATTTTCTGGCATCATTGTCAACGAATTTTGGCTTCAAGGATTTTGATGCCAGAAAGAAAGGTAATATAAGCAGCAACCGCTATGTTGATCTTGAACCTTCCCTAAAATTTCATGTTTCCGATTGGAACGGCGTTTTCATGTCAACAAAATCATTTGAATATAAACACGAAAGCGTAATTTATACCGACTGTTACATCTGGCATATCTTCTCCCCAAGGATCCTTGTTCAGCAGCCTTTGCTGACCGATGACCTCAGGTTTGTTTTCAATGCAAATGGAGTTCATTCAAAGTTCATTCCGTATTCTGCCTATGTCGGAAACAGTCAGCTTGGTGTTAATATTCTTCCTACAAAGTTCGGAACCAGAAGCGGTGTTGGATTATCTGCTGGATTTGAATATGCCACTTTTAAAACAAAGGTTGGACTTTTTTCATTGTACGGAGTTTACCAGTGCGTAAAGGTTGAAGACTTTGACACTGAATACAAATTCAACCAGGGCGTTGGTTTTGGTACGACTTTATACCTGAAGCAGATTGCAATTCCTGCCATGAATTTTGGAATCTATTACAATGCGACAAAATCTACGGTCTATAGCCGATTCTCCATCGGCATGTCTTTATAATCACGATTTTTTATAGAAAGTCCTGGTTAATGTGCATCATAGGGAGCCTTGTGAAACTGAAATGCCCCCTGAGAGATAGTGTCTAAGCACCTATGAAATCAAGCAGTTCAAGATAAAAGAAAATAGGCTTCAGCGTTCACCGAAGCCTATTCCGTCCGGTTTCCCGAACTAAAGGAGAGAGTTTTATCAGCTTTATAAGCTGATTACAATATACTTCCAAAGCCTTCATCTGTCAAGCGATTTTAGATATTTCGCTATTCGGCAAGGATTTTGATTTTCTGTTCCTGTGCTTCCTCCTTCCTTCCGATTTCGATTGAAAGTACGCCGTTCTTGAAATTTGCGGTAACTTTTGCAGGGTCGATGTCTTTTGGAAGTGTGAAGGTTCTGCGGAACTTTAAAGAAGGGGCCGTTCTTTCGCGGATGAGCCAGATTTCATTTTCATTGTTTTCTTCCGGCTTTTCTTCAGCCTTTTTTTCTGAATTGGCGATTGTAAGTACATCGTTCTTCAGCGTGATTTCCACATCGTCTTCTGTCTTTCCCGGGAGATCCATGGAAAGAATATAGCTGTCTTTCTTCTGCAAAACATCAACCTTTGGTGCCATATAAGCGCTGCGGGCTGCTGGGAATGAAAATCCGTCGTTTCCAAAGAGTGAATCCAAAAGTGAAAGTTCGTTCATAATTTAACCCTCCAAGGTTATATAAAGTTTTTTTGTAAGCGCTCAGTAAGTTTACTGCCTTACACTTAACAATAAGCATATATTGTGCCAACTTCTAAAAATGTGTGGAATTTTATTAAAATTTGTTGGTTTTCGGGGAGTTGAAGAAGCGTTTTCATGATTCAAAAAAAGCCGTGAGTCATTCTGACACATGGAGAAAAAAAAGGTAAAAATTCTGGGGCAATTATACCCGATGGGAAAAAATCAAACGGTGATAATGCATCTTATTTTAAATGTTGGAAATCCAACAAATGAAATATTTTGATTTTTTTCTGGGGTATTTTTTATATTTCTATAAAATGTCATTTCAATGCAGTTTTGTTGACGATAAAAAAAAATACTTGTATAATTTTTAGCTACATATATATATGGAGGACATTAATGGCTAAGACCAAATATGTTTATTACTTTGGTGACGGTGATGCAGAAGGCGACGAGTCAATGCGTCTCATCCTCGGTGGAAAGGGTGCTAACCTTGCTCAGATGGCAAAGAAACCTTTGAGCCTTCCAGTTCCATCAGGATTCACAATTTCTATCGACGTATGTCAGGAATACTACAAGCTTGGAAAGAAGTATCCTGCATCTCTCGCAGCAGAAGTACAGAAGTACCTCACAAAGCTCGAAAAGTCTATGGGCAAAAAGCTCGGTGACGAAAAGGATCCACTCCTCGTTTCAGTTCGCTCAGGTGCAGCTGAATCTATGCCAGGTATGATGGATACAATCCTCAACCTCGGTCTCAACGACAAGTCAGTTATCGGACTTGCAACAAAGACAAACAACGCTCGTTTCGCATGGGACGCATACCGCCGCTTCATCCAGATGTACGGTAACGTTGCTATGGGTGTTGACCACGACAAATTCGAAGAAATCCTTGACTCTGTAAAGAAGTCACGCGGTGTTAAGGAAGATGTTGAACTCAAGACAGAAGACCTCCAGGAAGTTGTAGCTAAGTACAAGGCCATGTACAAGGCAGAAAAGGGCAAGGACTTCCCACAGGACCCACAGGAACAGATGTGGGGAGCTATCGGTGCCGTATTCGGTTCTTGGATGAACGATCGCGCTATCGTTTACCGCAAGCTCAACAACATTGATGAAAACAAGATTAAGGGTACAGCTGTTACTGTAATGGCAATGGTATTCGGTAACATGGGTGAAACATCAGGAACTGGTGTTGCATTCTCACGCGACCCATCAACAGGTGAAAACAAGTTCATGGCAGAATACCTCATCAACGCTCAGGGTGAAGACGTTGTTGCCGGTATCCGTACTCCAATGGATATCTCTGCACTTGAAAAGCAGCAGCCAAAGATCTTTGCTGAAATCACAAAGATCCGCAACCGCCTCGAAAAGCACTACCGCGACATGCAGGACATGGAATTCACAGTTCAGGAAGGAAAGCTCTTCATGCTCCAGTGCCGCAACGGTAAGCGCACAGGTCCAGCAGCTGTTAAGATGGCTGTAGACATGGTTGCAGAAAAGATGATCACAAAGGAAGAAGCACTTCTCCGCGTTAAGCCAGATCAGCTTGACCAGCTTCTCCACCCACAGTTCGACAAGACAGCCCTCAAGAATGCAAAGCCACTCGCTTCAGCTCTTAACGCTTCTCCAGGTGCAGGTTGTGGTGCTATCGTATTCACAGCAGAAGAAGCTGTTGAATGGGACAAGGCTGGAAAGAAGGTAATGCTCGTTCGCAAGGAAACATCTCCAGATGATATCGCTGGTATGTACGTTGCACAGGGTATCCTTACTTCAACTGGTGGCCGTACATCACACGCAGCTGTTGTTGCCCGCGGTATGGGTACACCATGTGTTTGTGGTTGTGCAGAAGTTGTATTCCTCGACAAGGAAACAGTAAAGATCGGTGAAAAGACATTCAAGAAGGGTGACGTCATCTCTATCGACGGTTCAACAGGTAAGGTTTACGGTGAAGCTCTCGCAGTAACACCAGCAGCTGTATCTGGGGACCTCAAGACATTCCTCGGTTGGGCAGATGAAATCCGTGCAAAGTCAGTTCGCACAACAAAGTCTGGAAAGAAGGTTACAGGTTTCGGAGTTCTCGCAAACGCAGAACAGAATGAAGCAAAGCAGGCTTTCGACTTCGGTGCAGCTGGTATCGGTCTTTGCCGTACAGAACACATGTTCTTCGAAGAACCAAAGCTTTCTTCATTCCAGAAGATGATCATCTCTGAAAATGCAGAAGCTCGTAAGGCTAACCTCAAGGCTATCCTCCCACTTCAGCAGAAGGACTTCTACGAAATCATCAAGACAATGGAAGGACGCGCTGTAACAATCCGTCTCCTTGACCCACCTCTTAACGAATTCGTACAGGCTGAAACACCAGAACTCGCTGCAGCACTTGCAAAGAAGCTTGGCGTATCAGTAGAAACAATCAACAAGAAGTATGCTGAACTCAACGAACACAACCCAATGCTCGGACATCGTGGTTGCCGTCTCGCCATCACATACCCAGAAATCTACGAAATGCAGGTTGAAGCTATTGCTCGTGCAACAGCTCAGGCTCAGAAAGAAGGTCTCAAGAACGATGTTCGCATCATGATTCCTAACGTAACAACATTCGCAGAACTTAAGCAGATCCGCGCACAGGCAGAAGCAGTTATTGCAGCTGTAAACCAGGAATGCGGAACAAAGCTCAAGTTCCAGATCGGATCTATGATCGAATTCCCACGCGCTGCTTGTAACGCTGACAAGATTGCAGAATATGCAGACTTCTTCTCATTCGGTACAAACGACCTTACACAGACAACATACGGATTCTCACGCGATGACTACTCTAAGTTCATCGATTCTTACCTTGATCAGAAAGTTCTCCTCAAGGACCCATTTGCAACACTTGATGCAACTGGTGTTGGTGACATGATCGAAATCGCAGAAGCACGCGGACGTTCTGTAAACAAGGACCTCCACCTTGGCATCTGTGGTGAACACGGTGGTGACCCAGACTCAATCAAGCTTTGCTATGCTCTCGGTCTCAACTATGTATCTTGCTCTCCATTCCGCGTACCAGCAGCACGTCTCGCAGGTGCACAGGCAGTAATCGAAGCAGCTAAGGCGGCAAAGGCAGCTAAGGCTCCTGCAAAGAAGCCAGCAGCAAAGAAGGCAGCTCCTGCAAAGGCAGCAGCAAAGAAGGCTCCAGCTAAGAAAGTAGCAGAAAAGAAGGCTCCTGCAAAGAAAGCAACAGCAGCTAAGAAAGCACCTGCAAAGAAGCCGGCAGCAAAAAAGGCTCCAGCAAAGAAGACAACAAAGAAATAAGTCGTAGGAATCACAATTTATGATTTTTACTCTGCGGATTTCCATGGGAACTCGCAGGTACTTGTTGTTAGACTTGAAACCCTCTCGGTAGAAATATTGGGAGGGTTTTTTGTTTTCCTTCAGGCAGAGATTACTTCCTGCGGCTTGAAGGGAGATCCATTGAGGGATGAAGGCAAATACGAAGCAAGGATTGCCTCTCATCTTTTACACAGCAAGGCAAGGGCATAGGCAAGCATTTCTTCGTTGCTGCGGTCCAGGATGTTGTACTGGACAAGCAGGTTTTCCATTGGCACGCCATATTTTCCCGCACCGTCAATAATATGCTTTATTGATGAAGGCTCATCGTGGAAAGAAAATAAAATATTGCTGATAAGTCCTTCTTCCCTTGCATGATGCTTTCTGAAACCTTCTTTCTTGATTTCTACAGGGAATTTTGAAGAAAGAAGGATTTTGTTAAGGAAGTTTAAAATTATATACCGGCAGCCGTCCATAAGCTATAATTGAAGCATGGCAGATTTTTTCGATTATGTTTTCTGGCGTGGGGATGTAGAATTTTCGTCATCGGAATTCAATCCCGTAGATGCACTGATTTTTTCTCAGGTTTCCTACATGAATTTTGACGGACTGATTCCATGCGGTTATGACAGGTTCATTACGGTAAAGGAACTTTTCAGCAGGTTTAAAAAATCTCCGGACTTTGCAAAAAGAAAGAACATAGGCGTAGTAATAAATCCAAAGACAAATGACCTCTTTGAAAAGATTGCTGACTCAAATCGCTTTGGAAAGGTAAAGCTATGCGGCTGGAAAAACAGGTACTCGGAAAAAACAGAAGAACAGTTCCTTGCATTCACTGCATTCATAGAAGATTTTGCCCTCATAGTTTTTCGTGGAACTGATGATACCATCGTTGGCTGGAAGGAAGATTTTAACCTGGCTTTTGGAGAAGAAATAGAAGCCCAGAAGGATGCACTGGAATATGTAAATTCCTTCATCGAAAAAAATCCAAATGTTGAAGTAAAAATTGCAGGTCATTCAAAAGGCGGCAACCTTGCAATCTATTCAGCTGCAAAAGCAAAAAAATCAAGGCAGATTTCTGAAGTGTTTAACTTTGACGGCCCTGGATTTTCAAAGGAAGACCTTGAAAGCAGAAGCTTTAAAAAAATACAGCCAAAAGTAAAATCCTTTTATCCTGAATGTTCAATAATCGGAATGCTGTTCAATCATTTTCCGGAATACAAAATCGTTGGCAGTACGGAAAAACTTTTGATGCAGCATGATGCCATGAGCTGGAAAATTCATCCGACTTCATTTGAAGAAGTAAAATCTTTTGACAGGAAAAGCCGCTTTATAGAAAAGACTTTCAATTCATGGTATATGGGCCTTTCGGCAGACCAGAGGACACAATTTGTTGAAACGATCTTTGATGCCCTCTTTGCATCAAGCGCAAAGAATTTTACGGAGTTTACCCAAAACTGGGAAAAAAGTTTCCAGGCAATTTTGAAGACTGCATGGGAACAGGATTTTGAAATGAGGAAATCAAACCTTAAGATAATCGGTCAGCTGCTGGATGAAGCAAGAAAGAATCTGGATGAGGCCATGCATTCAGACTACGGATCAAAGGACAGGACTGAACATTGAAGGAAAATCAATCAGCCAGTTCTGTGATGCGGCAGCCGTTTCTGCAGTTTCCAACGGAAGCCACATCATGATGACCATTTCCAATCTTCATTTAACGCAAAGATTTTGAAACTTGGAACTCCAGTTGCTTTCCAGGACCTGCTCGTAAGCTTCTCCTTTTTCTTTTTGAATGCCATAGTCAATTCCATGGGTGTTGTTACCAGTGCAGGAATCGGCATTGCAGAAAAACTCTAAGGTTCCGTCATGCTCCATGGAATCTTCGGTGCCTTCTGCATTCGCGTTCCCATGTCTTTTGTAATAAATCATTTCTATCCCGATTCGATTTTCTGTCTTTCCCTTGCAATTTCAAGCCAACGGTAATGCAGATTGTCCTTTGCTTCATCTACCTGAAATTTTTCTGGAATGATGTAAGGCAAAACAGGCTGCAAAAATAAATCCGTGTGAAAGGATTCCTTCTATTTTTCGTATGTTAAGATTTCCGAATGATCGCCGTTTTTTTGTCTGGCAATGATTTTCCATTCTTCGGGAAGCCCTGGCATAAATGCGGTTGCATCCGGAAACCTTGCATTGAAAACCGTTCCATAGATTTTTCCGTCAACAAGATTTTTGCTAAAAGAATACTCAAAGAGTTTTGCACCGCCGATGAGGAACATTTTCTGCCCTGAAAATTTTTCATCTGCAAAATAGTTCAGGGCTGATTCAAGAGATTTGAAAAAATTGAATTGCTTTTTGTCTACGGCAATTTCGCCACCGCAATTTCTGTCTATTACGACATTGATTCTTTCTGGCAGCGGTTTCTTAAAAGTTCTGTAAGTATTGAATCCCATGATTACAATGCCGCCCATGGTCACTTTTTTAAAATGAGTCATGTCATTTTTTGCATCTTCCGAAAGTTCAGGGACATTCTTCCACGGAAGGTTTCCGTCTGAAAGTGAGAATTCTCCGTTGAGTCCGCGGGCAAAAATTCCATTGAGATGGTTCATGTTTTTAGAATAGTAAAAAGCTTGAAAAAATACTATCATTAAAGCGGTGGGAAAAATGAAAAAGACAATCTATGCATCCTCAATGTTTTTTGCCTGTGCACTGGCATTTGTTTCGTGCGGGCAGAAAACACCTGAAATGACTCTCGAAGAAATCGAAGACTATCGCGCCCATGCAGGCCAGCATCTTCTTGAAAGAACTGTGTACAAGCCATACACGGGTCAGGAATTCATACCCGGAAAAGAAGGCGGCATCTGGAACGATTCAATTCTTGCAGATCCCAAAACCTTTAACCATCTCATTGCAGAAAGGGACGGATCTTCCAGCGCCCTTGTGGAAATGACTACTGAATGGCTTGTGGACTATGATCCCATAAAAAAAGAATGGATTCCAAAGGCTGCTTTTTTTGAAGTTGAAACGGATGAAGAAAAAGGGACATTAACCGTCCACTATACTCTGCGTGATGAAATGGTCTGGTCCTGGTACGGGAAAAAAGAGACGGCTTCCGTTACAAGCGACGACATTGTTTACTGGTACAACGAAATTGAAGGCGACGAAGTTTTCCAGAGTTCAGGTTACGGCGGACAGTTCCTTGAACTTGAAAATGGTGAACAGGGGCACATTGAATGCGTAAAAGTTGACGACAGGAAATTCGACTTTGTTTTCCCCCGCATAGTTGCAGAACCATTGCTTACCACAAACTGTTCCATCAAGCCTTCATTCATCTATAAAAAGGCAAAGGAAGAAAAAGGCGCAGATGGGGTAAAAGATCTTTTCAATGCATCCGGGGATCCAAAGGAAATTCCTTCCTGCGGCAAATGGCAGTTTGCAGAATACAAGCCTGCACAGAGAATAGTTTACAGGCGAAATCCAAATTACTGGGAAAAGGACAGCAACGGTAAAACCATCCCTTATCAGGAAACCATGATCTGTCAAATAGTAGGTGACCAGAATACTTCATACCTTTTGTTCAAGCAGGGAAAATTAGAAAGCTATGGTCCTCGTCCTGAAGAAGTTGATGAAGTAGTAAATTCACAGAAGAACGGCTATACGGTCTACAGGGCAGACGGTTCCTTCAGCTCTCCTTTCTGGAGTTTCAATCAGAATCCTAAGAACAAGGACAGCCAGTATTACAAGTGGTTCTGCAGGAAGGAATTCCGCCAGGCCATGAGCTGTCTATTAAATCGAGAAAGAATCATCCAGCAGACATACCGTGGTCTTGGAGATCCCTGCTACTCTTTCTTTGCAAAACCAAATGCCTTCTATGATGAAAAAATCAATCTAAAGTACCGCTACAATGTGGAGCAGGCAAAAGAACTTCTTGCAAAAGCTGGAATTAAGCCGGATGCAAAGGGCGTGATGCGTGACTGGGATAATGTTCCCGTCGAATTCGACCTTACAATCAATGCATCAAGCAGCACGACAAGCGATATAGCACAGATAATAGCTGACGAATGTTCGTTAGTTGGCATAAAGGTTAACGTCCGTCAGACTGATTTTCAGAAAATAGTTGAGATGCTTACTTCAACTTACGACTGGCAGTCTCTTATAATAAGTTTAAGTGGAGGAAGCATTTTCCCGTCTCAGGGAAGCAATGTTTGGGTAAGCTACGGAAACCTTCACCTCTGGTATCCCCTTCAGCCAAAACCCGCAACTGAATGGGAGGCAAGGGTCGACTGGCTTTACAACAATGCAAGCTATACCATCGACAAAGTTCAGGCAAAAAAATACTGGGACGAATATCAGGAAATCTACCTTGAGCAGTGTCCCATCATCTACCTTGTAAGTCCGAGAAGTTTCTATGCAATCCAGAATAAATGGAATCAGGAAAATTTCTATTATGACAACATGTACGGCGCAAGAACAGAATATGTTTTTGCACAGTGATCAGGCGGAGATAAAATGAAAACATTCAGCAAGTTGAAATCTACGGTGATTTATCCGTGGACGGTGTTCCGTAAAAAACTTCCCCTTGGGTCTTTCATAGTAAGCCGAATCGTCACAATGATTGTACTTCTGTATCTTCTTGGTTTTGCGCTGTTCGGCCTTATGGAACTTGCTCCTGGAGACATCGTTGACCAGATGATGAGCCAGCAGATCATGACGGAAATGTCCGCTGGAAAAACAAAGCAGTCAGTTCAGGATGCAAAATTTTCAGAAGAGCAGGAACAGAAGCTTCGCGAGGAATTTGGAATCGACAAGCCTTTCTATGTTCAGTATGGAGCATGGCTCAAGCGCGTTGTAATCCATCACGATTTGGGAACAAGTTTGATTTCAAGGGCGCCGGTAAGTTTCCTGATCAGTTCAAGAATATGGAATTCGGTTTTATTGAATTTGATTTCCCTTGTATTCATTACGGCTTTTTCATTCCTGCTGGGCGTTTACTTTTCTTCCAAGGCGGGAACCAGAACGGATATAGCGGCAACATTCTTTGCCCTGTTCTTCCACGCTTTCCCTGGAATCCTTCTTTTGATTTTGCTTCAGCTCTTTGCATCTTTGACGGGCCTTTTTCCTGTAACTGCATATCCTGAATTCCCTTTCAGCGAGGCGCCGGTAAAATTCACTTTCAGTTACATGCACCACATTTTCCTTCCGCTCCTTGCATCTTTCCTTGGCGGCATTGGTGGCACCATGAGGATGATCCGTTCAACAATGCTTGACCAGATGGGGATGCCTTACATCATGGCCTTGCGTGCAAGGGGAATCAGCGAGCGACGCGTTTACCTTAACCATGCTTTTAAAAACACATTGAATCCTTACATCACCGGCAGTGCAAATCTTCTTGCGGGTCTTTTCAGCGGAAGCCTTATTCTTGAAATCATATTTGCATATCCTGGAATCGGTCGCCTCATGTATGAAGCGGTAACACAGCAGGATGTAAATCTCGTTCTTGCAAACAGCATGTTCGTTTCGGCCCTTGTTCTTACGGGCATGGTCATCTCGGACATTCTTCTTGCGGTTGTGGATCCAAGAATCAGATACGGAGCAAACTAATGAAAAAATTTTTACAGTACATAAAATCCAGACCACTTGCTTTTTCATCATTGGTTTTCATCGGCATCATTTACCTCATAATGATTTTTGCAGAATTCATTGCGCCCTATCCTGCAACTAAATCTTTCTCCGAAAATACCTTTCATCCTGCAAACCTTCAGCTGACCGTAAGGGGCCTCAAAGTCCGCGAATACAGGGTTCTTGAGCCTTCCACCTGGCAGTACGCAAAGGTTAAGGGCATTGAACATAACTTCCGGTTGTTTGCCCGTGGCAGCGAGTACAGGATTCTGGGACTATTCAAAACTAACGTTCATTTGTTTGGTACAAAAGACAGTGAATATCCGGTTTATTTGCTTGGGGCAGACAATCTGGGCCGCGACCTGTTCAGCAGAATCGTCTACGGAAGCCGCATTTCCCTGACCATCGGTTTCATAGCAAGTGCAGTTTCCCTTGCCCTTGCAATTATTTTTGGTGGTCTTGCAGGTTTCTTCGGCGGAAAGACCGACTGGTGCATCATGAGGTTCAGCGAGTTTTTCATGCTTATACCTGGCCTTTATTTGATTTTGTTTTTGCGTTCCCTTTTGAATTCAAAGATGGACAGCGGAACTTCCTACATGATAATAACGGTTCTTCTTTCACTTGTTGGATGGCCTGGAAGTGCAAGAACCTTGCGCGGTATGGTTCACGCCATCAAGAGGGAAGAGTTTGTTCAGAATGCAATTCTTGAAGGAATGCCATCCCTCGTAATTATTTTCCGCCACATCATTCCGCAGATTACAAGCCTCCTTATCGTAAGCACAACTCTTGCGGTTCCGGGATTCATCATGAGCGAAACAACTTTGTCTTATCTTGGACTCGGTATTGCAGATCCTGCCGTAAGCTGGGGTAGTTTGATTAACCGCGACATTTCAACTTTGAATAACCTTAGAAATTTTCCATGGCTTCTGGTTCCGGTCTGGCTTTTGCTTTTAGTGACTCTTGCCTTCAATTTCTTTGGCGATGCCCTTCGCGATTTTTATGATCCATACCACAGCGTATTTAAAAAACCTTTCTTTAAATTTAATTTTAGGAAGACGGCTGAAGTCGTTGCAGAAAAAGCACCTGGAGTTGAAACCAAAACTTCCCGTGATTTCCTTTCCGTTGAAAATCTACATGTTACCTTTGATCTGTTCCGCGGGAAAAAGAGCATAAAGATTTTTGCTGTTCGCGGCATAAGCTACAAAATGGACCGCGGGGAAATCCTTGGAATTGTAGGCGAAAGTGGCAGTGGCAAATCCGTTTCCTCAACTGCAATTCCAGGACTTCACGGAGACAATGCATCTGTTGAAGGAAAAATTTTCTTTGAAGGTACAGAACTTACTTCACTGGATAAAAAACAGCTGCGCCAGTTCCGCGGTAAAAAAATCGGGTACATTTTCCAGGAGCCGGGCCGTTCCTTTGATCCTCTGCAGAATATCGGTTCAGTCTTTGAAGAAACTTTAAGGAACTCAAATTCTGAAATTACAGGAGAAGAATGCGAAGCAAAGACAATAGAACTCCTTAAGGAAGTAGGACTTCCAAATCCAGAAAAACGCCTTAAGAATTTCCCCCACCAGTTTAGCGGCGGTCAGCTTCAGCGCATTTCAATTGCCCTTTCCCTTGCCCAAAACTGCGACCTGTTGATTGCAGACGAGCCTACAACTGCCCTTGATGTTACGATTCAGGCGCAGATTGTAGAACTTCTTGCAGATCTCAGGAAAACAAGAAGGCTTTCCATCATCTTCATCAGCCATAACATCGACCTTGTTGCATCTTTGTGCGACAGAATCATCGTAATGTACGGCGGGCTTATTATGGAGACGGGACCTTCAAAAGAAATCATTGAAAATCCAAGGCATCCATACACAAAGGCCCTGCTTGCCTCAAGTCCAAAATTCGGAACCAGCTACAGGGATCACGAACTCCATGCAATTTCCGGAAGGGTAACGGATCCCGCAAAGCCTGAAGCAGGCTGCCCGTTTGCACCAAGATGTTCCCTTGCATCGGAAAAATGCAGGGAAACAGGATACAATTGCATAAACTGACGGTTTTTTAGAAAAGGAAAACAACTATGGAAAATGAGACAGTAATACAGGTTTGCAACCTTAAAAAACGCTTTGGCCTTGATGCAGGTTTTTTTGCAAAGGCTGACCAGCATGTGTATGCAGTAAACGATGTTTCCTTTGAAATCAAAAGGGGACAGACCTATGGCCTTGTAGGGGAAAGCGGCTGCGGAAAGACTACGACAGCAAGGCTTTTGATCCGCATGTATGAAGCAGACCAGGGAAATGTGATTTACTATGGCGATGGAAAACTAAAGGATGTTCAGGCCATGAGCAAGAAAGAACTTGCCCTGTTCCGCGAGAAGGTCCGCTATGTTTTTCAGGATCCTTCCCGCTCCCTTGATCCACGACTGACGGTCTATGACATTCTGACTTCTTCGCTGAAATATTCTTCAAAGTGGAAGGGCAAGGAAGATGCCCGTGCAAAGGCGGCAGCAATCCTTGAAGAAACAGGCCTTGATGCAAAGGATTTGGACAGAAAGCCTTCGGAATTTTCAGGCGGTCAGCGCCAGAGAATTTCCATTGCCCGTGGCCTCATCATGGAGCCGGAAGTTCTTGTCTGCGATGAAGTTGTAAGTGCCCTTGATGTAAGCGTACAGGCCCAGATTCTGAATCTATTGCAGGATTTGAGGAAGAAAAGGAGACTTTCGTTTCTTTTCATTGCCCATGACCTTAAGGTTTCATGCTGGTTCTGCGACATCATCGGCGTAATGTATAGGGGGATGCTTGTAGAAGAAGGTCCTGCAAAGGATATGTATAAAGATGCAGTTCATCCTTATACACAGGCACTCTTTGCAGGTGCCGGCGGTCAGTTTGCCGTGGAAAAGAACGGAGAAATGAACACACTGCTTGAATCTCCAAAAGGCTGCCCCTATGCACACCGATGTTCCAGGGCAAGTGAAAGGTGCTTTTCTGAAATTCCAGAATGGAAGGTATTAAAGAAAAATCATAAGGTCAGGTGTTTCAATATTTGAAAACTAATAAAAAAGCCTAAGGGAACATCCTGCACTGTGTTTTGTACTGCGGAAATCTCCTGAAAAACTGTAAAAAGCATTAAGTGAAAGATGCTGGTGCAGTGAAAGTCTTTCTTCTGCTCTAGCTTCAAACCTTGTATGCTCTATATCAAAAGGAGACTGATATATGGAACCTGAAATTTTCTGCTTCCATATTCCTGCCGTAGTAATAAAACCTATCTCTCCGCCTGCAAGAATATCACTGTTGTAGTTGTATTTATCAGAGAAAAAATTATCTGCACCAATAAAAAAATAAGCTTGAGTACATTTTAAAATAAAACAGCTTATTCCTGCAGCACCTTTAAGATGAAAAGCCAGATTTTCATTACCGTCTCTGCATAAATTTTGAGCGACACCAGCCCTTAACAGAAATCCTTTTTTAGGAATAAAACTGTCATATACCGGCATAGAAACAATGTTTACAATGTCTGCATACCTAAGAGAAAACTTTTTTTCAAAAACATTGTATCTTAGATTTGCAGTGCAGAATTCAATTTGTGAATTTGGAGAATATCCGTCATCCCTGTCCATCATGTTATGTGCAAGAAGACGGAAACCTGCATCTGTAAAAAAATCACCGTCATCAACGCCGGTTCCGGTACTAACCATGTGTGAACCATGAGGATTCTGAGGCTGAGAAGTTGGAACTGGAATTTCAAAAACTAAAGATTTTTCACACTTTATTTTATTTCTTGCTGTAAGAACTTCTATAAAACGTTTCTGATATTCTTTTTGAGAAATTTTTTTATCTGACAGTAGAAATATTAAATAGTCTGATGCAAATTCCAGAAGATTAGCCTTTTCTTCATCACTCAGACCTTCTGGAATATTTGAAATTTCAGCTTTGCCCAGACATAATTTCTTTACAAATTTTTTCTGACTGTAATTCATAAAGCCTTTTTTATGCATCATTTTTGAATACATAGAAGGCCTGTATTCAGCATTACCAAGAAGACCATGTTTTTTTAGTTTTCTTATTACCTGAACAGGTTCAACAACAAGAGAACGTTCTTCCGTAAGTTTTGTATCAGGACGTGCAGCTTCTATTGGAAAAAGAATACAGTAAGCGCAGTTTTCATCAAGAAAAAAATAATCTGTATAAGTAAAACTCATTTCAAGAATATGACGAAGCATTGTATCATTCTGATCATCTGAAAGATTGAGTTTGTATTCCCAGGTGTCACGCATATCAAGATAACTGTATTTTGTAATTTGTTTATAATATGGAAGAATTTCATAGCGGCCAGGATATGCTCCAAAAATTCCTTTAATTGCATAAATTAAACTTGGAGGATCTGTTGCAATAGCCCCATAATTTATAGACATGCCTGCAAGGTGAGGAGTATTTTCACTTTCAATAAGAAAAAAAAGATGTCCAAACATGGAAACAGGACTGTTCATGTAAGCCGCAGGAAAAACAAGATAAAAGGACTTTACTTTAAGCATTTCCTTTATTTTGGCATATTCAGTATCACCATCATAAGGAAGCTGGTTTTTATCTATATTCAGTTTATTGCAAAGCCACTTATAGCGTGAACTGTATTTATAAGTGGGATGAATTACATCTTCCGTTTTTTCATTAAAGAAAGAATGAATTGTTGCTTCAAGTTCAGCCTTAGGATTTTTTTTACCGTCAGGTGCAAGAAAAAAATTTTTATCATCAAGAAGACTTTTATAACCGGTTATGCTTTTTTTATAATGACAAAGAAGAAGCCAGTAGTCATCTTTATATAAAGAAAGTTCTTCAGCTTTTTTTATAAGCGATGTTTCGTATTCTGTTTGAGAGAAAAGTTTAAATGGAATAATAAGTATAAACAAAAAAAGCAGACTGCGTAATGACAATCTGCTTTTCTCCAAAAACTTGATTTGCATCAAATTAGATTGCAAATGAATGAATTCTTGCTGCTACTTCTTCTGCTGTTACATCGCTAGATGTGTAAATGTTGCTGAAGTTGTCCTTAAGTGTGCTCTTGAAAGAAGCTTTGTCAGAAACTGCAAGCATGTCTGCAAGAACGTCAAGGTATTCACCTTCACCCATTGCAATGTTCTGAGCAAGACCGTCCATGTTGTCTGCAACGAAGTTCTTTGTATCTACGAGAGCAATAGCTTCTCCTTCACGATATCCCAAAGTACCTGTTGTAATGGCAAATGCACCGTTAGCACAAGTTCCGTTCAAAATAGAACCAAGGATTTCCCAGCCTTTTCCTGACTTTCCCTGAAGCAAAACACGGCCAAGACCAGCACCAATATTGTCAGCAAATACGCCTGCTGAAGCACCAATTACCAAAGCAGCAGTTGCTGCAAGAACCTTCTTATTCATAAGACACTCCTTTATGATATGGATTTGTTTAAATTATAATATATACAAAAACTTTTGTCAAAAAATATCTTTATGCAGGTCAGGTCAGGTTATATGAAAAATTGTGATAAATAATTTTCTGTTGCAGGGGGGCACTATCAATTCAAATTATTACTAAGTTCAGATTGAATAATTGTTTTTTTTCCATAGAAGCGGTATAATTTTGTCCAAATCATTTTTGAAAAAGAGGACTCTTATGCCTAAGATTGAAGTCAATGAAAAACTGTTCTGGAATCTTCTCGGAACAAAATACAATGACTGGGAACTTTTTGAAAAGAAACTTACATCTGCAAAGGCTGAACTTGATGAAAAGCCAAACATGGAAGACAAAGAAGACGACCGCGTTATAAAGATTGAACTTAACGATACAAACCGTCCTGACCTCTGGTCTACAGGCGGAATTACACGCTGCCTCCGCGAACACGAAGGTGCAAAGCATTCAGACTATTCAAAATTCATGTCAAAGGCAGGAGACCTTAAGGACACTGGAAGCCGCGATGCTTATGTTGATCCAGAACTCCGCTACATCCGTCCATACATGGTTTCTTTCGTAATCTCCGGAAAGGCCATCGACAACGCAATGCTCATCGATATCATGCAGACACAGGAAAAGCTCTGCTGGAACTTTGGACGCAAGAGAAAGACTGTATCAATGGGTGTTTACCGCCAGGCAAACGTTAAGTGGCCAATCCACTTCAACGCATGTGATCCTGATACAATGAAATTCCAGCCGCTTCAGGGTGAAGGCGTTCAGACTCTCCGCGAAATCGTAGAAACACATCCAAAGGGAAAGGAATACGGTCACATCATCAAGGACTTTAAGAAATACCCTGTTCTTCAGGATGATAATGGTGAAGTAATGAGTATGGCACCAATCATCAACAGCGCAACTTTGGGGCAGGTTGAAATCGGCGACAAGGAACTCGTTGTTGAGCTTACCGGTGCCGACATGAAGGACCTTATGCTTTCCGCAAACATCGTTGCCTGTGACTTTGCCGATGCAGGTTACGAAATCCTTCCTGTAAAGGTTCACCATGAATATGACACTGGATTCGGAAAGGATGTTACAATTCCTTACTACTTCCAGGATACAACAGATGCAAAACTTTCCGCAATTAATAGAAAACTTGGAGAAGAACTTACGGAAACTCAGGTAACAGATGCCCTCCAGCGCATGGGAAATACAGTTACAGTAAAGAAGGAAGGCAACGAAACGGTATTTACAGTTGCTCCAGCTCCTTACCGCAACGACTTCCTTCACGAAGTTGATGTCATCGAAGATGTTATGATCGGCATGGGGCTTGATTGCTTTAAGCCTGCAAAGCCAAATGACTTTACAATCGGACGCCTTCTTCCTGTTACGCTTTACAGCCGCAAGGTTAAGAACATTCTCGCTGGTCTTGGTTACCAGGAAATGATCTTCAACTACCTTGGTTCAAAGAAGACATACATCGACAATATGGGTGTTGACGGAAGCAATGTAATTGAAATCGCCAACCCAATGAGCGAAAACTACCAGTTCATCCGCCCTTCAATCATCGCTTCTCTGTTTGAGGCAGAAGCACAGAGCGGAAACGCAGTTTACCCACACAAGATTTTTGAAGTTGGAAAGATTGCCTACATCGATCCAAGCGAAAATACAGGAACAAAGACAATCCAGTCCCTCGGATTCCTTACTGCAAGCAACAACGCCAACTTTAACGAAGCTGCTTCTGAAGTAAGCACAATCCTCTACTACCTTGACCACAAGTATGAAGTTGTAGAAACAAACGATCCACGCTTCATCCCTGGCCGTCAGGCAGGAATCATGGTAAACGGAAAGCAGTGCGGCATCTTCGGTGAAATCCACCCACAGATCCTTGAAAACTGGGCTGTTGGTGTTCCTTGCGTTGCAGGTGAAATCGATGTTGAATACATCATGGAAGCTACAGCAAAGGCAGAAGACAAGGCAACAAGGGAAGCTGCAGCAAAGAACGATGCAAAGGCAGCGGAAAAGAAGGCCGCAGAAAATGCAGCACAGTCGGCAGCCGCAGCATTCGATCCTGTTGAACACTTCAACAAGTACATCGAGCTCCGCGTAGCAAAAATTGAAAAGGTTGAGACAAACCCACAGGGTGACAAGCTTTACATTGAAACAATGGATGACGGCAGCGGAACACCTCGCATCATTCAGTCTGGCCTTCGCCCTTACCTTAAGGAAGAAGAGCTTCTTGGCAAGCATGTAATCATTGCGGCTAACCTTGCCCCAAGAAAGATGAAGGGTGTTGAAAGCCATGGTATGCTCCTTGCTTCCGATTACATGGAAGATGGAAAGGAAAAGGTTGAACTTTTGACAGCTCCTTGGGCAGCACCCGGTACAATTGTTACTCTTGAAGGTTTTGAAGGCGCAGTTGAAAAACCTGCAAAGATCGACATCGACCGCTTCTGCAAGGTTGAATACAAGGTAATAGACCATGTTGCACACTCTGCAGGAAAAGCTCTTGTTGCCGGCGGGAGAAAGATTACTCTTGAAAAAGTAGAAAACGCAGAAATCGAATAGTACACGAAGGTTGCTTTGGATAACATCCGAGGCAACCTTTATTCATTTAATAAAGCAGGCGATGTCCGTAGAAAGTGTTGCCATTAGGACGGTTCGACTTCGCTCACCGATCCGACAGAGTCCCTGAGCATAGTCGAAGGGCAGGGTATGTCATCCCGAATTTATTTCGGGATCTGGCGTAGTGTTTCTATCAAAGATGCTGAAACAAGTTCAGCATGACGGTATTCTATGCATGACAACACAATTTTCGGACATAACCTAAAATAATTTTTACAACCAGGAATTATTATGGCTGTAGTATCATTTTTATTGGGTTTAATTGGTAGCCTTGGATTTCTTCTTTGCGGAATGAAGTTCATGAGTAACGGTGTACAGAAGAGTGCCGGTGAAAGACTTCAGCGGGCGCTGGGTATGGTTGCCGGAAACAGGTTTGCGGGGCTTTTGACAGGTCTTGCAATTACCATGATAATCCAGTCTTCAGGGGCAACAACCGTCATGGTTGTTTCCTTTGTAAATGCAGGTCTCCTTTCCCTTGCTCAGTCCGTGGGCGTTACCTTTGGTGCCAACATCGGTACAACGGTAACTGCCTGGATTGTATCCCTTTTCGGGTTCAACTTTAAAATCAGCGCCTTTGCCATTCCTGTCTTCGGTGCCGGTTACTTCCTTACAATGATGAAGAACTCCAACTCAAGGAACATGGGAGAAGCCATCATGGGTTTCGGCATGCTTTTCCTTGGTTTGAGTGGTCTTTCAGATTTGTTCCGTATTGATCCTGCAAGTCTTGGCTGGCTCCAGGACATTCAGCATATGGGATGTATCTCGTATATTGTAGGTTTTGTCCTTGGCATTTTCATTACAGCTTTGATGCATTCTTCCAGCGCCTTTACGGCCATCGTAATCACCCTTGCCTTCAACAAGGTTGTCACCTGGGAAATGAGTGCCATAATGACTTATGGAAGCAACATCGGTTCAACAATCGATGCAATCATTGCCGCAGCGGGAACAACTGCCGATGCAAAGAGAGCGGCCCTCATTCACGTTCTCTTCAATGTTTTCGGTACGATTCTTGTAGTTGTATTCTTCAGGTCTCTCCTTAACTTTGTTGAATGGATTTCGCCAAAGGACAACATTGCTATCCAGATTTCAATTCTCCATACGGTATTCAAGTCCCTTACGACAGCCGTGTGCATTCCGTTTGTAAATCAGATTTGTGCCATTACAAGAAAAATCATCAAGGATGATCCTGATGCTCTTCCTTCAACCTACAAACTTGAATTTGTTTCGCACGCAAAGGATAGCTACGGCGGTTACATTGTTCGTGCAGAAGGTGAAATTGCCAAGATGACCGACATCGTAAGCGAAATGTTTGACCGCTTTCAGGTTGGAATTACGACCCTTGATACAAAGTTCATAGAAGATCACATGGAAGTCATGAAGGGCGAAGAAGATTACTGCGACCAGATGCAGGAGCAGATTACAGCCTATCTTCTTAAATGTGAAACTCTACCAATAAGCGTAAGCCAGCTTGCAAATATTTCTTCCATGATTCAGATTGTTGATGATCTTGAAGCCATTACGGACGAATGCTATGCCCTTGGGAAACTCATTCAGAAGAGCATTGAAAAGAAAATGGAATTAAAGGATGAAGATATGGAACGACTTCTTCCTTATGTTGAACTTGCACGCCAGTTCATGCAGTTCATCCATATAAACATCAACAGGCACCTGCCAAAGGAAAAGCTTGAGTTTGCAACAGAACTTGAAAATTCTATTGATGCTTTCAAGAATGAACTCAAGAAGCTTGCAAGAAAGCGCCTTGAAGAAGGAAGCAACGTAAAGGCTGAACTTCTATACATGGATCTTGTTAAGCAGATTGAACGCATCGGAGACCACTGCTTCAACATTTCAGAATTGCTTGCACAGGCTAAATAGGCAATTTCAATTCTTTGCCAGGGCGAAACAATGTTTTTTAAGCTGCAGAAGCCTGATTTGCATACGGCGGGTCAGGTTCTTGACGGTATTGTTTTGTTTTTAGGCAGAATTGTCAAAAAAGTTAAAAAAAAATTATATTTTAAAACCTTTTTTAATTATTTGTGTCTAATTACAATAGATAATAAAGAAGAAAAATAAATGGAGAAACACTATGGAACTTGCACATGAATTTCTCGTCAATGATAGAGAATATTCAAGTTATGACGATTTTAATAAGAATTGTAAGATCAGGACAATTCCGGATTTTAATTTCGCCTATGACATTATTGACCGCTATGCAAAAGATGCTCCTGAAAAGCGTGCTTTGGTATGGATTGATGATAATGACGAAGAAAGAACTTTCAGCTTTAAAGATATTTCCCTTGAATCAAAGAAAGCAGCCTATTGGCTTACGACAAAGGGAATAAAGAAAGGCGATACCGTAATGCTGGTTTTGCGTCGTCGCTGGGAATGGTGGATTTTGATGCCAGCCCTCCACAGAATCGGTGCCATAGTTATTCCTGCTACTGATCAGCTTTTGCAGTCTGACATTGAATACCGTACAAATGCTGCAGAAGTAAAGATGATCATTTCCTATGACAATCCTCACATTCAGTGTGAAATTGAAAAGGCCATGACAAAGTCTCCATCAGTAAAGAATCTTGTAACTGTAGGAAAGGAAAAGCGTGAAGGCTGGATTTCATTCCATGAAGAATGTGAAGTTTTGCCTGCAGAATTTCCTCGTCCAACAGGAGATGCTGCAACTCACAATACAGATCCTATGCTCCTATACTTTACATCAGGAACATCAGGCTATCCAAAGATGGTTCTTCAGGACTTTGACTATCCTCTTGGCCACATCATGACTGCAAAATACTGGCACGGAGTTATTGATGACGGACTTCACCTTTCCATTGCAGAAACAGGTTGGGCAAAATCAACTTGGGGAAAACTTTACGGACAGTGGATTGCAGGGACAGCACTTTTTGTTTACGACATGAACAGCTTCAAGCCTACAAAAATGCTTGAAATGATTTCTCACTATGGTCTTACAACTTTCTGTGCACCACCAACAGTTTACAGATTCCTTGTTCGCCAGGATCTTTCAAAGTATGATTTGAGCAAATGTGTTCGCTTCAGTACAGCCGGCGAAGCATTGAACAGTGAAGTTTACAACAAGTGGCTTGAATATACAGGGAAAAAGATTTATGAAGGCTATGGTCAGACAGAATCAACAATCATCTGCGGCAACTTCCTTGAATATTCAGAAATCAAGCCGGGTTCAATGGGAAAACCAAATCCACTTTACGATGTTGAAGTTTTGAATCCAAATAACAAGCCTGTTCCTGCCGGTGAAGTTGGAGAACTTTGTATTCATGTTGAAAACGGCCGCCCATTCGGTCTTTTGATGGGTTATCACAAGGATGTAGTTCTTACAGCTGATGCTTTTGACGGCGGTGTTTACCATACCGGCGACAATGTTTACATGGATGAAGACGGTTATGTTTGGTTTGTTGGACGCAAGGACGACATCATCAAGACTGCCGGATACCGCGTAAGCCCATTTGAAGTTGAATCAATCCTTCAGCAGCATCCATCCGTAATGGAATGTGCTGTTACTGGTGTTGAAGATTCAAAACGCGGAATGTCCGTAAAAGCTACAATCGTTCTTTCTCCAGGATACGACACAAAGGATCCAAAGGAAATGGAAATTGAACTTTCTACTTTCGCAAAGGAAAATACAGCCATGTACAAGTGCCCAAGGATCTTTGAATTCGTTAAGGAATTGCCAAAGACAATCAGCGGAAAAATCAGGCGTGTAGAAATCCGCGAAAAGGATAAGGGAAAGGACGCTCAGAACATCAAGCAGGATTTTTAAAACCTGAAAATTAAATGAAGAAAGGGCTGTCAAAATTTTGGTCAGCCCTTTCTCCATTTTGCGGTATTGTTTATCTTACCTGGCCGTCGCCGTCAATGAGGTATTTTATTGTTGTAAGGGCCTTGATTCCCATTGGGCCGCGGGCGTGCATTTTCTGTGTGCTGATTCCAAGTTCCGCACCAAAGCCAAACTCACCGCCGTCTGTAAATCTTGTGCTTGCATTTACATAAACGCAGCTTGCATCGATCCTTGCCTGGAACATCTTTGCGTGTGCCATGTTGTTGGTAATGATGCTTTCCGAATGCTTTGAGTTGTGTGTGTTGATGTAACTGATAGCTTCATCAATGTCGTCAACAACCTTTACTGCACAGATCATATCGAGGAATTCAAATCCAAAGTCTGCATCCTGGGCTTTAACAAGCTTTCCGTATCCTGCCTTTTCAAAAAGACCGTAAGACTTTTCATCGGCACGAACTTCTACCTTGCCTGCAAAAACTTCTGCAAGTTTTGGAACAAAGTTTTCTGCCACATTCTTATTTATCACAATGCATTCAAGGGCATTGCAAACGCCTGGACGCTGCATCTTACCGTTGGCTGCGATTTTTGCGGCCATATCAAGATTGGCGCTGTCATCAACATAAAGATGGCAGATTCCGCTTCCTGTTTCAATTACAGGAACCTTAGCTGTTTCCACGACAGTCTTGATGAGGTTTGCGCTTCCTCTTGGCAATGCAAGGTCAATCTTTCCAACTGCTGTAAGAATTTCCGGAACTTCATCGCGGCTTTCGCATGGAGCAAGTTCTACAGCTTCCGGTACACCGTTTTCAACTGAAGCAAGGCCTTCCTTGATTGCCTTTACAATTGCCTTGTTTGAGTTAAGTGCAGAAGAAGAACCACGCAGGAGGATTGCGTTGGCACTCTTGTATGCAAGGGCAAAGGCATCTACTGTAACATTTGGACGGCTTTCGTAGATTATGGCCACAACGCCTACAGGAACCCTTGTCTGCCTGATGAGGAGTCCGTTTGGTGTTTTCCATCCTGCAGTCTCTTCACCGATTGGATCTGTCTGTGCAATGATTGATTCAACGCCGCCGATGATTCCTTCCATTTTCTTGTCGTCAAGGCTAAGTCGGTCGATTAGGCTTTCCCTTGTTCCCTTTTCACGGGCAACCTTTACATCCATTTCATTGGCGGCAAAAATTTCAGCCTTGTTTCTGCGGAGGCTTTCACATACGGCAACTAGGGCTGCGTTCTTTACTGTTGCATTCTGAAGGGCAAGTTTTTCTGTTCCCTTGCGGAGGGAATCACAAATCGAATTGATATCCATAATATGGCTCCATAAATAATGAAGGCTCTAAAAATCAAGATCTTTAGAGCCAGTCGTCGGATTAGTAATTTGCAAGGAAGTGCATGGCAAGCAAAAGGGCTGTCCTTGTCTTTCCTTCTGACCAGTCTGCTTCCTGAGGAAGGCTCTTGAAGTACCACCAGAACATACCGAATTCGGGGTCAATGCGGAGTGCGTATTCTGCAAAGTCTTCTGTTTTTGTCTGGTTTCCAAACATAAGGTAAACTACATCATTTACAATTGAAATGAAATTACTGTAAGCGGCCTTGTATTTTCCTTTCCCAAACTGTTTCCTGACTTCTTCCAGAACATAAAGAACCTGAGCCTTCATTTCTTCGTCTGACTGTTCAACCCAAGTTTTTTGGATGAGGAGGGTCAGGTTGTTGCTGAAACTGCCGATAAGCTTTGATTCCTCATCATCCTTGTTTTCAACAATCTTCTTGAATGCACTGCCAAGTCCAAAAACGTCGGCAAGCTGAATAGAATTTTTAACTGCTGTATTTTCGTCCTCAGTTTCAACAAGTGAAGCCAAGGCCTGAATTGATTTTTTTTCGACAAACTCTTCAATTAAATTATTTTCTAACATGCAGCTATTTTACATTTTTTATTAAGGTAGTTTCAAGTATGTTGATTTTTCAAATCCGTTACGAATTTGACCTCATGGCTTTTATGTTGAGTATGCGCTGGTTTCTTGATCCGCGAAACTGAAGGCTGATATCACGCTCTGAAAGGATGAATGGTCCGTCAACAAGGGTGTCAATGCAGGCAAGCATTCTGTCCGTGTATTCCGTGTGCTTTTTCCCATCCCGGGGCTGAATGTCCTTGTCATAAAGGTATCCGGAAAAACACCAGATGGACTTGTCTGGAAATCTTTCCTTTACTTTTTCAAGGAAAGGTGCAAGGACCTGCTGATTTTCAGGTTCAAAAGGCTCTCCGCCAAGGACAGTCAGGCCGCTGATAAAATCCTTGTCCAGGGCTTCCATTACTTCCTTTTCCGTTTCTTCAGTAAAAGGCTTGCCGTAATCAAAATTCCATGTACAGCTGTTGAAACAGCCCGGGCAGTGGATTCTGCAGCCAGAAACAAAAAGAGTAACTCGGACACCTTCTCCGTTGGCAATGTCTATTTTCTTGATTTCGCCGTAGTTCATCGTTCTGTATTATATCGACTATTCAGCAGAAAATCTTATCACATTCCAGCTGGCTTTCTTAAGGCTAAGGGTATAGATGCTGCTGTCACCTTCGGAAAGTTCAACCTTTGCAGGGGCAACCCTGTCAGGATTTTCAAGGCTGTTCTGTGCACTCAAATCACTGCCTGTAAGTTCCGTACGCATGATCATTTTTGTATTGCTGAAGGAACGGAGGTCAATTGTTGTTTCGCTGTTTTCTGTCTTGCTTGTATTGAGGGCAAATACTGAAATTCCCTTTGTCTCCTCGTTGTAGACGCTTGCAAATATGACTGCAGGAACTTCACCGTATTTGTCCGTAATCTTTTTGTCTGATGTAACTACAGGCTGAAGGGAAACACCGCGTCCGTAAAGGCTGATGTCGCGGAATGGCCAGTATATGGTCTGCCTGTAGGCTCCTTTTCCAGGCTCTGCAAAAATAGGGGCAATTACATTTACAAGCTGTGCAAGGCAGGCTACCTTTACGCGGTCTGCGTGGTTAAGGAGAGTAATGGCAAGTCCTCCGAAAGCAAGGGCATCAAGAAGGCTGTATTTGTCTTCAAGAAGGCGCGGAGCCTTTTCCCATGGATGAGGTTTCTGGTTCTGCTGGTACCAGATGTTCCATTCGTCAAAGGAAAGCATCATGGTCTTGCTGCTTCTTTTGTATGCCTTTACATAGTCGCAGGTAGCCGTAGAAGTCTTGATGAAAGCGTCCATATCGTAGAAACTTGCAAGGAAGTCGTCGTCGTTTCCAAAGTTTTCATAGTACCTGTGGATGGAAATGTAGTCTGCGTAGTCATAGGTATGTTCAAGAACGATCCTGTCCCATTCAGGGTAGCTGGGAATGTCTGTTGTGGCACTTCCGCAGACAACTGTCTTGATGCTGTCGTCGGTCCACTTCATGATCTTCATGGTTTCAAGGGCTTTCTTTCCGTAGTCAACGGCGTCCAGGTGGCAAATCTGCCATGATCCGTCCATTTCATTACCTACACACCAGTACTTTATGTTGTATGGTTCCTTGTGGCCGTTGGCGATTCTAAGGTCGCTCCAGTAGGTTCCTGAAGGGTAGTTGCAGTATTCAACCATGTCGCCTGCATCCTGAGGAGTTCCTGTTCCCATGTTTACGGCAGCAAGCACCTGTGTTCCCGATTTCTTTGCCCAATCCACGAATTCATCGATGCCGAATTCATTTGTTTCGATTGTATGCCAGGCACGGTCAAGGCGGACAGGACGACTTTCCTTTGGCCCGATTCCGTCTTTCCAGTCGTAGCCGCTAAGGAAGTTTCCGCCGGGATAGCGGACAAGGGAAACCTTAAGTTCTTTTACAAGATTCATTACATCGCCGCGAAGTCCCTGGCTGTCTGCTGTTGGATGTCCAGGTTCATAGATTCCCGTGTATACTGCACGGCCAAGCTGCTCGATGAACGAGCTGAAAATGTTTGGATCAACATCACCGATTTTGAATTCCTTTACGAGCGATAATTTTGCTTTCATGTCAGACATCCTTTGAAAAAAAATGCCGGAACTATAAAAATAATTCCGGCTTCATTTGCTGATTAAATATCGTTTACAGATGAAGTACTCTTTCCTGGATTTCCTGTGTGCGTCCCTGATTCCAGTACTGTGTACCGATGTATCCGCAAGTACGGCGAGCAACATTCATTGTTGTCTGGTCTGAGTTACCGCAGTTGGGACATTTCCAAATCAACTTGCTGTCTGCATCCTTTTCAATCTTGATTTCACCTGTATAACCGCACTTCTGGCAAAAATCGCTCTTTGTGTTGAGTTCGGCATACATGATGTTGTTGTAGATGTGCTTGAGGAGCGACATTACGGCTGGAAGATTGTTTTCCATATTTGGAACTTCTACATAGCTTACGGCACCACCCGGAGAAAGTTCCTGGAACTGTGATTCGAATGTAAGTTTTGTGAAGGCATCAATCTTTTCGGTAACATTAACATGGTAGCTGTTCGTAATGTAGTTCTTGTCTGTAACTCCAGGAATGTTTCCAAAACGTCGCTTAAGGCACTTTGCAAATTTGTATGTCGTGCTTTCAAGTGGTGTTCCGTATACAGAGTAGTCGATGTGTTCAGCAGCCTTCCACTTCTTGCAGGCATCGTTGAGGGCATGCATTACATCAAGGGCAAAAGGCTTTGCTTCTGAATCTGTATGGCTCTTTCCTGTCATGAACTTAACGCATTCGCAAAGGCCTGCGTATCCAAGGGAAATTGTTGAATATCCGTTGTAAAGGAGCTTGTCGATAACTTCACCCTTCTTAAGGCGTGCAAGGGCACCGTTCTGCCAGAGAATTGGTGCTACATCAGACTTTGTTCCAAGAAGGCGGTTGTGGCGGATTCTGAGGGCTCTGTGGCAGAGTTCAAGGCGTTCTTCCATGATTTCCCAGAATTTTGCCTTGTCGCCGCCAGAAGAACATGCAACATCAACTAGGTTGAGTGTTACGACACCCTGGTTGAACCTTCCGTAGAACTTTGGCTTGCCTGTTTCATCGCGATAAACTGTAAGGAACGAACGGCATCCCATGCAAGGATAGCAGTTGTCTTCCTTGAGTTCAATCATTTTCTTTTCGGAAATGTAGTCTGGAACCATGCGGCGAGCAGTACACTTTGCAGCAAGTTCCGTAAGGTAATAGTAAGGGGTTCCCTGATCAACATTGTCTTCTTCAAGAACATAGATGAGTTTTGGGAATGCAGGGGTAATCCATGCTCCCTTTTCGTTTTTGACGCCCTGATAGCGCTGCTTGAGTACTTCTTCGATGATGAGGGCAAGGTCAGCCTTTTCCTGTTCGTTCTTTGCTTCGTTAAGGTACATGAAAACAGTTACGAAAGGTGCCTGTCCGTTTGTTGTCATCAATGTGATGACCTGGTACTGGATTGTCTGTACACCGCGCTTGATTTCGTCCTTAACGCGCTGGTCTACCATATAGTTGAACTGTTCAGCTGTAACATTAAGCCCAGTCTTCTGAATCATGTCGGTTGTTTCCTGAGTGATTTTTTTGCGGCTTACATCTACGAATGGAGCGAGGTGAGCCAATGTAATGCTCTGTCCACCGTACTGGCATGAAGCAACCTGTGCAATAATCTGTGTTGCAATGTTACATGCTGTGCTGAAAGAATGCGGGCGGTCAATCCTTGTTCCGCTGATTACGGTACCGTTCTGGAGCATGTCCTCAAGATTTACAAGGTCACAGTTGTGCATGTGCTGTGCAAAATAGTCGGCATCATGGAAGTGGATGATACCGTCGTCGTGTGCCTTGGAAATATCCGGATCCAAAAGGAAGCGGCGGGTAATGTCCTTGGAAACTTCACCTGCCATGTAATCGCGCTGAACGGAAACAACAGTAGGGTTCTTGTTGGAATTTTCCTGCTTTACTTCTTCGTTGTTTTCTTCAAGAAGGCTCATGATCTGCTGGTCAGTTGTATTTTCCTTTCTCATGAGCTGGTGGCGATAACGGTAAGTAATGTAGAGTTTTGCAACGTCAAAGGCACTGTTCTGCATGATTCCGTTTTCAACGAGATCCTGAATGTCTTCAACGTTAAGGGCATGGCCGGAGTTATGGCATTCAATTTCAATATCATCAACGATGGATTCGATCTGAGCATCTGTAAGGCGTTTAGATTCGATAACCTGTTCGTTTGCTTTCTTTACAGCGCTTGAAATCTTGTTGCGGTCATAAACAACTTCCGCACCACTACGTTTGATGATTTTCATACTTTCCCCTCTTGAATTTGCGGCATTTGTCAGTATATGCGACAAATTCTACTTTTTTCATGCCAAACTCGCTATATCTAGCGTTTTTGATGTCCATAGTATACTAGCGATAGTGGTGGAAGTCAACAAATGAGCGTTAGTCAGGAAAAAGGACTGAATCCCCATTTTTAGAAGGATAACAACATTTTTCGGGGGCAGATTTGTATATTTTTTTTTAGCTGACGATTTTAAGGGCAATTGGAACAAAATATGGTTACAAAAACGAAAATCGTCATAAAAAAAGGTTAAAAAAGTGTATAAAAATGATATTTTGTTGCAAAAATGAAGGCTATGCAGACCTCCGGTTCAGGTCCGGAGGTGACATTTTCAGGACGTGTGGGAGGCACTTTAATGCCAACAGGTTTATCCGTATATTCTGTTCAGCTCGGAAAGCTCTTTTTTAATGTCCTCAATGAGCTCCGGAGGTTCCATAACCGTTACTTTGCATCCATAACTCATTACGATGCGCCTGAGGTCATATATCTGCGAGGTTTTGAACTGAACAAGAACGCTACCGTCTTCATTTGTAGTCTTTGTCTCTGTATGGTGCCATTTGCGTTCCCTTGCGTGCTGGGCAATGTCCTTGTGGAACAGGAGTTTGACATTGTAAAAGGAATCGCTGTGCCATACCCCCACTTCAGGATCCAGATGTTTTTCAAGCCTGTAGTCTGCAGGAATGGTGAATCTTTCCCCCGTAGGCTGAATGTCCGTCATTCTGGAAAAGGAAAAGGTTCTGAATTCAGTAGTCTGGTCTGCAAGGCAGCCGTGAACATACCAGTCTCCGTTCTGGTGAAAAAGAATCCTGTATGGGAAGAAGGTGTATTTTTTTGGTTCCAGTGCCCCGTTTTTCATATAGTTGAAGGAAATTGCCCTGTGTTCCTGAACGCTTTCAATGAGGCTTGTAAAGATAGAGGTATCGATAACTGCCATAGGATCGTTGATTACGCGGATGTACTGTGCGATTTTTGATTCATCATAGCGGGCACCGTCAGGAAGGTAGTTCTTTATCTTTCCAAAGAGTGAAGACAGATCCTTTTCTACAGGGGTGTTCTTGTAGACTTTCATAAGGCTCTGGAGCAGACCGAGTCCAACCAGTTCACCGGTGTTCAGGTTAACTTTGTCAGACCAGAAGTCGGGATTCTCAAGATAATATCCGCTGCCATATTTGTTCATGTCTGCCTTGATAGGAGCATTTTCTTCATTTTTAAGGTAATTGATGTATCTGTAAATGGTGACTTCACTGAGTTTTACATTCTCGTCGATTCTAAAGCGTTCCTTCAACTGCTTTGCGTTTGGATGGTCCAGAACGCGGATATATTCAACGATTTTCTTGAGCTTCCATAGTTTGTCTTTTTTTTCCATAAAAACTTCCTTATTTTTTGATGGGCTTTCAACAATTGATAGGGGGTCCGTATTATATTATACCCGTAAACTGAAGGTTGTCACCTTTTTTTCTGCGGAAATCAGAATTTTCGTAAAAAGAGGGAAAATATTAATCTTCTATCATCAGATGGTTGGGTATGTCAGCAAAAAATTTTAATTTTCTGTGTAGGGCTATCCTATTTTGATAGAGTGTTTGACCTATATTGATGAAAATCGAATAAACGAATGAGAACACGAATGAACGATTTTAGAACTGAAAATTAAGAAGGAGATTTTGAATCTATGAACGAATACAATCCATTTGACAATTATCTTAAGAGCCTCAAGAACTGCAAATTTCTTACAGCTGCAGAAGAAAGGGACCTCATCAAGAAAGCACAGGCCGGCGACAAAAAGGCCAGTGACAGGGTGGTAGAAGCAAACCTCAGGTTTGTTGTAAACCGTGCAAAGAAAATGAAGGAAAAGGGGTGCAGGGCTGACATTGAAGAACTGGTTGCAGCCGGAAATATTGGACTCACAATTGCTGTATCCAAATTCGATTTGAAAAAGGGAACACGCTTCATTACCTGTGCAGCATTCTGGATTAAGGCCGAAATGAATGCCGAAGCAGGAAAAGTAAATTCCATTCATCTTCCTCACAATTGCCAGGTAAAGCTTCCTAAAGTACTTGCCGCAGAAGAAAGCCTTCCAAAAAATATGGACTATTCGGCAAAGTGTCAGGCAATCGCCCGACGGGTTGGTGCAACAAAGAAAACTGTTGAAGCCATTTTGGAAGCAACAGCTTCAATTTCTTCTCTGGACTCTGTTGTTGCAGATGATGAAGATGCAAACCTTTACAGTTTTATCGGTGACAATAGTGCCTGTGATCCTCTCGATGAAATCATCGAAAATGAAATGAACGAAAAACTCAATAAGGTATTGAGAAAGCTTCCTGACGACGAAAGAATGGTTATTGAAAACCATTATGGACTCAATGGACACAGAAAAATGTCATTTGAAGAAATTGCAGGCAAGTGGGGCAAGAACATTACCCGCGAAGGAATTCGACAGAAGGAGCTGAAAGCAATCAAAAAGTTCCGTGAATCAGAAAACAGCATGCTTTTTGACGGAATGCTTGACATTGCTGTATAAGGCTAACCTCGGTAATTGAATTTCGAGAAAAACTTTTCTTATCATTTATCTCATCATTTATATATAACCGCAGGAAAATTAGAATTGACCTTTTTTATGAAAAAGTAAGCGTCGTAGGTTCTAACAAATCCGCCGGCATATGGACGGCGCTTACAGACCGGTAATTATTCTTGATATTTTCAAATTCTCATGGTATATTATGTGAACAAATTTTGGTTGGGACTATTTCTCTGCCGTTGCGGGTGGGCTTCGGCAGTTTTTATTTTAAAGCGGTACCTTTATTTTTGTTAGATTCTGTTTTCTTCCACTAGTTTCAGGAATGCATTTACAAATTCAGGGTCAAACTGAGTTCCGCTGTTGTCCTTAAGTTCTTCAAGGATTTTTTCACGGGGAAGGCCTTTTCTGTAGTACCTTTCTGTGCTCATGACATCAAAAGAATCTGCTATTGCAACAATCCTGGCTGCTTCAGGAATCAGTTTTCCGCTGAGGTGTTCCGGGTATCCTGTGCCGTCAAAACGTTCGTGGTGATACAGAGCTGTCTGGCATGCTTCTGGAATCGATGAAAGGGATTTTAGGAGTTCGTATCCCTTGTGGGTATGTGCGCGAACAATGTTCAGTTCTTCTTCCGTAAGGCTTTCTGTTTTTGAAAGGATGGTATCTCCTACGGAAATTTTTCCGCAATCGTGGAGAAGTCCGCAGTAAAATACTTTCTGGCAGAATTCTTCACTTCTACCGGAAATCTTTGCAATCATTCTTGAATACATGGCAACTCTTTCCGAATGTCCGCCAGTATGAATGTCCTTTGCATCAATGAATTTTGTAAAGACGGTCATAACCTGTTCGATAGTCTGCTTGTCGTGTTCCTGATCCCTGAGTTTGGCGGTCTTGATTATTTTAAGCCTGATCATGGAAGAAATGATGAAAAGCCACATGAGAAAAAGGACGCCGAAGACATAAAGCATTATGTTGTCGCTTATGGAATCGTCCATGTGGTATGTGAGGGAAGCCTTGGCAAAGTCAAAATCCATGTTCATGGGCTCTGTATCATTTTTGAAGAAAACAAATCCAATGTCAGTGTAGTGGTAATCGGTACCTGTATAGGCAGGAATAATGTTTTCCGAGTATTCTTCGTCAGGATAGTATATGATTTTGTCGCCTGGGTTCAGGTAAATGAGGAGAGGTTTCTTTCTGGCACAGAATTTCTTTACTTTAAGTTTCTTGAGTTCGTCATATTCCTTATCGTGCAATCGGACCGCAGGCTGAACTATAGTTTTTCCCTTTGTCTTCTGATGGATTTCAATGGAACCGTTCCAGCAGTTGGAAAGGTAAACAGGTTTGGTAATCTTGATGACCATCTTCCAGTTGGAAATGTTATGAGAAGAACGGTTTACAACCTTTGATTCATAAATGGTTCCGTGCATAAGGGGGTGATTTGGAACTACATTGAGCCAAACGTCTTCTGCATCCCTCTGACAAAAATTAAAATAAAGGTTGGAAGATTCCCGGTTCATTCTCTGTGTACGGTCAGAGAGAACAAAATGCTTGAAGAGGATAAGGAGCAGGAGCAGAACTCCCGCCATTATTGAAAACTTTATTTTTTCGCTTTTTGAAAATAACATCGAAATGCAAAGTCAGGGTAAAACCATAGAACCCTTATTTTTACCAGGAAATGCGTGCGCTGACTGCACCTGAAATGATCTTTGATTTAATGTCATAGGCAGCAGAAACAGTTGCCGACATGATGAAGAAATCAAATCCAACGCCTCCGAAAACCTGAGGATGCAATCCGGAACCGCTTGATTCTCCGGAAAAGTGAGAAGGAAGGATTCCTACGCTGAGCATTTCGGCATAGTCTTTTGCAGTAGAATCAAAGATACGGTTCCACTTTGCATCTACTTTCCAGTCAATATTTGTCTTTGAATAGATCATCTTTGTTCCTACAAAAGGAACAAGGAAAAGAAGCTTGCAGGAAGCCTGTGCTTCTAAGATGTATGACTCTGAAGTGAAATTAAGAGAAGCACTTGCCTGATCGTTGCTTATGCCCACAGAACCGTTTGTGTAGTAGTAACCGGCCCCAATGGAAACTTTAGGCTTGAACATTCCTCCCTTTAGGATTGCGTAGCGGAAGTCTCCGCCAAACACGCAATAGTCGAAATTCATTGGATCGATGGCTTTTTCCACTGCACTTGCTTTTGAAGAGTCAAACTTCATTACGGCAACGCCAATGTCAAAAGGAAGGAAAATTCCACCTATGCGAAGGTCTGCAGAAATCGTAGGGAATCCAAAAGTATCCGGAATATCCTTTGTGTCTATGTCCATTGCCTGTGCAGTTTTCTTGATGGCAGAAATGTCGATGGAAGAAGCACCTGCGTTAACGCCTGCACCGAAGTGTGCTCCAGGAATAAGTTTCCCGATCCAAGCGTCTGCATAGATGTTCTGAATTCCCTGCGTATTTGGAATGACATCAACAAGATCATCGCAGAAATTGTTTATGTTTCCAACAGTATCTTCAAAAGGAGACTTCAATCCAGGGAATCTTTCCTTATAGTCGTCATATACCGTAAGGATCTGTCCTCCGTAACCGGCAATTTTGCTTTTGTTAATGTTATTGGTTTTTAAAGCCTGCTCAATCTGAGCCATATTCTGGTTGATGAGGGGAGCAAGGTCGGAAGGAATATTGATGGTAACGGGACCATCAGCAGCCTGAATAGTAACAGGAACCGTAATTGTCTGAGAAAATGCACCTGCAGCAAATAGAATGGATGCGCCGGCTATTAAGAAGTCTCTCCTGAAATTCATTGGCATCCTCCTTTCATATAAATTTGATGGCAAAAATAGATGTTTTAGAGAAATACACTTCAATTTTAACACATAGTTTTGTAGAAAACAAGAATTTCTTCAAATACGGGGAAATAAAAAAAGGGATGCCTGGCAGCAATTTGTCAGGCATCCCTTCTATCATCATTCGGTTTTCCGAAAGGTAAATTACATGTTCTTTACTTTTTCAAGGCGGGCACGAGCCTTAGCGTCTGTTTCTTCCTTTGCCTTCTTGAGCTTTTCTGTAACTGTTTCCATGTTGTTTACCATGTATACAGGCTGGAGTGTAGCATCAAGAACATCGCGCCAGAGAGAACTTTCCGGGTCAACAGTATTGCGGCTGAGGGTAGCCATGCTGATTGGAAGGTGAACATACTTGTCGTGAACAAGACCGATAACAATCTTTGTCTTTCCTGCCATAGCGGCGTGAACAGCGTAGTTTCCAAGGCGTTCGCAGTACATGCTGTCGTTAGCGTTTGTAACTGCGGCACGAACTTCGTATGAAGGATCGATGTACTTGAGGTTGATTTCTGTTTTCTTTTCCTTGAAGTATGCGTTGATCTTGTCGCGGAGGAATGTACCTATGTCTGCAAGTTTCTTGTTTCCAGAAGCGTCTGTCTGGCCTGTTGCTTCAAGAAGGTCCTGTCCTGCACCTTCTGCTACAACGATAACTGCATGTCCGCGTCTCTTGAGGCGATCTTCAAGGTGAGCAAGGAGACCGTTTGGTCCGTCAAGTTCAAAAGGTACTTCCGGAATGAGACAGAAGTTTGTTTCGTGGCTTGCGATTGCTGTACAAGCAGCGATGAAGCCTGATTCGCGTCCCATAAGCTTTACAAGACCGATACCGCCGATCTGTGAGTGTGCTTCCATGTGAACAGATGCAACTGCCTTTGTACCCTGCTGGACTGCTGTTTCGAATCCGAATGAGCGGTCAATGAACTGAAGGTCGTTGTCAACAGTCTTTGGAATACCAACGACGGCGATGTCGAGGCCGCGGCGCTGAACTTCGTTTGCGATGTCCAATGAACCGCGCTGTGTTCCGTCACCACCGATGATGAACATCATGTTGATTCCCATCTTTACGATAGAGTCAACGATTTCAGAAGTTCTGTCTCCGCCACCGCGTGATGTACCGAGGTATGTACCGCCAATCTTGTGGATTTCGTCAATGTTGTCTGGATTAAGGTCTACAGGTTCAAAACCGTTTGATTCAAAGAATCCCTGATAACCGAACTTGATTCCCTTGATGCGGCGAACACCGTAGCGGTTCCAGAGTGTGCGTACTACAGCACGGATAACATCGTTGAGACCTGGGCAAAGACCGCCGCAAGTACAGATACCTGCTGTTACATGTTCTGGATTGAAGTAGATGTATTCACGAGGACCGGCCTTTTCAAGGTGGTTTGCTTCTGGAGTGATTGCTTCTGGTTTTTCGTCATAAGAATTAACTACACGGCGGACATAAGCATCATCTCGAACGAATGTTGCGCGGAAATCACCGTGATGCCGTGAAAGTTCAATTGGAGACTTAATCTTGCATTCTCCAAGATTTGTAACTGAAAAATCGTATTCTAATCCTGCCATAGGGAACCTCAATAATAATTATTCGGATTAAATTATAGAAAGAAAAGAAGTAAAATTCAAGGGTAGAAGGTGAGGGTTTCAGGGCTTCCGCATTTAAAATACTTTTAAAGTGAATAGTATTTAAAATTTTAG
>SAMEA3663296__coassemble_90_pt1 | contig 54279 bp, 37 predicted proteins | sample SAMEA3663296__metabat2_low_PE_018 | metagenome-assembled genome bin SAMEA3663296 (sample SAMEA3663296) | pig gut metagenome | biome: pig gut; feature: pig-associated habitat; material: faeces | place: China | collected 2013
CCTCCGGTTGAATACATCACTAAACCATGTATGCCAGAGGAAGAACTGATTGTTTTCATGCAAATCTATCTTTTTTAATTTAGTAATTACATCATTGTCATTTCCGCAGTTTCTTGCTTTTAGCAAATCATAAACAGCTTCTCTAATAGCCGTCCTATGAGCATCTCGTTCCTCATGGTTTTGAGTATCAAAATAGTGAGAAAGAGTTGTCACTAAAGTATTAACTTCTTTTTCTGCACTAAATAAAGCACCTTTTTCAACCTTGCAAAGATTGCTTAAGTCTATTCCTTCAAAACTTTCAAGCAGGCTGTTTCCTTGCATGATTTTATAATCAAGGTTTGGAAGAGGGAGAGGGTTCTCTTCATCAACAATAATTGCAAGCCAGAATCTTAATCTGGCAATATCAACTGCACCTTTTTCAATATCAACACCATAAATATTATTCTTTACGATGTGTTTTTTTAGTTCTGCCCTTGTTTTTGACTCACCTGTTAAAAGCTGTGTACAACTAATAAGTTCATTAAGCATTCCCATTGGAAATGCTCCAGAACCTACAGCAGGGTCACAAACTTTTACATTAAGCAAGGCTTTAAGAATGTCAGCTTTTTCGCTTTCGTTTAATGAGCAATTGTGGTTAATGACAAAATCCTTGATTTTATCGTCAGAGATTTTAGAATCAGTAAGAAGATATGCAATTAAGCTTTCCCGGCACATGTATTGAACAATTTCTTTTGGTGTATAGAAAGCTCCTTTATCTTTATTGTCTTCAAGAAGGTTTTCAAAGATTTTTCCAAGCATTTCTGGATCAACACCAATTTCCGTGTCGTCTGGATCAGTTTCATCAATTGTGAAGTTGTATTGATTGAAGAATTCAAGCAATGCTTCAAAATGTTCTTTCTTAAACTTTACCTTCTTTTTATCAAGTTCGTCTTCTTCAAAAAGTCCACCGTTTAAATACGGAATTCTTACCTTCTTTCCATAAATATTACAGATCGATTCAGGTGCTATAGCTTCTTTTCCTCGGTCATTGTTCAAGCTATTAAAAAATAATGGTTCCAATGCAGATTCCAGGAAGTCTTTTTTTATGTTTTCTGGTGCATTCTTAAATAAGTTGAAGATAAAGTTTCTATCTCCTGTTCCCCATGGTTTACCTTCTTCAACTCCAAGCCATCCTTTTTTCTGCAGGAACTGCAAGAAAACCAGACGACCCATCATTTTCTTTACATAATCACGTACAGCTTTATCATCGCCACTAAAAGCATCCTTAAATGCTCCATTTGCATTTTTTGTTTTTTCTTCAACAAATTTTCCGCCTTTTTTTACAAAGCGTTTTCCACTGATGTATTCAACCAAATCTGCATAATGTTCTCTATATTTCTCAAAGAATTCATTGCTTAATGGTTCAACATCAAAACAATCAATCATGAGTTCATCAAGGATTTTATTTCCTGCAGCAATTTCTTTCTGTAATTTTGTAAAACGTTCGTCAGCTGTCCTGCATGAATAATTCTTTCCACAAAGGTAAGTGTATCTTTTGGAATCAGTAAATTCTTTATTGTTTTCTCCCTTGTTTACAAAAGTGATCCTCCAGCTACGATTTTCTGGATTTTCATAATGAAAGAAAATCAACGAAGCTGTAAAAGTATCCATGATTTTTCTTACACAGCGTTGAACGTTCACTTTGTTGTGCTGTAGTTTAACTTTATTGTTCAATGTCACATCAACAAAATTCACTGGTATAGCACCACCAAGAGTAGCAAATACTGTTATTTCATTGATTGATTCAATATCTTGCTTGTCAACTTCAATAGATTTATTTGCTGTTTTTATTTTTTCACCAAATACAGGCTTAATAAGATTTTCAAGAATTGTGTTGCTATCTGTATAATCATTTTCAAAAAAACTTCTAAAGTTACTCATGTTATATTCCTTATTTAATTACAAATATAATCTTGTTTTCACTTGTATAATCAAGTTTCTTGTTAAAGCAAAGTTTATGCCATTCTGAAATTATTTCTTCCAGAGAAAAACCAAATTGACCTTCAATTACGGTATCATTGATTTTTCTTACAAGGGCATGGTTTTTCCCATTAAGAGAAAGACGCAGTTCATAAATCTTATCTGATGTTTCATTATTCATGTCAGAGCCAAGAATCTTTCCAGCTTTTACAAGTTTTGCTTTTGCTGCGTCGATTTCTTTCTGACCAGCTTTTACGTTTGATTTTACAGTAACATCTGCATTCTGCATCTCGTTTTTGAATGTAGCAGAAACTGCTTTTGATATTTCATCATAGACAGCTCTCTCCGTATCTTCAAGAGTAAGTTCAGATACATCCTTAAGGGTCTGTACAAATTCCGTCTGGGGAACAGTGTTAGATTTTCCGTTGCAATTCATGTATAAGACAGAATCAAGATAATTACCATCTTCTGTTGTCTTATGAAGTACTACAAAGCCTTCAGCTGCCGGTTTATCAATTTTTACAGATGTATAAATAGGTTCTTTGATTTCAAGAAGTTCTTTATACTTTTCATTTTTATCTTTGATAAAATCTTTAAGTTCTGAGATGAATTTCATATTTGGACTTTCAGATTCTTCAATATCATGTTGTACAAGTCCATGCTCAACAAGATTCTCATCCGTTGTGTAAATCTGGCTGTCTTCTCCAAAAAGATTATGAAAAGCCTGGAGTTTTACAAGGGTGCGTTTATAAAGGTTGATTTGTTCGTCACCCTTTGTAGATGGATAAAAATTGTAGCTATAAATTCTTTCACTGGAAGAACCAATTCGATTGATACGTCCAAGTCTCTGCATAAGACGAGTTGCATTCCATGGACTGTCATAATTCAAAAGTGAATTTGCTTCATGAAGATTAACACCTTCTGCAAGAACATCAGTAGTAATGAGAATGTTGTAATCAGATTTTTTTGTACCTTTATAGTTTGCATCAAAGTTTTCTGCAATTACATCCTTTAGTTCATCCCTGTTTTTTGCCGTAACAGAAAGAATTTTGAATTTATCCAATTCAGCAAGTTTATTTACAATTGCATTTTGAGTAGCAATACATTCACTGAAAATAATAAGCTTCTGGTTTTTGTTTCGTCGTTTGTTCATGAATGTATCAATCTTACTAACAAAAGTAGTAAGTTTTGGGTCTGCCTTTACAGATTTCCACTCAGTAATAAGACTTTCTGTAAGTGCCAAATCATTCTCAAGTCGGTTCTTAAACTCAGTGTTAAAGTCAGAAGCTTTGAATTCTCTGTTATGGCTTGTTTGATGTCTGTCATTCTGTTTTCTTGCTTTTTCAGCAAGTTCATCAAGACATAATTTCAAATTTCCTCTTGCTTTTCTATTTTCTTCACCAAGTACTTTGTTTACATCAACATCTGGACATATGAAGATGCGGTCTTCATTTATCATATCAAGCATGTTCTGCGTATTGTTTCTAAAATTCTCTAGTGATTCCTCAAAAGCATCACGGCTAGATTCAAGTCTTTTTACAAGATGAAGTTCCATCATGCCCGCAAGACGGGAAGAAATACCTTCTACATTAATTGTTCCAGATCCTGCTCGATTACGCTTTGAATCATATTCGTAAAGCTTTCTGTTTCTTTCATCCTTTAGGAATTCTATTGCCCTGTATCTATAGTAACCAAGACAATCTTTTTCTACATTCCTAAAGTCAAAACTCTGGTTTCCGTCATCATCAATATCAACGTGTGCAATTGTCGGCGCAATTATATCAAGAGATTTTGAGAACAAAGTACCCATTGCTCCGGTCATTTCATAAGGTATGCCTTCTGGTGCAGAGATGGCAGGGAAAAAAAGCCCCTGGCTTGCAATGTCTTCCCCATAATATTTCTTAAGGTCTGTTCTGGTTCGTCTTATTACAAGTTGGTTTACAACATAATCCCTTAGGTCATTTGTAATCTGTGCAAGTTTTTTCAAATCTTCAGCTTTCTCAGATTTTGTTTTAGGTATCTTCTTTCCGTTGGCATCTTTGCCCTTATGATCTTTTATACATTCTTTGTATATCTTTTCTTGTGCTGCAAAGAAAGATTCAAGATTATTGCCATATTCACCAAGTCCGCTCAATGTTGATTTTGCAGGCTCTCTTTGGAATAGATAAATTTGATTTGCAAGGTCCATTGGTTCATTGTTCTGTGGTGTAGCAGAAAGAAGCACAACATAAGGATCTGTTTCAGCAATAAGATCATCAAGCTTTTGATACATTTGTGTTCCACTGTTCCTGAATCTATGGCTTTCATCCACAACAATTAGTCCGTACTTTTTGTTAACAAAATTATCGTCAAAATCATCAGCAGTAATTGAATTGCCATTTGAATCTGTTAAATCGTCAGTATCAAGACATCCAATAGTTGTAATGTTTATGTATCCTGAGATTTTATCCTTTGCACCTTTATCAAAATATTCAATAGAATCCTGCCAGCTCTTTTTAATTGCAGGAGGAGTAATAACTAATACAGGCTTCGAGAATCCATATTTTAAGAGATATCTTTTTATAACCATCACAGCAGTAAAGGTTTTTCCAAGACCAACAACATCAGCAAGAATAAATCCATGATGCTTTTCCATAATGGCAAAACCCTGGTTTACGGCTTCTGTCTGATACTTCAATCTCTTAAAGTCAGGATCTGCAGGAAGATAATCTTCTTCTTTAATTTTACCGTCTGTATCAAGAACAGAACCAAACTGATCGATTAGAACTTTTATATAAGCTTCATAAGGTGTAACAATCTTTAACTTGTCAATTGTGTAGGGTGGTGTAGGTTCTTTTACTGGAGGAAGGTTTTTATTGCCTTTGCTCTTAAGAATTTGTTCTAGAAAGTCTTGTGTCCATTCTTCGCTTAATGCCCATTTTTCTTCAAACCAGCAAACATGTCCTTTTGAAGGATTACCCATTTGAGGTCTGGCAGTAATATCTTGTGTATGACTTGTAAACCAGTTTAATTCTGCATTTCCTTCGATTCCTTGTTTAGTAAAATTACTTGAACCAATGATAGCAAATGATTCTTTCTGTCCTACAAAGATATAGCATTTAGAATGTAGAAACTGAATTTCATCATTTTCATTATGCTTATATTTCTTTATTTCAAGTTTCGGAGTACCATTTGCATTTTTTCCAGAACCAAAATCAATAAGCATTTGTACAGATTTCTGATAGTCGTCTTTTACATCTAGTTCATTTAGGTCAACCTTAATAAAATCATCTGGATAAGAGGAATCTTTATATTTAGGATCCTTCAATTGTCCTGCATAAACCATAGGATCTTTGCCGATAAGAAGCTGCAGATTTGTTCCATCTCTCTCTAGAAAAGAAGTCAATTCGGAAACAACAAGAGAAGTTCCAGGCAAATCCCAATATCCTGAAGCAATTTTTATCTGTTCAATGTTAGGATTTGAAATAAGCTCTTTTAATGTATCTACAAGTTTAAGGTTATCAGAATTATCAATTAAGGTTGATTCTAAACTCATTGTGTACTCCCTTTTTGCTCATTTTGATGGATCAAATCACATAGAGTTTTTTTAGTATTTTTGAAATCATAAAACAAACTCCAATTTTGTAATTGTCTACTATTGTAGCATATAAATAATAAGAATTTAATTGGATTTTAGCATATCTTATCAAATACCCTCTATCAATTACTGTTGCAAACCATAAAAATTACGCTAAAGCAATACTTTAATTAAAAGTATTGCTAAATTCTGCAAAAATAGGCTTTCCATAAAAATGATATCATGGAAAAATCTAAATCAATGGAATACCTTTCACTAAACCTAAAGGCTTATAGACTGTCTGCAAAACTTACGCAGGAAGACCTTGCAGAAAAAATAGGGGTATCGTCTCAGGCCATCATCAACCTTGAAAACCAGCTCAACTGGATAAAATCAGACACATTGGACAAAATAGCAGATTTTTTTGATGTTGAACCGGCCTGTCTTCTCAAGGCTCCTTCTTCAGGGTAGGGGAACTTGATGAAAAGACAAAGATGAATGCCCTAAATTCTCTGTCAGTTGATTACCTTTATTACCTGGAAAAACGTCTTTCTCATAGTTTCAAGAAATAAAAAAAATCCACCGCGATGGGTGGATTAGAAATGTCAATCGCTTGGGAGTGGTGCTAACACATAGCACTTACCTAGACAACGGCACTTTTCCAAGACTTACTGTGGACATACGAAAAAAAATAGAGCGGGATTATAACAATGCCGCCCTTGCAAAAACACCGAAGTGTTTTTAAATACTAATATAAGTATAGTCAAAAAAGTTTACAAGTCAAGTATAATTTATATATTTTCTATAATTCTTGCTAGGAAGAAAAAGCTTGTCATCAATTTGTTGTTTTTTTGAAAATATTCCTTCCTCTTGGGAATTCTATGCAAGAACAGCGTTTTTAATTCTTCCACACGTTTATTTCGGATGTTTTCTGATACAACGGTTTTATAAACGTATAGGAGAGCAGAAAACTCTAGGACAAAACGGCATTTCAGCTTTTTATTTAATCCCGATAATTTTCTGATTTTTCCATAATAATTACTTAAAATGGTAGGTGTATATGTATTTTTTTCAGATGATAAATCACAAATCAGACAATTGTTGTGGGCACACCCATTTCTTAGGCTTCTTACTAAATTCAATACAGATGATTGTATTGGTTGCGTTACATTCTTCCGTTGAAAATAAAACTCATAGAATTTTAGGAAATCACCAAAGGATAGTATTTCAACAAATACCCATGCCGGACAATTATTTTGAGTTATTATGTTTTTGGTTGCTCCAGTTGTTGGATCTGTCGTTTTTGATATGACAAAATACTTATTGATTAAATTTCCTACAAATGGAGAAAAGAGATTTCTGGTAATATTGTTTTCAATGTAATTTGTTTTAGGAGATTTTAAGAAGTCAATCACGATAGAGTATCCATCTTCCGCAGGATTATTTTCCATATCAGATAAAAGAGATACCTTAAGATCATGTTCAACATCGATGCACATTTGCGTTGCTATGTTTCGTATGTACATGTCTATGACAGACAACTCAACTAGATATGCAAAATCAAGATTTATATATTTCCCTTGATGGTTCTTTCTGTAGTTCTTACGATAAGAAACTGTTCGTAAATAATTGTTTACTTTGCTGATATAATCAATAGCCTCTTTCTCGGACTTAATGTTAAATTCAACACCTTTCTCATTTTTGAGTTTAGAAATCAAATCTGTAGATGTCATCTTCGGCTTGCTTGATTTTATAGAATTAATTGCCATGATAAATAGTATACCAAAAAAATAATTTTTTTTCTTGTTCTAAAATCAGCAATATCCTAACTCCTTGCACCGTTATGTTTCCACTCCAGTCTTACCCCCATCCCAAGCCAGTAGCGTGTACCGTTGCTGGCAGCCCAATGTTGACCCAATAAAATATGATTATTCATATTCCAATATTTTGTTGTAGTTTTATTACTTTGTGTGATTGGTTAGATTGCGAAGGATACAACTTTTACTTAAAGTCGTTACTTTAAGTGGTAGCCGGTTAGTTTTATACCCATGGGTCGGAACTGTTTGAAGCAGTTATTTTTTTATGATAGGACAAGTGGGAATGGGATTAATTAATAGAAAAAAAACGAAAAATTATGATAAAATTAAAAAGTTATTCGTTTAAAAAAGGTACCCATTATGACAATTCATGAGATTTTAGCAGATATTAGAGAAACTTCGAGGAATACGGCTGATAAGGGAACAAAGTTTGAAACATTAATTCTGAATTATTTTTTAACGGAGCCAAACTTTGCTAATCAATTGGATCATGCCTGGCTTTGGAGTGATTTTCCATGGCGTAAGGAATTTGGCGGACATGATATTGGAGTTGATGTTGTTTGTCATACTAAGAACGATGAATATTGGGCAATTCAATGTAAATGTTATGATAGTGGAACAACGATAGATAAATCTGCCGTTGATTCATTTATTGCTACAAGTGGGAAATCTTTTAGTGACGGACTTGTCACAAAAAGATTTACTCGCCGTTATTGGGTAGACTCCCTTCCAAAGGCTCTTAATAAAAATGCAGAACTCGCAATGCAAAATCAGATGCCTTCTATTCAAAGAATAGGATTGGATGCTTTAGGAAATTCAACTGTAGATTGGGAAAAAATCTATAAAGGCAAGAATGGTAAAGAAGCTCTTCAGGAAAGAAAAGAATTAAAAGACCATCAGAAAGAAGCAATTGAGAAAGCTACTCAGCATTTTTGTATCAATGATAGAGGTAAGCTGATAATGGCTTGTGGAAGTGGTAAGACATTTACATCACTCAGGCTTGCCGAGACAATGACCAATGGAAAAGGTAAAATTCTCTTCTTGGTTCCAAGCATTTCACTTCTTTCCCAGACTCTTATGGCATGGACTGCCGATGCAGATGAAGCAATCAGTCCTATTTGTATTTGTTCAGACACAAAGGTTTCATCAAAGAAAACAACTGATGATTCTGGAATGGTTTCGGTTGAAGAACTGGCAGAACCGGCCACAACAGATGTAGAAAAAATTCGTGAGTTGATTCAAATAAAACAATCCGTAAATCCAGATGGAATGCTTGTTGTATTTAGCACATACCAATCTATTGAAGTAATTGCAAATGCTCAAAAGGCAATTGGAGATGACTTTGTTTTTGATCTGATTGTTTGTGATGAAGCCCACAGAACAACAGGTGTAACCCTTGAGGGTGAAGAAGAAAGTGCCTTTGTTCGTGTCCATGACAATAACTTTATCAAAGCAAATAAACGTCTTTACATGACAGCAACACCTCGTCTTTATAAGACAGAAGATCAGGATAAAGCGAAAGAAAAAAATATCTATTTATGTTCAATGGATGATGAAAATCTTTATGGAAAGGAATTCTATCGTCTTTCATTTGCGGATGCCGTAAAAAAAGACCTCCTTTGTGACTATAAGGTAATCGTACTTACAATGAACAGAAAACACCAGGATAAGATTCAGATAGAAGAAGATGAAGATGATACCAAAGCTGAACATCTTGATGAATGGCAGAAACTAGTTGGAACTGCTGCTGCTCTCAGTAAAATTTCGCTGAATGATGATACAACTTTATATAAAGATGACCCTCAGTTAATGCATCGTGCTGTTGCATTCTGTTCAAACATAAAGGCATCTAACAAAATCAAAAATACTTTCAATGTGTTAAATAAAGACTATGCAGATAAACTAATAGAAACAAAAGACAATCACAAATATGTTCAAATAGAAAGTCGCCATGTAGATGGAAGCATGAATTCTCAGGAACGAAACGCAGATATTCAGTGGCTCAAAGATACACCAACGGATTCAAATGATTGTCGTATTCTCTGTAACGTTCGTTGTCTTAGTGAAGGTGTTGATGTTCCATCTTTGGATGCTGCAATATTCCTTAGTCCTCGCAAGTCTCAGGTTGAAATTGTTCAGTCTGTTGGACGTGTAATGCGTAAAAGCGAAGGAAAGAAATTCGGTTATCTGATTATTCCTGTTATTGTAGATGCAACAAAAGAAGCTGATAAAGCACTTGAAAAGAATAAAGATTTTCAGATTGTGTGGTCTGTTGCCTGTGCTTTGCGTTCTCATGATGATCGTTTTAACTTGTTTGTAAATAATCCTGACATGGATCAAAGCGGAAATGGTTCAGGCGGTGGTTCAGGTGGAGACTCTGGCGGTGGAAATCGTGGTCCTATTATTCTTGATGGTGATAAATTTGATTTTCCACAAGAGGACTTAACAACTCAATTCTATGCCCGCATGGTACAGAAAGTTGGAGACAGAAGATATTGGGTACAGTGGGCACAAGACATTGCTGAAATTGCGGAACGCCACATAAATCAGATAACAACAAAGGTTGAAACAGATAAAATTGCTCAGGATTCATTTTCAAAATTTATAGATGGATTGCATAAGAATATTAATAAGTCGATTACACAACAGTCGGCAATTGAAATGCTTGCTCAACATATAATTACAAAACCAGTATTTGAAGCTCTTTTTGAAGGTAGTGAATTCATTGCAAATAATCCAATTTCAAAAAGTATGCAGAATATTCTTGATATTATTGATATTAAAGCTGCAAATCAGGAAGAAGAAGAAACCCTTAACCGATTCTATGATTCTGTAAAAGAAAGAGCTTCTGGAGTAAAAACTGCTGAAGGCAGACAAAAAATAATTGTTGAACTTTACGACAGTTTCTTTAAGAATGCTTTTCCAAAAATGGTTGAGCAGCTTGGAATTGTCTATACTCCAGTGGAAGTTGTTGATTTTATTATTAACAGTGTTTCTTATGTATTACAGAAAGAATTTGGAAGAAATATATCTGATGAAAATGTAAATATCATTGATCCATTTACAGGAACAGGAACATTTATTGTTCGTCTCTTGCAAAGTGGTCTTATTCGTCCGGAAGATTTCAAGCGTAAATATATGCATGAACTCAGGGCAAATGAGATTGTCCTTCTGGCTTATTACATTGCATCAATCAATATTGAGAATGCCTATCACAGTATCTTGAACAATGAAATTTTCTTCAGTAATGATGAAAAGAAATACACTCCATTTGGTGGAATATGTTTGACTGACACATTCCAGCTGGCAGAGGAAAATAAAAATCTGTTCAGCGAAATGTTCCCGGTAAATTCAAGACGTGTTCAGGAACAGATTGATACTCCAATTCATATTGTTATTGGAAATCCTCCATATTCAATTGGACAGAAAAGTGCCAACGACAATGCACAAAATATGCATTATGAACACCTTGATAAAAAAATTGAAGAAACTTATGTAAGGGAAAGTTCTGCTGCACTCAGTAAGGCTTGCTATGACAGTTATATAAAAGCATTCCGCTGGGCGACAGACAGACTTGATCCTTCCTGCGGTGGAATTATCGGTTTTGTTACAAACGGTTCATGGCTTGACAACAACGGACTTGATGGTTTTAGAAAATGTATTGAAAAGGATTTTGAAAAAATCTATGTCTTTAATCTTCGTGGAAACCAGAGAACAAGTGGTGAACTTAGTAGAAAAGAAGGCGGTAAGATTTTTGGAAGCGGAAGCCGTGCTCCAATTGCAATTACAATTCTTGTAAAACGTAAAGAAAAAAATACAGATAAAGCAACAATTGTATATCGGGATATTGGTGACTATCTTACTCGGGAACAGAAACTTAAAATCATTAGGAATACAAAGTCCATTGAAAATCTTGAAATGACAGAACTTCATCCTAATAAAGATGGTGACTGGATTAATTTGAGGAATGACGAATTTGCTGAATATATTCCGATTGCTCCTGAGAAGAAATTTGATGTTGCATCGAAGTCTATTTTTAATACATTCGCCATAGGTGTTGCCACAAACAGAGATACCTGGGTTTACGGATTTTCAAAAGAAACTGTTACTAAAAATATGAAATCAATGATTTCTTTTTATAATGAAGAAGTTGAAAGAAATAGAGGAAATAAAAATAATGAATTTTCCATGGATTCAAAAAAAATCAGTTGGACTGTAAATCTGAAAAAGGATGCTGAAAAGGAAATTCTACACTCATTTGATGAAGAGCAGTATATAGAATCAATCTATCGCCCATTTACAAAAGAATATCTGTATTATCATAAGCCGTTTATTGAACGACCTGGACTCTGGAAACAATTATTCCCATCAAAAAAACATTCAAATCTTGTAATTTGTGTTTCAGGAGTTGGTGGAAGTAAAGAATTTTCTCCATTGATTATTGATGAAATTCCTTGTATGGATTTAGTTGAAAAATCTCAATGTTTCCCTCTTTATTACTATAAAGAGAATGAAGAAAATCAAAATGCTTTATTTGACGAGTTTAACAAAGAAAAATACATCCGCCATGACGGCATCACTGACTGGATTCTAAAACAAGCTCGCAGCATTTACGGAAAATCTGTAGAGAAGGAAGACATCTTCTATTATGTCTATGGCTTCCTTCATTCAAAAGAATACAGAACAAAATATGCAGCCGACTTAAAGAAAATGCTTCCCCGCATTCCACTTGTAGACAAAAAAGAAGACTTCTGGGCATTCAGTAAAGCGGGTCGTCAGCTTGCTAACTTGCATCTTCATTATGAAACTGCAGAACCAATTTCTGGTCTTGATGTAAAGTTTACAGGCGACATGGGCAATGAGTACGATTATTTCTCTGTAGAAAAACTCCGCTTCCCGTCAAAAGACAAAAAAGATACAATCATCTACAACAGTCACATTACAATTTCTGGAATTCCAGAAAAGGCTTATGAATATATTGTAAACGGCAAAAGTGCAATCGAATGGATTATGGATCGCTATCAGGTAACTGTAGACAAAGATTCAGGAATAAAAAATGACTGTAACGACTGGGCAAGAGAGCACAAAAAACCTCGTTACATATATGATTTGATTCTTAGCATAGTCAATGTGAGTTGCCAGACTGTAGATATTGTAAACAGTCTTCCAAAAATTGATTTTGGAAATAATGAGAAGAAAGAATTTGTTTATCCTAAGATAGATGAAAATCAAGGACTTTTAATGGTAGCTCGGCCGGAAGCTGAATAATCACTTTTTGGGTCATTTTATCTGAAACAGTCTTTTAAGACTTTGGAAAACTGACCGACTGTTTGAAGCCAGATTTCAAATTATGGCATGCCCGCCGTAATTTTGGGTCTGGCTTTTCTGTTTCTTTCACTTTTATTTTCTTGGGAAGTCCAGAAGGTTGCCGTCTGGTTTAACTAAAGAAATTTAGTAAACTCTAATATAGAATATAGTTAACTAAGGATTTATTGAATATCGTAAGAAAATTTTTGGAGATGTTTTATGAGAAAAATATTGATTTACTTATTCAGCATAGTAAATTTATCGTGCCTTTTCTTTTCCTGCAGAATTTCTTCTAATCTGATTCTGGAACATGATAAAGCAAATTCTATTGTTATCTTCAGGAGAGGAAACATAAAAAGAAAGGCATTGGTAAATCTTCCGGACAAGTTAAAATTTAATGCAAGTGAATATTACGGCAGGTTTTCGTTAGTATTTGTTCTTCACGGTGCAGGTAGTAATGCCGCACAGATAAGGGAAACTTCTGCCTTTGACAGGTTTTCAGATTCTCATGAATTTATTTTTGTATATCCAGATGGAATAAATCAACGTTGGGAAAATCAAACTGACAATTTGTTTTTTTGCGACATGATGGAATATTTTCAAAATAAATATGGAGTAGAAAATTTTTATCTGACTGGATTTTCAGCAGGAGCAGTTAAAGTTTTTGAACTTTCAGAAATTTTTGGGGACAAAATAAAAGCCATTTCCCCTGTAAGCGGTCTTATGAAAGTGCAGGATTCAAATTCAAAATTTTCACCTGTTAATCTACTGCATATTCATTCTCTTGATGATTTGGAAGTTCCTTCAGACGGCAGTACATCGGAAGGTTTTCTTTCTGTAAAAAATGAACTTGAGTTCTTCGAAAACATTAGTAAAGCAGCAGACAAAAAAATGGATATCAGGGAAATTGCTTATGAGCATCAGGGGCATGTATGGAAAAGTCAAAATACAGATTATGTTGTTGATTTTTTTTACAACCATCCTGAAAAAAAAGTACAGTTGAAAATTTCTCTTGACAAATCATTTGGAATATATACTGTCGGTTCAAAAATACAGGGGAAAATTTTTGTAAGAAATCCAGAATATGTAAAAAAGATAAATATTCTTTTAGACAATAATCTTCTTTCTACACTCAATTATGGGGAAGAAAAATTTTGTAAAGAAAAAATAGATTTTGAATTTACTGCTGAACGTCAGGGTTGTTTTGAAATCTCAGCCTGTACAGAACTTGAATCAGGTGAAAAAATTTTTTCAACTATTAACCCAAAGTTTATAAGCATAAAAGGTGACAGTGAATTAAATGAAATGGTTCCCTTAAATGTTTTATCAGTAAAAGCTTCAAGCTGCGAGTCAGATTTACTAAAGGCTTCTTATTTAATTGATGGTAATCTTTCAACAAGGTGGTCAAGCAAATGGAAAGATGATGAATATATTATTTTTGATTTTGGCGATTTATTGAAATTTTCAAAGATTATTTTATTCTGGGAAAGGGCTGCTCCATCTCATTATGAAATTTATATTTCTAATGACGAGTCAGAATGGAAAAAAAATTTTTATTAATGAAAACTGTAAAGGCGGAACTGAAATTGTAAATCTAAAAATTACAGAAGGCCGTTATGTAAAATTTCATTTTATTAAACGAAAAACTCAGTATGGATTTTCTCTATGGGATGTTTTTTTTATATAAAGATTCAAGTTTCAGATTACTAAAATGTTACTGATTCATTTTTCGATATTTTCCTTATATTAAAACAGAAATTAAAATGCACAAACAGTTGCTCTTGTTTTCTAATAAAATCTTCATCTGATTCTTTATCCACGAGAAATATGAAGTAATAATTTGTTCCCGGTGTAAAGTCAATTTTTCCAGAGAAGAGATTCATAAGAAATGTTCTGTTGTTTAATGCCTTATAATCATTCATGGTAACAAATATACTCATAATCCCAGAAAGAAAGCATGTAGTTTATCAATGGTTTTCTGCCGGACTCCTTGTTTATCTTTTCAACATTCTCCGTCTTTACAACAACACGCACCTTTGGCTTGTTCCGCCTGTTCTTTAGGACAATCTTCTTCGGCAGAACCTTTTCAGGTACTGCCTCATCAGGAGTTTTCTGTGATTCAGTGACAATGTTCCTGGAAATCTGTGAGGCAGACAGAACAGCCTCAGGCTGTACTGTCTGAATTGCCTGACCTCTACGATTTGCAATAAGGGAGAGCAAAGTGTCAATTTCGTTATCCGTAAGGCGGGAAACTATGTTTTGAAGATCTATTCCAGAAGACAACTTGTTTTGAAAACTTCTTGAACCTGAATATGCATCAGGCGTTCCATTCTCAAGCCATTTAGTAGCAATCATTGTTGCTTCAATCTTGTCCTTTACATGGGTACTTTTTCCGGATGACATCATAACCCCTGTAATCGGATCAATGAAACGAACTACATAATATCCGGCACGATTCTTGAAAAGATAAAACTGGCGCATAAAGGGTCTCCGTTTTGAGACGCACAAGTCCAAAGAGCCATAAAAACGGTTTCTTTACTCAGTTCATTACTCGTTTCTTTACTCTTTGCTATACTCGCATAGTCCCTGGACTCTTTTTCGCACCCAGTTCAAAGGGAAAGGGAAGCTAAAAGAATGTTTAAGGTGTGCTAAAACCTTATAAAATAAGGATTTAAGCAAAAAAAAAGGCACAAGTTTTACCTTGTGCCTTATGTGAGCTATTGCAGACTCGAACTGCAGACAGCCGCCTTAAAAGGGCGGTGCTCTACCACCTGAGCTAATAGCCCATCACATTATTGCTAATGTAGGTAAGAGTTTATAAGTTTTATGGGGTTTAGTCAAGGGTGAATAATGTGAATTGAGAAAAAAATATGTAAAAAAATCCTGTTTAATGTCAACGGGGACAGACCCCTTGTTTTCATTTAAAGCAGTGTCAGTGTCAGCGGGGACAGACCCCTTGTTTTCATTGCACCACTCATTCTTCATGTATTTCTTTTTTACCGGATTTTTCGTAAAATGCTGTCCGTTATTTATCAGGGAGAAAAAATGATCTGGACACTTACAGTTAACCCGTCATTGGACTACAATATTCAGCTGGAAAATTTTAGTGAAGGCATGGTCAACCGCAGCCAGAAGGAAAGCATTACTGCCGGCGGAAAAGGAATAAATGTTTCTGTGGTATTGAAGAACCTAGGAATTAATTCTACTGCCCTAGGTTTTACAGGCGGATGGACTGGAGTAAAAATCGAATCCATGCTTTCTAAAAAAGGGGTGGATACGGATTTCGTTTACCTTTCCCAGGGAGATTCAAGAATAAACGTAAAAATCAAGAGTCAGACTGAAACTGAAATAAATGCAAACGGTCCCGTCATTGATGCTGCCCAAGTGGAATTCCTTTTCATGAAGTTGAATTCCCTTTGCCATGGGGACACCCTTGTTCTGGCGGGAAGCATACCTTCCTGCCTTGGTTTCGATTTCTATACCCGCATCATGAAATTTCTTTCAGACAAGAAAATTGATTTTGTTGTGGATGCAGCGGGAAATCTTCTTCTGGAAACACTTCAGTACAAACCTTTCCTCATAAAGCCTAACAACCACGAGCTTGGTGAAAGCTTCGGCGTAAAAATTGAAACTCAGGATCAGGCTCTGGAATATGCAAAAAAACTTGCGGAAAAAGGTGCCCGCAATGTTCTTGTGTCCCTTGCAGGCGATGGTGCTGTTCTTCTTGCTGAAGATGGTTCTGCATATAAATGTGCCGCTCCTAAGGGAACAGTTGTTAATTCCGTAGGGGCTGGAGATTCCATGGTAGCAGGTTTCATTGCAGGCTGGAATGAAAAGCATGAATATGAACATGCCCTAAAAATGGGAATTTCCTGCGGCAGTGCCAGTGCCTTTTCTGAAGGCCTTGCAACCTTTGAATCTGCCATGGGAATTTTCAAGAATCTTTCCTAAAATCCACCTTAATTGCAAGAAAAATCAAATTCAAATAGAATGGGAGCCATCATGAAAAACCAGAAGTATCTTTCACCGTCACTTTTGTCTGCAGACTTTGGAGATCTCAAAGGTGCACTCAAGTTAGTAGAAGAAAAGGGAAGTACCTATGTCCATGTTGATGTAATGGACGGGAACTTTGTACCACAGGTAACTTACGGTCAGCCTGTAATCTCTTCAATCCGCAAATACAGCAATCTTCCATTTGATGTGCATTTAATGGTAGAAAAGCCAGAAACTTCAATTGAATCATACATTGAAGCTGGTGCAGATCTTGTTACTTTCCATATTGAAGCAACAGCCCATGCAGACCGCTGCATTCAGCTCATCCATGAAAAAGGAAAGAAGGCTGGCATTGCAATCTGTCCTGCAACTCCTGTTTCTGCAATCAAGGAACTCCTTCCTTTTTTAGACCTTGTGCTTGTAATGACAGTTAACCCTGGCTGGGGCGGACAAAAACTTATTCCATATACACTTAAAAAAGTTAAGGAACTTGCCGATATACAGAAAGAGATGGACTATAATTTCCTCATTTCTGTAGACGGCGGCGTTAACCAGGATACCCTGAAAGATGTTGTCGATGCAGGAACTGACATTGTAGTTTCCGGCTCGTCATTTTTCAGGGGGAATTTGGAATGGAAATAAACCGCTCTCTTATTCGAAATATCATTCGTAAGCTTGCACTGCTTTGCCTGCCTTTTTTTGCAGTTTCTTCTGCATTCAGTGTTTCATCTATGGAAACTGATGCTTATGTTCAGGGACTTGTTTCATATAAAAAAGGCGAGTGGGCAGATGCCTGCGTATATTTGAGACAGAGCGTAAACAACGCTGAATATGCTACTGATTCTAACTGGTACATGATCATCATGAGTGAAGTGTATTCAGAAAATTATGATGCAGCCATCAGCGACTGTGATTATTTTATAGACAACTATTCGGAAAGCAACCTGCTTTCTTTTGTTGAATATCAGAGGGGCCGCGCTTACCACAGCGTTGGTCTCAATGACAATGCCGTAATGGCCTTGAGCAGTTTCTGCAATGAATATCCAGACAGCGACATGTATTCGTCTGCACTGTTCTGGATTGCAGAATGCTTCTATGATGACTACGACTTTGAGACTGCAAGATCCCTGTATGAAAGAATCGTTGCAGAATTCCCACAGAGTTCCAAAAGGGAAGATGCTGAATTCAAGCTCTACCTTATTACCCAGCATGACAGGGAACAGAAACTTCTGTATCTCCTTAAAATGACAGGGGAAGAGTACCTTAATTCCCGTGAAAACTATGAAAAGCAGCTCAGAATGATGCAGACTGATGACATGACTGAGTTGAGGAGGCAGCTTCGTGCGGCTAATGCACGCATTCTTGAACTTGAAAGCAGTGCATCTGTCATGACTGTTCCAGTTGTTCCTGCGGTAGAAAAAGAAGTTCCATCAGTTGCTGAAACAACTGTTTCTGTTCAGGAAGAAAACTATGGAGCCGTAGAGTCAATGGTGCCGACCGCTGTTCAGGCTAATGAAGAAATGCTTTCCTTGAAAGCAAAGGCAGCTCTCATTCAGAGACTTCTTAATGAAAGAAATGGGGAGGGAAAATAAATGAAAATTACATCTATTGCAAAATTTGCTTTTATACCCCTTTTCCTTATGTGTTCATCCCTTGCTTTTGCACAGGATGAAGAGGACTCTGTTGCCCTTGCTTCTGAAGAAATTGTTGAAGAAGATGACGGCATCTATGCAAAGGATTCTTCGGGAGCCTATGTAAGGGATAGTGAGGGGAATAGGGTCCGTGTAGGTTCAAGAAGCAGTAAACCTGTAGCAAAATCGTATGTTTCTCGTGAAAGGAACTGTATTGAAATTGAAAGGGATGACGTCCGCCTTGTCTTGAACGGTGATGACGGTACTTTTGCCATTTACGGTGTAGCGGAAAAAGGCAACAGCATCCCATTGCTTTCTACAAATGATGCTGATTCAGGATCATACTTTGTGGTGAAAATTGGCAGAAAGGAATACAAGCTTCAGGCAAAGCTTGGAATCAATTGCGAGGCAAGAAAAACTCCTCTCGGTGCCCAGATGGCATACCTTGTTTCTGACGAGGCTCAGGTAGTAGTTGATTTCAGCTTCATGCCTTCCATTGCAACATCTACAAGAATAGACATGCTCCGTGTATCAGTATTCGTAATTAACATTGGAAGAAGCATTCAGTCGTTTGCCGTAAAGGGAATCTTTGATACAACCCTCGGTGAAAACACTTCTGCTCATTTCTCTACAGCCGGACGCAAGTTCATCAATTCTGAACTTCAGTTTCAGTCAATGGATGAAGACCTTTGGATTCGCTCTGCAAACAAAGAAGCTGCAATTCAGTTCATCCTTGGATCAAAAGAAATCACAAAGACTGAATATGTTACACTTTTATCAAGAACAAAGGTGGATTCATCAACATGGGTTCCATCAGTGCAGACTTCAAGAAGCTTTAACTCTGTAACTTCATACAACAACTCTGCAATCTGCATTAACTGGCCTTCATCTTATCTTGATACACTGAGAACGGCATCCTACGGATTCTATATTTCAGTAGCTACAGGAGGAAACAATCCTGCAGGAAAGAAATTTCTTGCTGACCTTGATAATGGAAAAACAGCTCTTGGTGTTGCAATAAAGAACTCTGCAGTAAAACTCAATGCCGCTGCTAAACCAATTCCACTTACAAAGGAAGAAGTTGACAGCGTTACTCCAAATGTCCTCAACAGCATTCCTTCTTCTTCAAAGGAAGCTTTTGTTAAGACTAAGGAAATTACAGAAGCTCAGCTTGACCCTGAATATATCCAGAATCTTCTTGACCGCATTGCTTCACTTAAGGAAGACGAATCAATGGACAAGACTGAACTTCAGAAATTAAATGAAGAATTGGATTTGATTCTGAATAAACTTGGAGCAAATAGATAACAATGGCACGCTCATCTCTGGATACGGCAAAATATCTCATTAAAAGACGCAAATTTCAGATGGCATTGCGCTTCCTTGAAAATTGCGAGGAAGATTACGAAGGTGTTCTTGAATATTATGTAACCTTTGGAATTGCATACCTTTATTCTGATGTTGCCGGAAAAGCATCTGAAATGTTCAGAAAGGCCAGAGAAATTTCTGTTTCAAACATTAATTTGCTTCTTGGACAGGCTGTAGTTTTCATGGGCCGCGGAGAAATCAACAAGGCGGTTCAGTATTATCTTGAAGTTCTTGAAATGGATCCGAACAATGCAACAGCAAAAAAGGCATTGGAATTCATCCGTGTTGACGGAGAATATGAATCAATTGTAAAAATGCGGGAGACTGGGGAAATCAAAAAGTTTTACCCCCCAATCGGTTTTAATCCTAATGTCATCAGGAATGTTATTGCCGCAGGAATTTGTCTGGGTGCAATCTGTTCATTCATAATGGTAATGAAGCCGAAAGTAAGAAAAGTTCCTGTTCATAAGAATACGATTGAACAGAAATTTTCTCTTTCTGAGGATGAACTTTTGAACGCAGTTCAGCTTAATGCACAGGAAGGTGAATTCAGCGTTACAATGACAACAAAGGAAATCAAGATGGCTTTCAGCGATGCAAAGAAATATTTCGTAGCATCCCGTGATAATGCCTGCCAGGTTGAATTAAACCGCATTGTAAACAGCAATGCTTCAATCCACATCAAGCAGAAGGCCCAGGCCATTATGGATCTTTTGCAGGAACCTGGGTTTGATTCCCTTAAGGACAATTATTCTTATTCACAGGTTGCAGCAAATCCATCTACATATCTGGACTGCTATGCTATTTGGGACGGCATGGTAACAAATTCTGTTTATTATGACGACGGTTCGTGGAAATGCGACCTTCTTGTAGACTATATTCCAAGCGAAAACAAAACTTTCCAGGTTGGCCTTTGCCATGTTGTTTTTGAAAAGGCTCCTGAACCATCCGTTGACGAAACAAAACCTGTCAGATTCCTTGGTAAAATTACGCAAAGCGGAAATGACATTGTTCTTCTAGGCCGCGGTGTTTATCAGCAACTAAAGGGAAATGCACTTAAATAGAAATAATTATTGAAATGTAGTATAATGGGACTTGTTGCAATTTTGCGACGAGTCCTTTTTTTATTTGTTCATGGATATAAAGTTACGAATTTATTTTAGCATCCATGTTCTCAGGAGTAGACATGAAAGAATTTTTACCCTTTGATACAGTCAGAATCGATGCTTTGAAACTTGCTCATAAAATCTATCAGGAAGACCACTTTGTTCCTGATGTTCTCTATACCTCACTTCGCGGTGGTGCCTATATGGCAAACGTAATCAGCGAATATTACAAGATTGCCTTGAAAAATGAAAAACCTGTAATGTATGCCGCCGTAGTAGCAAGAAGTTATTCTGATGTAGCTCAGCATTCTCAGATTCACATTGATGGATGGACTTATTCCCCTGAATACTTGAGGCCTGGTGACAAGATTCTTTTGGTTGATGACATTTACGATTCAGGCCATACCCTTAATTACCTTGTAAATGTTTTCCTTGAAAAAGGTGTGCCTCGTGAAAACATTAAGATTGCCGTTCATGACTATAAGATCTACGGTTACAAGGAACAGCCAAATGTAAAGCCGGATTACTGGTGCAGGAAATTTGAAATCAATAATCCTGATGACAACAACTGGATTAACTACAACAGTCATGAAATGGTTGGCCTTACAAAAGAAGAAAGGGAAGAGCATTTCTATAAGCCTTATCCTGAACTTCGCGAAATCATGGAAGCAATTTTCAAGGATTAAAAAAGGAATTAAAAAGCCGATGAAAAGATTTTATTTAGCTGCAGCCGTATTAAGCCTGATTTCCCTTTCTGCATTTGGATTTTCTGAAAAAGACATCATTAGCCCGGCATCAGGTACCTGGTGCAATCAGCAGGCACTGGTTTTGTCTTCATCAAATGCAAGCGAGGTTTATTATTCCCTTACTGGCAGCGATCCTTTTGAGTCGGGTTTTGCCTACGATGGTCCAGTCCTCATAGAAAAAAAGGGTTCTGTTCGTGTTCGTATCGGCGTAGTTGAATCAGACGGATTAAAAAAAGAATTTGTAATTGACTATACAGTAATGCCTGCGGTTTTTTCTGAACTTGATGAAGAGACAGCGTCATTTGCAGAAAAAAATCTTGCAAAAACTCCTTTGATCACCTATCGTTCGGGAACTGAATATTCCTTTCCTTCTGGCATCAGGTACTCCTTTGAAAAAACAAGGGTTCCATTTTTGAAGCAGAAGTTAAAGCTGCAGCAGAATAATTTTATAGGACGCTTTGCTTCATTCTTTGTTACAGATGGATTCAACAATTACCATTCCGTAATTCTCATCGTTCCTGAAGAAATCGTGGCAGTAGAAAATAAATATGCACTGCCATTTTCAATTACAGACTGGAATACTTTTTCCTTTACTGACAAAAAGTATATTTACCAGATTGATGATGAAATGTGGAACTTTGATTATTCAGAAAGATTCATCGGCAGGGAATGCGAACATGTAATCCACTGGCAGTCTGTGGATTTTGCAGAAAACAGCACCGTTTACGAATATGTTCTTCCTGCAATGCCAGAAGTAAAGGAAATCATCAACGGGGATGGAATTGTTTCCTTTAAGCTTCCTGAGGATAAAAACTATACTTTTGAAAACGGTGGAAAGTTAATTTTTGCTGAAGCATTTTTTGGAGAGGAAACTGAAGGTTCTTTTTCTCCAAAAATCTATCTTGACGGAAACCTTAACGGGTGTGTGAATGTTGCATATCACTTGGACAGACTTGCTCCTGAAATTCCAGTAATTTCTGCATCTGGAGATTCAGCCTTCTCAAGAAAGACCCTTGCCTTGAAAATTGAATGTCCTGAAGATGCAAAAATATTCTATGCTGTCAGTGAACCTGTTTATTATGAAGAAAGCAAGGACATTGCCGATGACATCGAAATTGCAATGCCGGAAGATTTTGCAGAATATGACGGTTCTGACATTGTAATAGAAAGTCCAGAGGACAAATCCTGTGCTTGCAAGGTGTTTGCTTATGCAGTTGATGCTGCTGGAAATACAAGCAAAATTGTAGATCAGCTTTATGTTATAGATGAACTTAATTTCTATGTTGGGGCTTCTAAAGAAAATGGTAAGGCAGACGGTTCCTTCATGAATCCATTCGTTTCTTTTGATCAGGTTGTTGCTGCAATAAATGCTTCGGAAGGTGTAACAAGAATTCATCTTAAAGGCGACATCACAGTAGAAAGCGGAGAACAGGTTATTGAAAAGGACTGTGTAATACGCGGCAACGGTTCAAAAATAGTTTTCATGGAAGGAGCATCACTTTCCATTCAAAATGCTTCTGTTGAGATTTTTAGTTGCACCCTTGAAAAACAGGCCGATTCTGCATCTCTTCTTGCACAGGTAGAAAAAAGTGCAGTTTTCTTTAACGACTGTGAAATTGCCGGCTTCTATGGGGAGGACGGCAAACTTTTTGAAATCAAAGATTCTAAAGTTTCTTTTGTTGATTGTGGAATCACACTTTCTGCTAGCCGAATCGCTGTTTGCGGTAATATCACCGATGGAACTCTGAATGTTTCAGGTTGTCGCTTTACTGCAATCGGGCAGTCTGCTTCTGCACTGAAGGTTTTAAACTCAGAAGCAACTTTTGATAACAATCTTTTTACTTTGATCGGTGGAATTTGCAAAGGCGTTGATATTGCAGGAGGAAGCATCTCTTTTGCAGGTGATGTTTTCAATGCTCAGTCTGACGGCAAATACAGAAACTCCGGTGCTGTTTTCAGAAACGGTGGCTGTAAAGTTACTGGCTTGAATTCAACTCTTGCAAATGGATTTTGATTATGGAATTTAATTTTTTTGCAGGCCTTGATGAAGCGGGGCGTGGTCCACTTGCAGGTCCTGTTAGTGCCGCCTGCGTAATTCTTTCTCCAGACTTTCCCGTTGAACTTCTTAATGACAGCAAAAAACTTACGGAAAAGAAAAGGGAGAAACTGCTTCCCTTGATTAAAGAAAAATGCTGCTGGTGTCTTGCATATGTGGAACATGATGAAATTGACCGCATCAATATTCTTCAGGCATCCCTTAAAGCAATGAAGATAGCCTACGAAGGAATGGTAAAAAAACTTCCGGAGTGGTGCAAGGCAAACGGCATTGAAATGATTGGTGATGTAAAAAAAATTGAAGCCATGGCTGACGGAACTTTTACTCCTGACATTGACTGTAATGTTAAATGTGAACCAAAGGCTGACGGAAATTATCCAGCCGTAATGGCTGCAAGCATCATAGCAAAGGTTGAACGAGATCATCTTATGATTCAGTATGATGAAAAGTATCCTGGTTACGGTTATGCAAAGCACAAGGGATATCCGACTGCCGCTCATGTTGAAGCCATAAGGTCTTTGGGACCATCTCCAATTCAACGAATGAGTTTTGACTGGAACAAGGAAAAGAAAAAGAAGAAATAAAAAAGGGGCTGTCCAATAAGTATGAGTCATTGCCGTGCACGACACGGCAATCTCTTTTATTGCAATTAAATGGATTTTCGGGTCAAGATGGCCGATAATGACACTTTTTGAACTTATTGGTCATCCCCTTATCTTTTGATTGCTATATATCAGTATTCTGAGGAATCAGATGGCTTGCGCTTAGATACTACGTGGATTCTTGTATCCTTTTTTGCTGCGCGCTTTTCTGCTACGAGGCGGCTTTCACCCTTGCGGCGGTAAACCTTCTTTGCTGGTTCTGTGATGTCTTCACCCTGTGCGGCAAACTTAGCTTCCTTTGCAGCCTTCTTTTCTGCACGGATTTTTGCCCTTTCCTTTTCTTCCTTTTCGATGAACTTGAGGGATTCATCCATTCCACCGAAGAACTTCTTCATGTCTTCTGCGAATACTACGATAGCACGGCGATCATCTTCTCCGTCCTTGATTTTGCTTTCAACAATCTGCAAAAATACATCGCCGTTGCGGTTTTCCTTTACATTGAAAAAATAGTTTCTCTTGTCCAAAGTAACCTGTGTTGTAAAGAGTTCCCCACGAATTGCCATAGCTTCCTTCCTTGATAATGTCTGGATTGTACAAAAAATGAGATGACCGTAATTGCGGTCCCGAATGATTAGAAATTACCACTATTGATAAGAAAATTCAAGTAGGGGGAAAAGCCGTTGTCCCCCATAAATTAATGGAAAAATGCCTGGCAGACTTCCTTTACGACTTTGATCAGCTGGTCCATGGCTTCCTTTGTAGTGTCGTGTCCAAAGCTGAACCTTACGGCACTTTCTTTTTCCTTTGGCGGAATCTGCATGGTGTCGAGAATTGGTCTTGAATGGTGTCCTGCACTGCAAGCACTTCCTGTAGAAATGTAGAAGCCCTTTGTACTCAAGGCTCGTTCCATAACTTGTCCTGGAATCCCCGGAAAAGCTGCCTGTACAACCCATGGTGAAAACTCTGCGCCTGCTTCTTTTCCACGGCAATGAGGAATCATTACGCATCCCTTTATTTCCATGAGCTGTTTTATAAAATCTTCCGTCCATTTTCCCTGTTTTTCAAAGCGTGCAATGGATGCGGAATTTTTTTCGCTGATGCAGTATTTTGCAAGGCACTGGGAAATAGCTTCGGCACCAAAAAGATTTTCCGTTCCGCTGCGGACATTTTTTTCCTGACCGCCTCCCTTAAGGAAGGAATTCATGTCCTTGGCAAGATAAAGGATTCCTATTCCCCTGGGACCTCCGATTTTGTGTGCACTGAAGGCTGCGCTGTCTACTGCTGGATTCTTAAGGAAATCCAATGGAATCTTTCCCGCTGCCTGTACGCAGTCAACATGGAAGAATGGTTTTCTTTTTCCATTAGCCTTTTCTACAAGGGCATTTGCAATTTCGTTTACGGGCTGAATTGCACCAGTTTCGTTGTTTACAGCCATTACAGTCACAAAAGCTGTATCAGGTTCAACTGCTGCTGCAATTGCTTCGGCTGTAACAATTCCGTCCTTGTTTGGATTTACTGTAATTGTTTTCCATCCGCAAAGTGAAACCATCTTTGCCATTTCACGGAGGGCAGGGTGCTCAATGGCACTGATTACTATGCTTCCTTTCTGGGGTTTTGAAAGAACACTTGTAAGGGCAAGGTGATCGCTTTCAGTTCCGCCTGAAGTAAAGAAAACTGATTCTGTTTTTACTCCAAGGGCATCGGCTGCTCTTTTCCTTGCGTCTTCAAAAACTTTGCGGGCATCTGTTCCTGCTTCGTGAATGCTTGAAGGATTTCCCCAGTGTTCAAGGGAAAGTTCAAGTGCATTCTTTACAATCTCTTCATCAACGGGAGAGGTTGCCGCATAGTCAAAATAGTGTTCTTTAGAAATCATTTTATGTTCCGTATTATCTTAAAACTTCAAGAATTTTTTCATCGGTTGCTTCGATGATTTTTGTGCTCTGTGGACCATCCTGAACAATGAGCTTGATTGCGCTGGACATGTTCTTTTTGTCCTTCCTCATGGCTTCAAGAATTTTTTCTGCAGGAACTTTTGCTTTTCCTGTATTGTATCCGTAAGAGGCAAGTATTCTGATTCCGTCTTCCGCATATTCCTTTGAGCAGATTCCGTTTTTCATGCCGTATTCGAGGGCTCTTGCCATACCCCATGCAACGCCTTCACCGTGGGTAATTTCTCCAAGACCGCTTACTGATTCAAGGGCGTGACCGAAGGTGTGTCCAAGATTAAGGAAGGCTCTGTTTCCTTTTTCCTTTGGATCTTCATGGACGATTTTTGCCTTTGCCTTTGAACAGCCAGAAATGAGTCGCTGAAGAACATCGTCGTCGCGGTTAATTACCTTGTCCTTTTCGTTTCTGAAAAGAGCAAGCATTTCTTTGTCAAAAAGGAAGGCAGTCTTTATTGCTTCTGCAAGACCGGAGATGTATTCCTTTTCTATAAGAGTTTTTACAAACTGGCTGAAGACATGCAATTTCTTGGCAGGATAGAAAGCTCCGATCATGTTCTTGTAGCTGTCAAAGTCGCAGCCAGTTTTTCCCCCTACTGCGGCATCAACGTCTGCAAGAAGGGTTGTTGAAACGAATTCAACATCAACGCCGCGCTTGAACATGGAAGCTGCAAATCCAGTCATATCGCAGATAACTCCACCACCAATAGCAACAAAAAGGCAGTTGCGGTTGAAGTTGCTGTTCAAAGCAGCCTTTACGATTTCAAGTACGCTTTCGATTGTTTTGAATTTTTCACCGGAACCGATGATGCAAAGGGTGTCTCCACCATTGCGGTAAACCTTAGATTCCTTAAGTTGAATGTTCTTTATGTCGGAAAGATCAACCCCAAAATGGCTCATTAAGTTATTATTGCATTCAAGGGCTGCAATGGTATTGTCTGTAACAAAAAGCCTGTTCTGTTTTGTTCCTTCCGCAAAATAAATGCCCATGATGTCTGGAATTCCGCTGTAGAAGAAAATCTCGGTATTGTCAAAACCTGAATCCTTAGGAAATTCAAGGATGAATTTTTCGTCTGCTGTTTTCATATCTGCCATTTTAGTGTTTAAGCGTTTTTTTTTCAATTTTTGAATTATAAAATTCTATGCGCATCGGTATGACTTTGTCTCATCTGGAATATGAATATTCTCAAAGACTTTTACAGGGGTGCAGGCAGTATGTTGTAGATACTGGAAATGATTTTCTTGTTTTTTCAACGGAAGAGCCTGAATCAACGGAAAGCGAGTTTGCCTATCAGTAATGGGTCATTTCTAAATTCTTCAATATAAACAACATTGATGGGATGATCCTCCAGACAACTACCTTAGGTCGTTTCATCAAGGAAGAAAATGCCGTTAGTTTCGTCATCAATCTGAATAAGGAACTTCCGGTTGTTTCCATAATTACTCCAGTTCCAGATGTTCCGTCTTTAGTCGTTGATTCAGAGGAAGACTTCAAGAATCTTTTAAGGCATCTGATTGATGATCACGGGCGAAAAAAAAACTAACTGGATTCGACAACACTGTGCGTTCAATTTACTGCTATCCAAATCTTACTACTGTAGATCAGGGTATTTCTAATCAAAGTTATCTTGGTGCAAAATTACTTTCAGACAGAATCAATGGAAAAAAATGATTTTGTTACAAGGCTTCATTCCCGTGCGTGCTATCGAGTAAGCTGCGGTTGTCTTCGTCAGGGGAATCCGTATGCAAGCATTACGGATAATTGAAGACCTCAATTCTGGGATTCCCTTGATGCCCTCAGCGGGCTAGGATTTTTTATGCCTGCAATGTTGATGTTCCTGGACAGAGGACTGTTAACAGCAAAGAATATTTAGACTGTTCAATATTTCCATAAGCCTTGGAGCTGCATGTTTTGATTCTGAAAATTTTAATCTTGCAAAGTTTTTAAAGCAGGCTGATGCTGAACAATACAAGGAAAAAAGCGTAAAAAGGCAGCAAGAGAGTAGTGTCTGGTATTGCAGATGTTTATATCGTCTGCTTTATTGAGCAAACAGTTGCGCAATTTCCGGTCACTTGATTTGAAAATGTGGTGCCTGAGTGATAGATTTGACTTATGACAATCTACGAAAGCATTAATTCCCTTGTTGGCTACGGCCTTGTTACAGGTCTCATTTCTGAAGATGATGTTTCATACACACAGAACAGACTTCTTGAAGTTCTTGAACTTGAAGGTTTTGAAGACGGCTTTGATTTTGCTTCCATTCCTGATGTAAAGGTGGAGGATCTTGAATCAATCCTGAAATCAATTCTTGACTGGGCCTATGAAAAAGGTTTGTGTCAGGATTCTATCGTTTACCGGGATCTTTTTGATACAAAGATTATGGGATGCCTTGTGGATCGCCCGTCAGCCATCCGTGCAAAATATGCCTCCCTCTACGCAAAATCACCTAGGGAAGCAACAGAATGGTATTATAAATTCAGCCAGGACACGGATTACATCCGCCGCTACAGGGTTTGCAAGGATGTAAAGTGGCAGTCGAAAACCGAATACGGTAACGTGGACATTACCATCAACCTTTCAAAACCTGAAAAAGATCCAAAGGCAATTGCCGCTGCTTTGAATGCAAAAAAATCAGGTTATCCAGCATGTCTTTTGTGCAAGGAAAATGAAGGGTACGCAGGCCGCGTAAATCATCCTGCACGTCAGACCCACCGCATCATTCCTTTTGAACTTTGTGGAGAAAAATTTGGTCTCCAATATTCACCTTATGTTTACTACAACGAGCACTGCATTGTTTTTGCAATGGATCATGTACCAATGGCAATTACAAACAAAACATGGAGATATCTCCTTGATTTCGTAAAAATTTTCCCTCATTACACCATCGGTTCCAATGCGGATCTTCCTATTGTTGGTGGATCCATTTTGACTCACAATCATTTTCAGGGCGGCAACTACGAATTTGCCATGGCAAAGGCTCCCGTAGAGAAGGAATTTACAATTGTAGGATTTGAAGATGTAAAGTGCGGAATCGTAAAGTGGCCTATGAGCGTACTTCGGTTAAAGGGGACAGACCCCGAACGCATTGCCTTGCTTGCCGACAGGATACATGAGAAATGGCGCAGCTATACTGATGAAGATGCCTTTATTTTTGCCGAAACAGATGGAGTTAAGCACAATACCTTGAATCCAATCGTTCGTCGCCGCGGTGATTTTTTTGAGCTTGATCTTGTTCTCCGCAACAACATTACAACTGAAGAACATCCTCTTGGTGTATATCATCCCCATGCAGAGCTTCACCACATCAAGAAAGAAAACATAGGCCTCATAGAAGTCATGGGCCTTGCAATTCTTCCTGGGCGCTTAAAGGCTGAACTTGCTGATCTTGGAAAAGCAATTGTCGATGGAAGGGATATTTCGGCTGACGAAGTTCTTTCAAAACACGCTGTCTGGGTTAAAGAGTTCCTTCCAAAGTACAAGGATGTAAATTCCTCTAGCATAGAAAAAATCCTTCAGAATGAAGTTGGTCTTGTATTCTCAAGGGTTCTTGAAGATGCCGGAGTCTACAAACGCACTCCAGAAGGTATGAAAGCCTTTGAAAGATTTGTGAATGCGCTCTAAGCATCATCGTAAAGCTTTAGTTTCAGTTTCAAAAACATCCTGTCCACGAATTGCTTCGTCAATTCGTGGAGCAAAAGTCAGGGCAGGTATTGAATACTGCGTTTAAAACTTTCGCCCATTGTAAAAAACGGAATTTAGAAAATCTCTTCTTTTACAAAGCATTTTTTTTGTGGTAAAATGCCTTGATTTTAATTATTAATTCCGGGGTTACTTATGTCAAAATTATATGTTCCAAAAAACTACAAGCCTTTGCTCAGCGTAAAGGAAACAGAAAAGGCAATCGTCCTCCTCAAAGACTTTTTTCAGCTTGCCCTTTCTACAGAATTGAGCCTTACTCGTGTTACAGCTCCTCTTTTTGTTAAGAGCGGAACTGGTCTCAATGATGACCTTAACGGTGTTGAACGCCCAGTAAAATTCCCAGTAAAGGATATGAACGAAACTCAGGTAGAAATCGTTCACTCCCTTGCAAAATGGAAGCGCATGAAGGTAACGGAACTTGGCCTCGAATGCGGCTTTGGAATCTATACAGACATGAATGCCATCCGTGCAGACGAGGAACTGGACAACCTTCATTCCCTTTATGTTGACCAGTGGGACTGGTGCATGCGCATTGACGAAAATGACCGTACAATCGACTGCCTTAAGGAAATCGTAAAGAAGATTTACCGCGTACTCAAACAGACTGAATTCTTTGTTTACGACCGCTATGAAAACATCAAGCCATGCCTTCCAGCAGACATTACATTCGTTCATGCAGATGACCTTGTAAAGATGTATCCTGGAAAATCTCCAAAGGAACGCGAAACAGCCTTCTGTAAGGAACACGGTGCAATCTTCATCATCGGTATCGGCGGAAAACTTTCGGATGGAACTATCCACGACGGACGTGCTCCTGACTACGACGACTGGATTACTCCGGGTCCAGACGGAAGGCCTGGCCTCAACGGTGACCTTATGGTTTGGAATCCTGTTCTTGACTGTGCAATGGAACTTTCTTCCATGGGTATCCGTGTAAGCAAGGAAAGCCTTAAGTCTCAGCTTGAAGAACGCGGTTGTCCTGAAAGAGCAGAACTTACATTCCACAAGAAACTTTTGAACGGGGAACTTGTTCAGACTCTCGGCGGCGGTATCGGTCAGTCACGCCTCTGCATGTACTTCCTAAGAAAGGCACATATCGGTGAAACACAGGTCAGCATGTGGTCAGAAGAAATGCTCAGGGAATGCGCTGAAAACAACATTGCAATCCTTTAATAAAAGAATGCTCCCGTCAGGAACCATGTCAAGCCTGCAAGGGTGCTTTTATTATGGTGTTTAACTAATATGAATTATTCCTTTACCATCGAATCTATTTTCAGGGACCTTCCAACTTTTCATCAGAAAGGAATCACGGAACTTACTGTAAATGACCTTAAGTTTTCTTCGGACAAGGAAGGAATCCTTCGCCTTGTGAAGGAAATAAAAAAGCATTGTCCGGATTTGTTCCTTTCACTCCTCATTGATCCTAAGATTATCGACAGGGCTCTTGTTGATTCCCTTTCTGAAATCTACTGTTCCCTTGAGATTCCAGTCTGCGGTACAGAAAAAAACGGTAATCTTCTTTTTGACAAGAAGTTCTATTCAGGGAAGGCATCCTTGCTTAATGAAGCAGGGCTTGTCTTTGGATTCAACATGGCTTGGGGAATGCAGAAGGGGGACACTTTCAAGATGTTCCGTGACCGCCTTGATTTTGCAGCAAGCCTTTATCCAAACCACATTGATTTTGAACAGCTTGAAAGAACTCCTTACGAAGATCCAAAACCTACAGGAGTCTATTCTTCAAAGGATATGGATTTTTCGAGGGGAATGGCTTTTGCCTGCAAGGTTTTCTACAGTCAGGGAAGGGCAGTTCCTTGGTTCAATTCTGTTCTTCAGGCTTTGAAAATAAATGCCTCTTCTTTTTTTGCAGACTTTGAAGAATTCCAGCAGTGCAACAACTGTTCCTTTGAGGTGGAATTTGACGGTGACGAAGCAGGGCACAAGGCTGTTGAAAAACTTCAGCTTATGTTCCTTTCCCAGAAGTTTGAGGAAAAAAGCAAAATCCATCTTTTTGCTGCCGTTAATGACATAGTAAAAATCAACGGGGCATTCAGCCGATGTTCAAGTGACGGTACGGAAGAAGATGTGGAACTTTCCTATAATCCGGAAGACCTGCTTTCACCATACAGCCTTAACATTGCAGATTTTGTGGAAAATGTTGCCATGGAAAGTACGGAAATCAAAATCTTTGAAACGGACGAAGGTCCTGACTTCAAAATAATCGGATAAAAAAAAGAGATGTCGAATTGCTCCGGCATCTCTTTTCGTTTTAAAGTAAACGTTTATTATTCAGCTCTTTATTCTGCTGCAGTTTCAGCCGATTCATCCTTTTCTACCCAGCGGTTGTAGATATTTGCAAGGATTGCACCGGAAATGTTGTGCCATACGCTGAAGATTGCACCTGGTACTGTTGCCATGGCAAGGCCTTTGAATGCTGTTCCTGCAAGAGATGTTGCAAGACCAGAGTTCTGCATGCCGATTTCAACTGACAATGCCTTTGTCTTTGCTGCGTTGAGCTTGAGGGCTTTACCGAGTCCAAATCCACATGCGTATCCAAGAATGTTGTGGAGTATAACTACTGCAAAAATGATTGCACCTGTTGAAAGAATCTTTGCGCTGTTGTGTGAAACTACACAGGCAACGATGAGACAGATTGCAACTACAGATACACAAGGAAGAAGGGCAACGATTTTCTGTGTGAACTTTCCGAAGAACTTGTTGATGATGAATCCCAATGAAATTGGAACGATAACAACTTTTACAATGGAGATGAACATTGCCATAACATTTACTTCTACAGTTGTCTTGAGAAGAAGGTATGTGATTGCAGGTGTAAGAACTGGAGCAAGGAGTGTATTGATGCTTGTCATTCCTACAGAAAGTGGAACGTCACCTTTTGAAAGGTAAGTGATAACGTTGCTTGAAGTTCCGCCTGGACATGTACCAACGAGTACAACGCCTGCAAGAAGTTCTGCATTAAGGTTGAAAATCTTTCCCAATGCAAAGGCAAGGAGAGGCATGATTGTAAACTGTGCAAGACAGCCGATGATTACATCCTTTGGACGAGTGAAAACAACTGCAAAGTCAGAAGGCTTGAGGGTAAGCCCCATTCCGAACATAACCAGCATCAAGAGCCAGTTAATCCATGTTGTCTTGATCCAGAGGCATGAACCTGGAACAAACAAAGCGAGTACAGTTACTGCAAGAACAATAACAGCCATGAACTTTCCGAAAAAGTTGGAAATCTTTTCAATAATATTCATATTTAACCCCTTGTTAAAGTATTTAATTATACTAAAGTTTTTTAAGTATTTATTCAATTGGAAATGTGTTTGGCAGAAATTGTTTTCATTAGGGGTCTGTCCCCAGTGATCAAGAATCGCACCCGCGATTCTTGTGACGAAAGTTAGGGAAGGTATCGGCATATAGAGAGCAAGGCTTTCATTAGGGGTCTGTCCCCTCTGTTTTGTCCCCTCTGTTTCTTCTCGAAAGCAAAAAAAAAGCTCCCGAAACCTATCGGGAGCAAAAAAAAGGAGATTTATGAAGAGAAGACTGCTTGTTGCCTTTCAATCTTCATTAATACAACCATTCAATAAAGAAATGGTTACAAAAAAATATAAAAAAAATCGGCTCCCGCAAGGAACCGCGCCGAGCTTGCTCCGGTGTTCCCGGAAGGGAACAAGTCGCAATTCGTCGCGAACCCTTGCTCCGCCGATTTTTTTTGCCGTTATGTCAGACTTCTGCCTGAATTATTGAATTCAGCTTGAAAAGCTATCTGGAAGAAATCGGCTTCCGCAAGGAACCGCGCCGAGCTTGCTCCGGTGTTCCCGGAAGGGAACAAGTCGCAATTCGTCGCGAACCCTTGCTCCGCCGATTTTTTTTGCCGTTATGTCAGACTTCTGCCTGAATTATTGAATTCAGCTTGAAAAGCTATCTGGAAGAAATCGGCTCCCGCAAGGAACCGCGCCGAGTTTTTTGATAGATTGTGAATTACTGACGCATCAAGAACTTAAACTTGACATTCGTCCACATAAAAAAAGGCTGTCCATTGAGAAGTTTTGAGAACTTCTAGGACAGCCCTGTTTCCATAACTAAAAAGGTATTTTAGAACTTATAGCGGCCTGTGCTGATTGTGTGGCCTTCGCTGTAAACGTCAAACCATATTTCCTTTTTGCCTTCCAGCTGGAGGGCGCGGTAGAATTCTTCTACAGTTTCAATCTTCTTGTCGTTGACTGCACAGATTATGTCCCCGTTCTGAAGCCTTAAGGCGGCAGCAGGTGTTTTTTCTGTTACTCCTGCAACTACGATGCCTTTAACCTTGTCATTGTCAATCTTAAGCTTCTTGCGGTTTTCATCGGAAAGTGGAGAGGCAATGAAACCTGGCCAAAGCTTTGAATTGTCGGAAACAAGCTTTTCGTCTCTTCCATCAATCTTGATCTTAAGGTTTTTCTTTTCCTTTCCGCGGAGAACCGTTACTTCTGCCGTTTTACCTGCAGGAATGCTTCCGATTTCACGAACCAGCTGGTCTACGGATTTTACTGAATGTCCATTTAGTTCAATAATGTAGTCGCCAGGATACATACCGCCCTTGAGGGCTGGGCTTTCAAGGAAGAGCTGGGCAGCAAGGGCACCTGTAATCTTCTTGTCGATTCCAAGCTGTTCCTTGTATTCGTCGCTTATTTCCATAAGGCTGATTCCAACCCATCCGTAGGTAATCTTACCGTCAGAGATGAACTGGTCGATGGCAGTCTTGATGTTGTTTATTGGAATTGAGAATCCAAGTCCTACGCTTCCGCCTGAAGACGATGCAATCCAAGTGTTGATGCCGATTACTTCACCGTAAATGTTTACGAGAGGACCGCCGGAGTTACCCTGGTTGATGGCAGCGTCTGTCTGGATGAAATCTGAAATAGAACCGATCTGACCGCCGCTTCTTCCTGTTGCACTTACGATACCCTGCGTTACCGAAGCAAAGTATCCCAGAGGGCTACCGAGGGCAAGAACAATGTCTCCCTGCTGCATGCTGTCGCTGTCTCCAAGTTTAGCAACAGGAATTTTTGCATCATCGCTTTCAAAGGAAACGAGGGCTACATCCATGCGTGGATCTGCGCCTACCAATTTTCCGTCAAATTCGCGTTCGTCATTGAGCTTAATCTTGATTTTATAGGCATTGCCCGCAACATGGTTGTTTGTAAGGACATAGAAAGTTTTTCCTGTCTTGCGCACGATTACGCCTGAACCAAGTCCACTCTGTTCCTGTTCGCGGAAGCCGTCGTCGCCTTCCTTTTCGTTGCTGTCAGGAGTGCTGAAGAATGGGTTGTTCTTGAAGAAATCGCGGAAAGGATTGTAGACCTGAACCTTTTTCTTTTCCACTACGTCAACTTCAACAACTGTTGGAAGAACAGAAGAACTGATGGAACGGAATGTGTTCTGCATTGCCTGTGTAACTGCAAGGGAATCCTGTGGAATTACTGCAGCCGGTGAAGTCTCTGCAAAGGCAACGTTTGCCGATCCTTTGTTAACCTTGCAAGAGAGATTGAAGATTCCAAAGGAGAGGGCTGCCGTACATGCCGCAACAGCCACATTTTTGGTAATTTTTTTCATATTCGTTTTATCCTCCAAAAATAAAAGAACCTGCCCGTATTTTTGCAAGTCCTTCTATGATAAGAAAAAATTTTTTTCAAAATCATCTTCTGATATAATAATAAACAAAACGGGAAAAAATTACACTAAATGACGTTTTTTTTAGGGGTGTTTTTTTCATTTTCCTTTTTCTCTTTTTCTACTATACTGTACGCATGGATTACGGATTCGATGCATATAAAAGAGAAAAGAGTGCACAAAAAGTTCAGAGCGTGTCAAAAGAGATTAGGAAAAGTGGAGAACCGGGGCATGTTCCTTTGGTTCACAAGCCTGTTTTTGAAAAGATAAATTCCACCATAGACAGGATGGAAAAAGAAAACAACAAGGCTCTTGAAGAGGAAAATTTAAGGAAGGCTGAAAAGGCTGCAAAGAGCGGAACCTGGTTTGGCAAAAAGAAATCCGCATCTTCAGAAGATGTTCAGGAAGCTGTAAAGAACCTTACATCTGGCGGCCTTATAAAAGTTCCTGGTGCATCCAATGAAAATGAATCCATTTACAGACGCGTTGCAAAATTCCTTGTAATCATCGGAATTGATGAAGCTGCAAAAATTCTTCCGCACCTTACAGATGAACAGACTGAAAAAATAATTCCAGAAATTGCAACAATCCAGAAAATAACTCCAGAAGAAAAGGCAGCGATTCTGGAAGAGTTTGACGGCCTTTTGCTTAAGGCCCGCGAAGAAGGTGGAATCGAAACTGCAAGGACAATTCTTTCAAAAGCTTACGGCAGCGTTAAGGCAGAAGAAATGCTTGCCAGATCCATGCAGTATGAACACGGCAAACCATTTGATTATCTTGCAGATGCCGATGCAGAAAGAATCAGGCTGCTTGTTGAAAGCGAATCAGTTGGAATTCAGGCAATCGTTCTTTCTCAGCTGGAGCCTCAGAAAGCGGCAAAAGTAATCAATCTGATGGATGCTGAAGACAAGAAGGCAGTTGTCCTTCGCCTTGCCAAAATGCAGAGCGTATCTCCTGAAGTAATGAAGGAAATTGACCGAAGCCTCCATGAAAAGCTTCTTACGCAGAATACTGAAAATTCAGACAACCTTGACGGAAGGGGAATCCTTGCTCAGATTCTTAAGCGCATGAATCATGGTTCCGAAAGCACAATCCTCAATGTTCTTAGCGAGCAGGATCCTGAACTCGGTGCTGACCTTCGAAAGAGGCTCTTTACGGAAGAAGATGTTGTCGGTTCAGACGACAGGTTCATTCAGAATTATCTCCACGATATGGAAAACAGGGATGTGGCGATCCTTATCGTCAAGAAGTCGGAAAAGTTCCGTGAAAAAATACTTTCCAATGTTTCAAAGAACAGGAGGGCGGATATTCTTGAAGAAGAATCTGTTCTCGGTATGGTAACCAAAGCCGACAGTGAAAGGCTTACGTCTCAGTTCTATACGGTGCTCAGACGCGCCTGGGAAAAAGGCGACCTTAGGGTTGCAGGACGAGATGAGGACGAGGTATTTGTATGAAAAAAGCCATGATGAAGAATGATGTTTATAAGGGATTCAAGGTTCTTGATGTTGTTGATGCAAAGGACTTTGATTCAACAGGAATCTATCTAAAGCATGAAAAGTCTGGTCTTGAAGTTTTTCATCTGCTGAACAATGACAGGGAAAATCTATTTGCCTTTGCTTTCCGTACACCGTCTCAGGACAGTACAGGGGCTGCCCATGTTCTGGAACACAGCGTCTTGTGCGGTTCAAAAAACTATCCTGCAAAAGATCCGTTCCTTCAGCTTACAAAACAGAGCATCAATACATACCTCAATGCCTTTACGGCAAGTGACAGAACTGTATTTCCATCTTCTTCACTCATCCAGGCTGATTATTTCAACATCATGTCCGTGTATGCTGATGCAGTGTTCTTTCCGTTGCTGAGACCGGAAGTTTTTTCCCAGGAATGCTGGCGCCTTGAAACTGACGAAAAAAACAATCCTTCGATTCAGGGGGTTGTGTTCAATGAAATGAAAGGAAACTATTCTTCCTTCACAAGCGTTGCTTCCGATGCAGTTGTAAATGCCCTGTATCCTGATTCCATTTACAACCTTGATTCGGGCGGTGATCCCCTTGTGATTCCATCCCTCACTTTGGAAAAACTCCGTGCCTTCCATAAAAAATATTACTGTACCAGCAACTGTCTGGTTTTCCTCTACGGAAACATTCCGACGGAAAAGCAGCTGGACTTCCTCATTGAAAAAATCATAACAAAAGTTTCCGGCTTCGGTAAAAAAGCAGTAATAAAGGATCCTTCCGTAAAAGCTCCAAAAAAGAACTGTAAGGCTTATGCACCTGCAGACAATGACAAGACTGGAAAAGAAAATTCTACCGTTGCCTTGTCATGGAACTTTGGAAAAAACATCCATGATTCAAGCGTAAATTCCTGTGAAATAGCAATGATCTATGACCTTCTTCTGGGAAGCGACAGTGCACCAATGAGAAGTTCTCTTCTGAAAAAATTCCCTGACGGCGCTTTGTCTCCTTTGTCAGGACCATCCCTTACAAGCTATCACAATTCCTTTACCGTTGCATTTTCCCACCTGAAAGAAAGCCAGAAAAGCGAATTCAAGAAAACCGTATATGAAGTTTTTTTGCAGCTTGCAAAGAACGGTTTTCCTTCTGATGATGTGGAAAGATCCCTCATGGATTTCGAAATAAGAAACCTTGAAGTTCAGCGCAGTCCATCTGGAGGGCCTTTCTCCCTTTCTATTCTTAGGTCTGTACTTCGCGGCTGGACTTACGGTATGGAACCTTGGAAATTCATCTTTACAAAAAAGGAAACGGAAGAACTTAAAAAGAATCTTGCCGCAGACAATGATTACCTGAAGAAACTGGTAAAAAAGTATTTCCTGGACAATAAATGCAATTCCCTTTCTGTCATAATTCCTACAAGCGACTATACGGAAAAGAGGACCAAAAAGGAAATTGCAATTACAAGAAAAATTTTCAGGGAAACTGGAAAAGCCAAGGTTTCAGATTCCCTTGACCGCATGTATGCCTTTCAGAACAGCACTGAAGTTGCAGACATTCCGGCCGTAAAAGTCAAGGATCTTGAAGTCATTGATGACGGAATAAAAGCAAGGCTTTCTACAGTCAATGGCATACCGTTCATTTGCAGTGAAGAACCATGCAACGGAATTATCTATGCATCCATTTCTTTCCCTGTGGATGTCCTTAAGGCTGAAGATTACCTTTATCTTCCTTTGCTTGAAGAAACCTTGACAGACATGGGGTGGGGGGAACTCAGCTGGGAAAAAGCTGCGGCCACTGCCGATAAGGTCATTGGATCCCTTGGAGTTGGAACCCGAAGAGGGCAGGTATCGGAAGAGAACAGGAAATACATGGAGGCAAATCCGCTTATTGTTGGCAGGGAGTGGCTTTCCATCAGATTTAAATTTCTTGAAGACAAGGTGGATGAAGTTTTCAAAATAATGGAAGACTGTATCAGCGGTGTTAATTTCTCCGATTCCAAAAGGCTTAAGTCCATAATCAGTTCCGTTTGTGCAGGGATAAATTCTTCCATTGTTCCTCATGCTCATTCCTATGCAGTAATGAGGGCCACGAGGGGTGTCAGCAGGATAAATGCAATAAGTGAAATCCTTGACGGAATAACCTGCAAGAAGACTTTTGACCGCATCAAGAACATGAAGTGCGAGGAACTTCAGGAGAAACTTTCTTCCATGTTCAGCACCATAAAATCCAGCGGTGCTCTTGTATCCGTATGTGCGGACAAAAAAGGTGTCGGCCTCGTAAGGAAAAGAACTGCAAAAATGGTTCAGAACCTTGGGCTTGTTTATCCAAAAGCCAAAAGAAATGCAAAGCTTGCCGAATTCGTAAAGCTTACTGAACTTGACGGCAAGGCTGGGAGTGAAAAAAAATCCCCTGTGGATGAAGTAATCCTGATTCCGGGAGACATAGGCTTTGCCTGCTGTGCCGTTGAAAGCTCTCCGTACGGTACAAAAGAATATGTGGAGGATATGGTTGTTGCCCATAGCCTGGAAAAAACAGAACTGTGGACAAAAATAAGGATGGCTGGCGGTGCCTACGGAGTTTTCCTTAATGTAAACGGTGACCTTGGCCTTTCAAGGTACTGTACCTACAGGGATCCAAAGCCTTTTGAATCCCTCAGGATATTTGACGGCATCCGTGAAAATCTTGGAGACAGGGAACTTTCTCAGGAAGAAATAGAACATGCAATCTGCGGCATTTATGCCGACGACATTGAGCCTATGACTCCTGCCGGAAGGGGTATGTGCGGAATGATGAGGATTCTTTACGGCGGTTCAAGGGCGGCCTGCAACAAGAGGGTTTCCATGTTGCTCAAGGTTGGCAAAAACGGTACCAAAAAGTCCTGCAAGCGGTTCGCCAAGGCAAAAAAGATCGGCAAAACCGTAGTTTTGTGCGGAAAATCCCTTCTTACGCCTGAAATCAAAGAAAAATGTGGAAAAATTATCAAACTGAATATATAATTTTGAATGAGTATTCTTTAAGGATAACAAGATAACAAAGTATTATTATTAATTGGGGTATATATGACAAAGGAAAATATTGAAGAATTGACAAAGCTTATGAGACAGTTGGTTTCGGATGTTCAGGGGGCTCCATTCCCTGGTCCAAATTTTGAACCTGAACTCTATTCAATCTGGTATGAACATGTTCAGCGTGGTGCTCAGAATTGCTTTGAATACCTTGACGAGCACTTTCCTGTAGACAATACGGAATTCAAAAATTCTCTAAACAAGATGTTTAAATGATTTAGTCTTCCCTTTGAAACCTCTAAATTATTTCAGAGATTTCCTTAACTATGTGTTTTTTTTGCCGAAAATATTAAGTGAAAAACTATTTTTCGGCAGGGAAAACTTATGGTATCAAAGAAAATTCGCCAGAATGAAAAACTAAAGCTTAAAGGTGTTCAGCGTAAAAGTGGATTTGACCGCTGGAGGCTCGTTACAAATGGCGTAAGCAATATTACTGGTGAAGAAAAAACTTTCTTTATAGAATTCTATTGTGTAAATCCTGCCTTATCACCTAAATCGCCGGTACTCGGTTTTAAGAACCGCTACGACAACAATATGGCTGCTGACCTTCAGTTTGCCCTTGCCGGTACCGATGCTGCCAAGAATTTTACTTCTCAGCTTCTTGTAAATCCATCCTTCTTTATGATTCGTGCAGGTTCCCTTTCTACAGTTTGCCGCCAGTACAACAATTACTATGCGTGCGATGATGTTGATTTCAAGAGCGATGATTACATCATTTCCGTAAATCCCGGCCAGGATAAGAGCAGGCAGTGTTTTCTTGGTGAAAATAATGCAATCGGTTCTGTTTGCGTTTCGGAAAATGATCTTCTTGAACATCCAGAATATATGGGGAATACGGGTGCCATGGCATGGAACCTTACTTTTACCCGTGCCATTTCCTTTGAGCCTGATTACAAGAGCAAGGATATCAGCTGGTCTGTCATAGGTGGCAAGACTGATTTTTCTGGTACAATCATTTTCAACGATGAAGAATTCAACATTGATCCTAAAAGGTCTTTCGGTTATTACGACAAGAACTGGGGAAAGGATTTTTCTTCTCCATTTTTCCATATCAGTTCTTCCTTTATAACAAGTCAGATTTCCGGCAAACTTCTTCAGAATTCTGCCATTGCAGTCCAGGGAGAATACAGGGACCGTCTTTCAGTGCTTGTTTGCATCGAAGGAAAGAAAATTGAATTCCATGCCGACAAGAGGCAGAGGTATGAAGTCATTCACGACTGCCAGGAAATTAACGATGATGATCTTGGACCAAAGCTTCACTGGTCATGCAGCGTTCACGATAAAAAACATGTAATCGACATTGATGTTTATTGCCGTACAAAGGATCTTTTCCTTCGTGATTACGAAAGCCCAAGCGGAGAAAGAAAGGTAATGCGCGTCCTTTCAACCGGTACAGGTGTCGGAAAATTCAAGCTTTATAAAGTCGTAAAAAAGTCCCTTGAACTTGTAGAGCAGGCAGAAATTTCCAAGTGCATCTGTGAATACGGCAACCTTGAAAAAGGAGAATCAGTAGAACTTAACTAGATAAAGTCCCCGACAAAATCGGGGATTTTTTTTTGAATTTGTCATTTTCATTTTTTTTGCTTATCTTTACTTTCAAGAGGGTAGAAAAATGAATTACGAACAGATGACAATCAAACTTCAGGAAGCTCTCCAGTCAGCAGCTTCCATTGCAAGTCAGTGTGACCACAGCGAAATAGGCAACGAACATATTCTTAAGGCATTCCTTGAACAGAAGGATGGACTTATCCCTCCTCTGGTGGAATGTGTTGGAATTCCAAAAGAAAAACTCCTTTCAGAAACCGAAAAACTTCTGGACCAGTATCCAGTGGTTCATGGACAGGCTCAGACTGCCTTGTCTTCCAGCGCACAGAAAGTTCTTGCAAAGGCAGAAAAGGAAATGGCGGCCCTCAAGGACCAGTTTCTTTCCGTTGAGCACATTCTTCTTTCCATGTGTCAGGCTGATGACAGGCTTGGGGAAATGCTCCGCCGTATGGGGTGCGACAGAAATTCCCTTCTTGGTGCATTGCAGAAAGTTCGCGGCAATCAGACCATAGACAGTCAGGATCCGGAAAGCAAGATGCGTTCCCTTGAAAAATACTGCATCGACCTTACGGCCCGTGCACGTCTTGACAGGATAGATCCTGTAATTGGTCGCGATGAAGAAATACGCCGTGTAATGCAGGTAATCAGCCGCCGTACAAAAAACAATCCTGTCCTTATCGGAGAACCGGGTGTCGGCAAGACTGCCATAGTAGAAGGCCTTGCCCGCCGAATTGCAAGCGGTGATGTTCCTGAAAGCCTGAAAGACAAGAGGCTTCTTTCCCTTGATATGGGTGCCCTTGTTGCCGGTGCCAAATTCCGCGGTGAATTTGAGGAGCGCCTTAAGGCCGTAATCACAGAAGTTTCAAAAAGCGACGGACAGATAATCCTCTTTATTGATGAACTTCATACTATTGTTGGGGCGGGTGCTTCGGAAGGAAGCATGGATGCTGGAAACCTCCTTAAGCCTGCCTTGGCCCGAGGCGACATGCATGTAATCGGTGCAACAACCTTAAACGAATACCGCAAGTATATAGAAAAGGATGCCGCCCTTGAGCGAAGGTTCCAGCAGGTCTTCTGTCCTGAGCCTACAGTTGAAGATACCATAGCAATTCTCCGTGGCCTCCGCGACAGGTATGAGATTCACCACGGTGTAAAGATCAACGACGAAGCCCTTGTATGTGCCGCAGTTTTAAGCGACCGCTACATTACAAGCCGTTTCCTTCCGGACAAGGCCATAGACCTGGTTGATGAAGCTGCAAGCCGCCTCAAGATGGAAATTGAAAGCCAGCCTGTAGAACTTGATAAGCTTGAACGCAAGATCATGCAGCTGGAAATCGAACGCCAGTCACTGAAGAAGGAAGACGATCAGGCAAGCATTGAACGCCTTGGAAAACTAGAAAAGGAACTGTCAGAAATCCAGGGGCAGCGAGATGCTATGAAGCTCCAGTGGCAGAACGAAAAGAATGTCATTGAAGGCAGCCGAAAGACAAAGGAAGATCTGGAAAAGGCAAAGTTTGACCTTGAACAGTTCACTCGCGAAGGCAATCTTGAAAAGGCAGCGGAACTCAAGTATTCCGTGATTCCCGAACTTGAAAAGAAGCTTGAGGATGAAAAGGCAAAGTCCGAAGTCAGCGGTGACTCTGAAACTGCAGAAGAAAGGAAATCCCTTTTGCAGAAGGAAGTTACGGAAGAGGATATTGCCCGTGTTGTTTCCGTATGGACTGGAATTCCTGTAAGCAAGATGATGACAGGAGAAAAACAGAAGTACCTTCAGCTTGAAGAAGTAATGCACAGGCGTGTTGTCGGACAGAATGACGCCGTTACCGTTGTTGCAGATGCCATAAGGCGCAATAGGGCAGGCCTTTCAGATCCCAACAGACCTTTGGGAAGTTTCCTTTTCATTGGGCCTACAGGTGTAGGTAAGACTGAACTTGCCAAGACCCTTGCAGATTTCCTCTTCAACGATGAAAAGTCCCTTACCCGCATAGACATGAGCGAGTATATGGAAAAGTTCAGCGTGACACGCCTTATTGGAGCACCTCCAGGATATGTGGGTTACGATGAAGGCGGACAGCTTACGGAAGCCGTTAGGAGAAGGCCTTATTCAGTAATCCTCCTTGATGAAGTTGAAAAGGCTCACCCTGATGTGTTCAATGTTCTCCTTCAGGTTTTGGATGACGGACGCCTTACTGACGGACAGGGAAGGGTTGTGGACTTCAAGAATACCATCATCATCATGACCAGCAACCTTGGTTCAGACCTTATTCTTGATGCTGCCCCGGGAACTGAAAAGGAGCTTGGGGAAAAACTTGACGGTCTCCTTAAAAACTGTTTCCGCCCTGAATTCCTGAACAGAATCGATGAAATCGTAATGTTCAACCGTCTTGGAAAGGAACACATCGAAAGCATCGTAAAGTTGCAGCTTGACCGCGTGGCAAAAAGGCTTGAAGACAGAAGGCTCTTCATAGAGTTCGATGATTCGGCCCTTGCTTTCCTTGCAGAAAAAGGCTATGACCCAAGTTTCGGGGCACGTCCAGTAAAGCGTGCCGTTCAGACCTGGGTTGAAAATCCATTGTCAAAACAGCTTCTTGAAGGAAATTTTACCGAAGGAACTACCATTAAGGTAACGGCTTCAGGCGGAGAATTATCATTCTCTTAAGGCAATAAGATTAAGGGGCACCTGCAAATGGTCTTTCACAAGCAGAGTGTCCCTTTTTTTTGCTTTTTTTATGAATATCCTATAAAATGTAGGTACATGAACGGACTTATATTAAGCGGAAGTAAAAATGTATTTGAAGTCGAATGTGACGACGGCATAACGCGTGACTGTACGATTAAGGGCAAGATCCTTAAGGATGTTGAAGGCTATTACAATCCTCTTGCTCCTGGTGACATTGTTGTCATAGAAGAGGAAACCCTTGAAGATGAGAAGGGGCAGATTCTTTCCCTTGTTCCCCGCAAAAATGAATTTGTTCGCTGGAATATTAAAAAGCGTGAACCTCAGCTTCTGGCGGCAAACCTGGACTATCTTTTGATTGTTACCACACCTGATGAACCTCCTTTCAGACCAAGATTCATAGACAGGGCCCTTGCACAGGCAGAATACGAAGGCATTACACCTGTAATCGTATGCAACAAGTATGACCTTGCAGCCGGCAGTTCCGATGAATTTCAAAATCAGCTTGAGGTATGGGAAAAAACAGGGTACAAGGTTATCCGTTCCAGTGCCAGAACAGGCGAAGGAATTGAAGAACTTGCCCACCTGATAGAAAACAAGCTTTCGGCCTTTGTTGGCCAGAGCGGTGTAGGAAAAAGTTCCATCATCAATGTTCTTGACAACAATGTTGTCCTTAAAACAGGAAGCCTTTCAAAGAAATATGGAAAGGGGTGTCATACAACGACAAAGGGTACCCTCATTCACCTTCAGCTTAACGAAGCCTTGATGGGCGGCCTTATGGATGCAACGGCTAACATCATAGATACTCCTGGTGTCCGCCGTTTCCTCCTTCACGATATTTCAGCAGAAAACCTTGCCCTTTACTACAGGGATTTTGCTCCATACATCGGGAAATGCGGATTCGGCATGAGCTGCAGCCACAACGGGGAAAAGAACTGTGCCGTATGCCAGGCTGTAGAAGAAGGCAAAATTGCCCGCGAACGCTACGAAAGCTGGCAGAGAATTGTGGAAGAACTTAAGTCAGGCAGCTTTGAGGATTAGGGATGAGTGCATATACCATAATCGTACCTGACGGCAACATTCTTGCCCGTGTCTGCGGGACAAACGACTGCAACCTTAAATTAATAGAAGAATTCCTTGCCCTTCAGGTTTTTGCCCAGGGCAATGAGCTTTCCATTGAAACTGATGACCAGGCATTGCAGCAGCAGTTCAATTTCATAATAAACAGGATCCTCGATGAATTTTCAGTGGGCGGAAGTACGGTTACTGACGCCGAGATGATTCAGTCCGTGCTTAACAATGGGGGCACAGGAGACCACGAGTTTTTCTCAAGGTATTCCATTTCAATTCCTGGTGGAGTAAAGAAGGTTTATCCAAGAACAAGGGGACAGACCCTTCTGGTTCAGAAACTGCGTTCCACAGATATGGTGTTTGCATGCGGCCCTGCAGGAAGCGGAAAGACTTTTCTTTGTGTTGCAGAAGCCCTGAAACTTTTGCTTACCCATAAAGTGAATTCCATTGTCCTTACCAGGCCTGTTGTTGAAGCCGGTGAAAGCCTCGGTTTTTTGCCAGGAGACCTTAATGAAAAAATTAATCCATACATAAGACCACTATACGATTCAATGGGTGCGGTTTTGCCAAAAGAGACTGTTAAAAGACTTACAGATAATGGTATAATTGAAGTAGCACCCCTTGCTTATATGAGGGGCCGTACTTTGAATGACTGTGCCGTAATCCTTGATGAGGCTCAGAATACAACTACGGAACAGATGAAGATGTTTTTGACTCGCATGGGTGAAAACTCAAAGGTTTTCATCACGGGCGATCCAAGCCAGATTGATTTGCCAAAGAAAATCACTTCTGGTCTTGTACATGCACTTGAGATTTTGCGGGGCGTGGAAGGGATTTCCATTGCAAAGCTTGATTCAGGCGATGTTGTCAGAAACGAACTGGTAAAGAAAATTATTCGGGCGTATGAAAATGAAGAGAAATGATGGCATTAAGACAGTATCGGAAATAATCACGGAATCCTTTGGTACTTACCTAAAGAATAACTACAAGGTTTTGGTCCTGCTTTTTGTGACGCTGGCAGTAACGGTTTCCCTTTGCTTTGTTAAGATTTCGACTACCAATACAATTGCTTCTTTCAATATCAATGATTATGAAGTGGGACAGATTGCTGATGTTACCATCAAGGCCATCAAGACTCTTCCTGCAGATTACGATAATCCCATTCCAATCGAAAAGGGCGAAAAGGTAATCAGAAAAGGATTCCCTATCACCGAAGAAGGGTATGCAAAACTTAAGAAAATGTCGGAATCTCCTGTTTACATTGACTACAGGGCTTTTGCAAATTCCATAATCTACCATATTCTAATGGTGGTGCTCTTCTTCTTTTTCTTCTCGAAGATTTACTTCAAGACCAACATGATTGAGTTCAATGAGCTGGTAACGGAATGTGTTTTCTACATGATTGTTTTTGCTTCCGTCATATTCGGTTCAAAGTTGACCTATCTGTCTTCGCCTTTTGCATTGTGTGCAATCATTCCAGGCCCTCTTTTCGTGTTCCTCATTGCTATTCTCTTTGGTCAGCTAAATGCGGTTTTCTTTTCAATAATGATTTCCCTTGCTGTCCTCAATGCAAGTTCATATCAGCTTGTACCGTTCCTTTTTGTCCTTGCAAGTTCTTTTGCTTCATCAAGGCTTGTGCGCAAGATCGACCGCAGAACGGACATGGTTTTTGTTTCCGTACTTCAGGCAGTGCTCAACGCCGTGTTCATTATAATTTTCAAGATTATTTTCAACGGTTCTTTTGCAAACGGATTAGGATCGATTGTTGGTGTAATACTCAACGGATTCTTCTCAGGCATCCTTTGCCTTGGTCTCCTTACACCTCTTGAACTTTTGCTTAATACAGCATCAGTTTTCCGCCTTATGGATTTGAGCGACCTTAATAATCCTGTAATGAAGAAAATGCTTGTTACTGCAAGCGGAACATACAATCATTCCCTCATGGTGGCTTCCCTTGCAGAAGCCGCATGTAACGAAGTCGGAGCAAATCCACTTCTTGCCCGTGTCGGTGCCTATTACCATGACATAGGAAAGATGGATAATCCTGAATACTTCGTTGAAAACCAGGGTGGTGGGGAAAACATCCATAAGGAAATTAATCCTTCCCTTTCTGCAAGCGTAATCAGGACTCATGTTAAGCGTGGAATTGAAAGGGCTCATGCACTGAGGCTTCCAAAACCTGTAATCGACATCATTTCAGAACATCACGGGAATCAGGTAATTGCCTATTTCTATAATGAAGCCCTTAAAATTAATCCTGATGTTTCTCCGGAAGACTATTCATATTCAGGAAATCCTCCTTCTACAAAGGAAAGCGCGGTAGTAATGCTTGCAGACACTGTAGAAGCTGCCTGCCGTTCATTGGACAAGCCAAGCGTTCCTCGCCTTGAAAAATTCATTACGACCCTCATGACTGCAAAAATTGACCAGAAGCAGCTTGAAGACTGTAACCTTACTTTCAATGACATTACGAAGATTCACGATGCCTTTGTTCAGATTCTTGCCGGTTACTATCATAGCCGTACAAAATATCCAGATCAGAAAGATCCTGATGGTCCGCAGGCACAGCAGAACAATGGAGAGAATCAGCCTAGGACTTCCGAGGAATCAGTAAAGGCTGTTGAAGAAAAGGAAAGCAAGGCAGAAGATAAAAAGACTGAAGATAAAAAGGTTGAAGAAAAAAAAACCGAACCTAAAAAGTCGCTGAAGGAAAAGGCAGAAAAAATTGCCAGGTCTTCAAACGAAAAAGAAAAAAAGGAAAAGAACTGATGAACCAGATTTTTGTCAGCTGTGAAGAAGGCTTGGATGAACCTTCGTGGATAAACAACATTGAACCTTTTGCTCAGAAAGTTGTTGAAGCGGCAGGCTATGACGGAGAAGAAATTTCGATTCTTTTCTGTTCAGATCCAATGATAAAAGAATTGAATGCAAACTACAGGAACATCGATGCTCCAACGGATGTCCTCAGCTTTGAAAACGGCGAGGAATATACAGATGAAGAGGGCAAGGAATGGTTCCAGGCAGGTGACATAGCCATAAGCGTTGACACATTGCCAAAAAATGCAGAATACTTTGAAGTAAGCCAGAATGAAGAACTCAAAAGGCTTATCATTCACGGTATCCTCCATTTGAATGGATACGACCACGGGGAAGAGCATGTTGAAAAAGGCGTTGAGCCAAAATGCGAAATGCTTGTTCTCCAGAAAGAATTAATGGAAAAATTTGAAAGTTATGGGCTTATTTAAATTTGGAAAAAACAAAAAAGTAAAAAAAGAAAATCAGACTCAGGAAGAAGTTCAGCAGGAAATTCTTGCCGAAGAAAAAAATGACATGATTCAGGGTGTTGAAGAACTGTCTGCAACAACAGTAAAGGAAGTAATGGTTCCCCGTATTGATGTAGACTTCATTTCCCTTGATACTCCTGAAGAAGAACTTCTGACAAAGGTATCAGAAAGCGGGCACTCAAGAATCCCTGTATACAATGGAAGCATCGACAATGTTGTTGGAATCCTCTATGTAAAGGATCTGATTACAGTCCTTGCATCAAAGCAGGCTGTTGACCTTGAAAAAATAATCCGCAAACCATATTTCGTTCCTGAAAGCAAACACATAGACAGCCTTCTCCGTGAATTTAAGAGGCGCCATGTTCACATTGCTGTAGGCATCGATGAATACGGCGGAATAAGCGGCATCGTCTGTATGGAAGACATCATTGAAGAAATCGTCGGTGACATTCAGGATGAATTCGACCATGAAAGGGAAGACATCATTTCCCTTGCTGAAAACTGCTGGATCTGTGATGCCCGCGTTGACTTGGACAGCCTTAATGAAGAAATAAAGTCCAGTTTTCCAACGGAAGAATTCGATACCCTTGGCGGATTCGTCTTCGACTTGTTCGGAAAGATTCCGGTTAAGTTTGAAAAGATTTCATGGAAAGACTATGATTTCATAGTTCAGGAAATGGAAGGACATAAGGTAAATACAATTAAGATCGTTTATCATAATGATAAAGCCGATTGATTCATAAAAAGGTAGTGTGATTTCATAGTGGGTGGAATTGCAGTTATTTGTAATGAGGGGAATATGAAAAAACTTACATCTCTTTTTCTGGCAGGAACCATTGCATTTTCTTTGTTTGCCGCAGGAATCCGTTCTGACCGCAGTGCCCTTGAACTTTTTTCCGATGGTCAGGAACTACAGGCCCGCAAACAGTGGTTTGATGCCATGGATCTTTATCAGGAAGCTCTTGGAATAAATCCTCAGTACGGTGAAGTTTGGTACAACATGGCATTGTGTTCCTATGCTTTGGGAAGCTACGATCTGTGCGTTCAGTATGCAGACAACGCCGCAAAATATGCCCGCAATCTTGCCGATATCCAGAACCTTAAGGGAATGGCCCTCATTTCCCTTGGGCGCATTGATGAAGCAAAAGAAGTTTTTTCTTCAATATTAAAGAAATATCCCAACAACATTGATGCAAGGTTTGGTCTTGCAGAACTTGATCTTCTTGACGGTAGAATCAGCGTGGCAGAAGGCAGATACCTTGATGCCCTCAAGAGGGATTCTTCCAACAGAAAGGCTTTGCTTTCCCTTGCTTTGGTAAGTTCTGAAATGGGAAAGAACGATGCTGCAGAACAGTACATTAAACAGGCACTTTCATATTACAGCGGAGAAGCAGAAGTTCACTACATGGCATCATACCTTGCCGCAAAAAACGGCGACTACAAGGTTGCCGAACAGAGGGCAAGGGCTGCCGTTCAGATCAACGGTGATTTGGACAAGGCCTATTCCCTTCTTGGTCAGATCCTCTATGCCCAGAACCGCTATGAAGAAGTAATCGACATTTGTGATTTCCGCATCGGGCGCAAAAGGGATTGTTCAACCGCATGGTTCCTCAAGGGACTTTCACAGCAGAAACTTGAACGGTATTTTGATGCCATCGATACATATCAGACAGGCCTTACAATAAATCCACAGGACGAGGTAATGAGAAATGCCCTTGAACTTCTTGTGTCACAGACCCTTGCAGTAGAAGATCCAAGAAGAAACATGTGGGCAGAATTCCACTCAAAGAAGGCTGCAGAATTTGGCCGTAACTTTGACGGTATTTCCGAACGCTATGAATATCAGAAGGCTCTTTCCGTTGCTCCCCTCAATGTTGCAGTAAGACAGTCTTTTGCAGAGATGCTTGAACGAGACGGTCTTTACGAACTTTATCTACAGCAGCTCAAGTTCATCAAGGATAATGCAGAGGTTCTTGATAATGGCCCTTCGGTTCAGCGTGATGAAAATTCTCCTTCAAAGAAACGTTCTCGCGCTCAAATCAGAAATGACGATGCCATTGAAAACTACGAAAGTCTCATGAGGAACAATATTTCTTCAAGATGGAACATAGATCCTTTCTACATCGACAAGACAAGATGGAATATCGGCATCTATTACACAAAGAAACCTGTTCAGCTTTTCCATGCAGACCTGGAAGAAATTTCGGCTTTGTCTGCAAGGGTTGCCTTTAGCGGCGTTCCTTCAACTGCTGTAGATGTAGAAACAAAACCTGTTTCAAACTATGGTGAAGCATTCCGTCTTGCCCGCACACAGGGACGCGACTACTTTGTAATCATGACAGCGGAAGAAACTGAACGCACTTATTCCATTGATGCAACAATCTATTCTGCAAGGACAGGAACAAAGACTTCGGAAATCCATGTTTATCGCACTGGTAACGACTGCATGGCTAAATCTTTACAGCGCTTCCGTGCCGGTATCCTAGATATTCTTCCAATCCGCGGAAAGGTTCTTCAGAATGTTCAGGGAACCCTTTTGCTTGACCTTGGAAAGAACGACGGCATTGCAGTTGATTCGGAATTCAACATTATCCGCAAGGGTAGGATTGAAACAAACGATGAAGGTCCTGGAATCAAGTTCAACAAGAAGGATCTCCTTGGTTCCGTAAAGGTAACTGCCTGCGATGAAGAAATTTCAGAAGGCAAGTACAAGAAGAACGGGTTCTACGATACTTTGAATGTAGGGGATGAAATCATCCTTGTAAAGAATAAGGATGAAGGCAATGACAAGGATGGCAATGCCGCAACAGATGCCCGCCCTGCAGCAGATGCAGATGGTAAGGCCGCAACGGAAGCTGCAGCACAGGCAGAAAAGGCGGCAATCAAGGAATCATTGAAACCTGTAAGCCGTGAAAACGACCTTATCCACCTTATCCGCGAAATACTTTAGTCATAGCAAGAGGACAATTTATGGTAAAGCACATCATCATCTGGACTTTGAAGGAAATGCCTGAAGACGAAAAGGCAAAGGTAAAGGAAGGAATCAAGTCTGGTCTTGAAGGACTCAAAGGCGTTGTCCCACAGATCAAGGACATCAAGGTGGTAATCGATCACCTTCCGTCTTCTACAGGGGATTTGATGCTGGACTCAACTTTTGAATCGGCGGAAGACCTTGCAGGCTATTCAAAGCATCCGGCTCATGTTGCAGTGGCCAATGAAAAGGTTCGCCCTTATACGGCAAACCGCGCCTGCCTTGATTTTGAAATTTAATTGATTGGTACCGGCTGAAGATTTTGCTCCATGCCGGTTTCTTTTTTATGATTGAATTCTCTCAAAAAAATCATTATATTCTACATTATACTTTTTGTATTAAATTCCATTTGGAGGATTATTTTATATGATCAAGACAGTAAAAGATGTTGATCTTAAGGGCAAGCGCATCATCATGCGCGTAGACTTCAACGTTCCAATGAAGGACGGAGTTGTACAGGATGACACACGCATCATGGCAGCTCTCCCTACAATCAAGTACATTCTTGAACAGGGTCCACGTTCCCTCGTTCTCATGAGCCACCTTGGCGATCCAAAAAAGGATGTTAAGAAGGCCGCTGAAAAGGCAGCTAAGGCTGGAAAGGAATGGACAGATGCAGATGCAGAAAAGTTCATCAACGGCAAGAACCGCATGGCTCCAGTTGTAAAATATTTCTCTGAAAAACTCGGAAAGGAAGTTACATTCCTCCCTGATGCACTCGGACAGAAGGCAGCAATCGACGCTCTTCCAGAAGGTGGAGTTGCAATGCTGGAAAACACAAGATTCCACAAGGAAGAAACTTCAAAAGATGCTGCCGAACGCGATGTAATGGCAAAGGAACTTGCTTCTTACGGTGACATCTTTGTTAACGATGCATTCGGTACAGCACACCGCGACCAGGCTTCTACAGCTTCCATCGCAAAGTTCATGCCAGTTCCATCTGTTGGTGGATTCCTTATGGAAAAGGAAGTTAAGTATATCCAGCCAATGGTAACAAACCCAGAAAAGCCAATGACAGCAATCATCGGTGGTGCAAAGGTTTCTTCAAAGATTGCAGTTCTCGAAAGCCTCATGAAGAATGCCTCTACACTCATCGTTGGTGGCGGTATGGCATATACATTCCTCAAGGCACAGGGACACTCAATCGGTAAGTCACTTGTTGAAGACGACTTCCTCGGAACAGCAAAGGACCTTCTTGCCAAGGCTGCTGAAAAGGGTGTTAAGATCCTTCTTCCAGTTGACCATGTAGGGGCTGCAGAATTTGCAGACAAGGATCCAGTTGCAGTAGACGCAGTTGATCTTCCAGCTGATCTTATGGGTCTTGATGTAGGTCCTAAGACAGTTGAACTCTACAAGGATGCAATTCTTGCTTCTAAGTCTATCGTATGGAACGGACCTGTTGGAGTATTCGAATTCGAAAACTTCGCAAAGGGAACAGAAGCTGTAGCTCGCCTTGTTGCAGAAGCAACTGGAAAGGGTGCTATGACAGTTGTTGGTGGTGGTGACTCAGTTGCAGCCGTAAACAAGTTCAAGCTTTCTGACAAGATGAGTCACGTTTCAACAGGTGGTGGTGCTTCCCTTGAATTCCTCGAAGGAAAAACATTGCCAGGTATTGCTATCCTTGCTACAAAATAAGTTTTATGCGGACAGCCTTTGGCTGCCGCATAAAACACCATATCACGCCGGCTTTCGCCGCATGATAAATCAATTTCGTGTCCGACAGCATCCGCTGCGGTACAAATCATAGATGCCTGTGTCTTTTGGGATGCCGGCTTTTTTTTGCCATGGGCAACTTCACTGGCTGTCCCATAAAACACCATATCACGCCGGCTTTCGCCCCATGATAAATTAATTTCGTATCCGACAGCATGTGCTGCGGAACAAATCATAGAGGCTGGTGTCTTTTGTGATGCCGGCTTTTTTTTGCCATGGGCAACTCCACTGGCTGCCCCATAGAACACCATATCACGCCGGCTTTCACATCATGATAAATCAATTTCGTATCCGACAGCATGTGCTGCGGAACAAATCATAGAGGCTGGTGTCTTTTGGGATGCCGGCTTTTTTTTGCCACGCGTAACTCCACTGGCTGGCGCATAAAACACTATATCACGACGGCTTTCGACGAATGATAAGTCAATTTCGTACCCGACAGCATGGGCGGCGGTACAAATCATAGATGCCGTTGTCTTTTGTGATGCCAGCTTTTTGTTTTATGGCTTCTCCGTTGTGGCTCATGTCATCCTCGGCCTTGAGCCGGGGATTCCTCTTTCACCGATAATGCATTAAGCAATAGGAATTGTCGGATCAAGTCTGACAATGGCACGGTATAAGTCCGAAGGTTTGTCATATAAAGTTTGACCTTACAACCAATAAGTGTTATATTCAAACAAAGGAAATGCCCGACTCCGTCGGTCGTCTCCACTTTTTATTTGCTAAGAGCCGTTCAAAAGTTTTTCGAGGACCATTGAGCGGCTTTTTTGTTTACTCTTTTCTATCTTTAAGGTAGGAGAGTATTGCTCGAAATGCTCCCACTTTTGCTCCGCAAAAAAGAGTAAAACTCGCAGACAATGCATTCTGGAACAGAGATTCCCGTGTCGGAGCAAGAATTTTCAAACCCAATCAGCGTAATTCCGCGAAATCTGCGGGAGACCTATCATCAGAATTTATGCGAAAATTTTTTCCGCGAACTGCATTTTTTTGATTTTTT